>Ga0157364_1005362_pt1 | contig 13045 bp, 7 predicted proteins | sample AttsexASBM2_FD_111476 | JGI IMG/M metagenome (GOLD analysis project Ga0157364, IMG submission 111476) | Fungus gardens microbial communities from leaf cutter ant in Ribeirão Preto, State of São Paulo, Brazil - Atta sexdens ASBM2 | ecosystem: Host-associated > Fungi > Mycelium > Unclassified ... | reverse complement strand
GAGGTATATGGAAAAAACAATGTGAAAATAAAGAATTTCTTATGTAGTGTATAAGTACATTCAACTTCAATTCCATGAATCTTCTAAACACTTCTAACATTCACACTAGCAATATTCAAATAAATTCTGACAACTTTACAAGAGGTTGTCTGGTCTCCAAAGGAAACTTTGTTACATCTAACTAAAGCATCTCTTGTCAGAGTTGTGAATGACAGACTTGACTTTATTCTATTCTCTTTCTTTTTATTTTCTTTTTCCATTTTCCATTTATTTTATTTCAGTTTTTATTTTTACTTTTCTCTATTCTAGACTTAGATGAAGGGTGTCATGTCATGTTATGATCACACAAGTCACATAGTGGTCACATATGTCATGGTCACATGATCACATAATACAGAGAAGAATGTAGAAGGTTCTAAAATAGATGATATCATACAGCATGGTAACAATATATTGATCTTATAAAAAGTGTATAGATATTAGGGTAGGTTAATTGTAGTGTGTACACAGACCATGGTCTGTGACTAGCTTGTACTTGGAACTCTATTAAGTTTTCTTGTGTTACTTAATACAAGAGTGTAATTTTGTCTTATTTCTAAAACCTATGTCATAATATCTCTAACAAGTTAGTTTTTTCCAAGTCTTTTATAGATTTTAAATATGTGTAAACCTTCTCTCAAAAGAAAGAGAGTGCTAAGACAACTGGGTGAAGTTCACAGGATTTTGGCAGAGTTTGCAACTCTAGAAGAATTCTAAGTTCTATTATTCCTAATTATTAAATATACAACTTACTTCCAAGAGCACTCTAAAAGAATAGAATAAAGTTTCTTAAAGATGACAGCTACTCTAAATACCTAAGATTCCATTCTAATCAAGTGAAATATTAGGCAGAATATTTGGTAACCTAACTATAGAATGATAGAGCTATGTAGTTAAAAACTTTAATATTATTATGATTAAAGACTCAAAGTATTAAATCAACAAAAAAACCTTGTATTAGGGTTAATACAAGAGAACTCAATAAAGTTCTGAATACAAAGTGTCTATCTTATATACTAATGATTGTCGGTCTGTGCTCTACTTTTTTAGCCTACCCTAAATAACCATATACTATTCTTAAGGTTAACATATGTAAAACATGCTATATGATATCACTGTTTTAGAACCTTCTACCTTCTTCCATTGTGACCATGTGATTATGTGACTGTGACATGTGATATGTACCTTGCATGACACTAGTTTGTAACAGTTATGACCATCATGCTAAACTCTAACCTTCAATAAAAAAAATTAAAAAAAATAAAAGTAAAATAAAATGAAATGAAAATGACAAGAGAAAAATATAATCTATTGTTCACAACTCTGACAAACCTAGCCTATCCTAAAAAGTATATACTATATACTGTTGATATATGATATAATATTATTATTTTAGATCTTTTTACATTCTTTTATGTGTTGCATGATTATGTGACTGTGATTTGTGTGACTTTATGTGTAATATCATACTAGCTTCTAACTCTAAGTTCAAAATAGGAAAATAAATAGAAAATAAAATAGAAATAAGAAAATAAATAGAGTTTATTACCTTTAACTCTAACAAATATCAAATATTGTTAGATAGTGGAGGCTGATTGGTTAGTGGCCAAAAAAAAAGAGTTGGTGATTAGAAAAGAGCATATAAAAGTCCACAGTATTATAGTAGAAGTGAGTAAAGTCTAATAGTATTGTAACAGAGTTATCAGAATTATAAATAGTAGACTTTATTTTATTTTATTTTATTTCTTATTTTGTATTTTCTTCTCTTTTTATTTTCTATTTTTAGGATTTAGGGTTAGAGTTAATGTGATGTCACATGTCACTGTAACACTGTTACACAATCATATATTATAATGGAATATAATAGAAGGTTTGGAAAGAAATATCATTATTACAATATGTTTGACATATGTTAACCTTATAGATAATACATGGCCTTTAGGATATGTTAATAGTATTGTAGCATAGACCAGTAGCCTAGCATATATAAGATAAACAGTTTTATACTGAGTTCTCTTATATAAATAAGGTTTTTTCTTTTGACCTACTCTAAGGTTATAAGTTCATAACAAGAGTAGTAGTAGAAAAACTTAAGGAAACAAAAGATTTATAGAATTAATAACAGGCTTTAGCAGTGTTCTAAACTCAAATTTTGGTAAAATAGTGGATTTTCTTATATTTACTCTCCTTTTTAGATACTGGTTAAAAGTTGATGCTCTAGAAGTCTGCCAAATAAATAAACTGCAGATTTAAGACAGTTGTCAGAATTACAAATATAAAACTTGGTTTATTTTTATTTTTCTCTTTCTTTATTTCAATTTTATTTTATTTTATTCTTGAATTTGGGGTTAGAGTTGTAGTGTGACATTACTTTTAATGTCACAGCTGTCACACAATCATGTGACACAGAGAAGGTTATAGAAGGTTCTGGAACAAATGATATTATACAGTATAGCAATAGCATATTAGTCTTATGGAAAGTATATATACTTTAGAGTAGGGTAGTTGTAGTGTGCACACAGACCATGGTCTGTGATATATAAGGTAGAATGGTTTGTACTTAGAACTTTATTGAATTCTCTTGTGATTACTCATTCTAGAAGTTATTTTTTGGTCTAACTTTTCAGACTTAAGATCATAACAACAATAGAACTTAGCCATTTGATTGGATGCAAACATGTCCATAGCATTTTATCATGAGTTTGTCTTCAGTCTAAAACTCTTTCACTTAATCAGATATTGGTATTTCTTGCAATGCCAGTAACTGTCCAAAATCTTCTCTACTTTTCACTCTTCTTCTCTATCAATGATAACTGGGTTCAGAGAGAGGCTAGAATATCTCCTAGAGATGGGATCATCAGGAATAGCAGTGAGCTTAACTACTGGGAACACTAGATGTAATTATTGCAATGTAGAAAGAAGCTTAAGATAGTATAACATGAGTTCATATTATATAAAGATCTTAAGAAGGATACATTGTATAGATGTCCAAAAAGTCTAAAAACATCTTGTTACCAGAGTGAAACACTAGAGCAAAAGTGCATCTACAATTGTAGTACTTGGCCATATCTTCTTAGAACTTCTGAATGGCAGACCTTGCTTTCAGTATGGACTTCATATAGTCAGTGAACTTTGAAACACTCTTCAATTTGAATTGTCTTTGATGAGGCTTGAATTTCATTCATAGCAGTTATCCAGTGTCAAAAAGAAATAGCAGTTGTTATATAGAAGAATACACATAGTTGATGTGCTAAAACTCTGCTAGGGAAAGAAGATTATATTAGTTGCTTTGATACTTATTAATGAATAGACAAAGGTATTGTTCCAGCTTCCAGTTTACTCATTCTATTTGTCTATCTATTTGAGAATATTAGACTATAGATGATATGATTTCAACTCTGAACAGCCTTTAGAGCTTCTTGGTAAAGAATACAACAAACTGTGGTTCTCAGTCTGATACTACTCAAGTAGAAAGACTATAGATGTTATAACATAAGTCTTAAAGATAAAATAAAAGCATACTCTTATATTGAGTAACACAAGAAAACTTAATAGAGTTCCAAGTATAAGCTAGTCACAGACCATGGTCTGTGTACATACTACAATTAACCTACCCTAATATCTATGTACTTTCCATAAGATTAGCATGTTATTGCTATACTATATAATATTATCTATTCTAGAACCTTCTACATTCTTCTTTATGTTATATAATTATGTGATCTGTGACCATGATATATATGACCACCATGTAACAAATATCATGCCTCCATCACACTTTGTAACTTGTGTAACCATGACATCATATTACACTCTTTTTTTAAAAAAAAATCAATATTTTATTATATAGTGCATGAGGGCAGACCATAGTAGCTACTTTATAACTATCTACAAAAGAACCCAGCCTACATGAGAGATAAAACAAAATAAGATGAAAAGGAAACAGAAGAGAAAAAAAAGAAGAAAAATTAAAAGAAAAAAGAAAGAGAAAAATTAGATAGCTCTAATGCTAATTAGACTAAGTAATGGCTGTTTCAAATGAAAAGGTTCTATTATTAAATTCTAAGAAAAGAACAAAATGACTTATTGAGTCTTTTCTCAGATTCCAATATATATAAACCTTTTATACTCATGAAGAATACGATACCTAGATTCTATAGGATAAGACCCACACAGACAACTAAAATTCTCTCTAGAAAAGAATCTTAGCCTGTACTTGCCAATTGATACATGATTAACAATCACTCTAGTCACTCTTATATATAGTGAATTTGAATACTCAAAAAATTTGAGCCATAATCTACCCTTCATGTATATAAGCTCAAGAAAATACCATCCCTTCAGGTTTAAAGCTTGAAAGGTCATTTTCCTGCTAGATAGGATATTATCACACTTGTTTTTCTTACTTAAGTCCCAAGATAATTTGGAAGGGAATATTTGTTATAATGTATATGAGGACTAATATTTTCCTTTTTCTTTTATCTATTTTTCTTGATTTTATATTTCTTTTCTTTTGAATTTCTTTTTCTTTTTATTGATGATGAAGAGGCACATAACACTGCAGTCACATGACATGTTACATGATGTGATGTCATAAAGCCTAGAATAGACTAGAGCAGTCTAGATAGATGATGTCAAGAAGTATGTTGACTGCATAACTACCTTATATTACAACTCAAAGACCTTAGGGTTGGTCAATAAATAGAACCTTGTAATTAGGTTAACACAAGAGAACTTGATAAAGAACTCTGTACAAGATAGTCTACCTTATATATACTAATTCCACATAGTTCATGCTAGTTATTTCTAACCTACCCTGAACAGCCATATTGTTATGAACTAAAGCTCTTAGAGTTAAAGCAATAGAACAACTCTTGTATTGAGTAACACAAGAGAACTCAATAGAGTTCCTAGTACAAAGTAGTCTACCTTATATACTACTACCCATGGTCTGTGCTCACTACTGTGCACCCTACCCTAAATGACCATGTGTATGACATGAGGCCAACATATGTTGTTCATGTTGTATAATGTCACTTTATTCCAGAACCTTCTACTCCATTCTCCCAAGTCTCATGATCAGTCTTGTGACTTTGCCATCAACTTGTGACTGATGTGACAGTGTGACTGATAAACCCTAACCCGAGTTGATCTAAAAATAGAAAATAAAAGAAAAAGATAAAGAAAGATAAAGTGAAAAAGAAAAATGAAGTCCACCATCAATGATCTTGACACATATGTTAGTCTTGAGGTCAACATGTGTTTGTACATATTGTATAACATCATCTTTCCAGAACCTTCTACATCCTTCCATAAAACATGTGACTTGTGATTATTACTATGACCATGTCATCTGTTGTGACTGTATGGTCCTATTACTCTAACTCTAACTCTAAGTTCCAAAAATAGAAAAATAACAAATAAATCAAAAGAAAAAATGAAAATAGGAAAGAAGATGAAAATAAATTAAGTCCACCGCTTTTATCTTTGACATCTCATGGTATACATATGGTGTACTCATGAACAATGCATAGACATTAGGGCAGGAGTAATTATTTATAGCACAGACCATGTGTAACTTATATAAATAGGGTAGCAATATAGCAGGAACTCTTTGTCAAGTTCTCTTGTAATTCCCATATTGATAGCTTACTAAGAGCTTTGCTGCCTTATGTTACTATTGGTCATTGTGACTAGTAGTTGCCACAACAATATTGGTTAAGGATGAAAGTGTTTGGTTTCCATGTCTATAGCTTTGCAGAGTGACCACTCACAATGACTTAGGCATTCCCAAAATTTGATTGAATTAAGGCTAAACTCTTTGCTATTGGATATAGAATAAACCAAGCTATATAAATGCAAAACATTTCCCAAAATTATTATTGTTATTGATGAAAAATCTTCTTAGCTTGTTAGAGATAGCCACTGCATGAATTTGATATGGATGTAGTGATGAGTTGAAGATCCTTCATATAGCATGTAATGAGTCAGTGATGACTACAATTTTTTAGATGCCTGGAACATTAGTGGCCTGATTAATGCCATATCTGATAGCAAACAGCTTAGCTTCTGAAGACAAGATATTCACAGTGTAGTGGATCATCTTGATGACATCTTTGTTGTGAATGTAGATATAAGTAATGGAAGTGGCAATGTTGTTTTTGATACTGGCATCTGTGATCATGAGAGCATTGGAGGAATCTAGTAAAGAAGAGATCATTAAATTATCTAGTAAAAGTGAACAAGATTTGAAAAATTCATTGCTACTCTTTTTAAAGAGGTAAAAAGAGAAGCAATTAGCAAAACTGTCAATGATTCTAGAACCAGGAGAAAATTCCTTGTTAAAAGGGTCAAATGCTAGAAAGACTTCATTAAATCTATCATTCATATCAATAACAATATCTCTGATCTTTACTCTTTAGCATGGAGTGAGAGAATTCAAAGATAAGTAATAAAAATCAATGTTGAAAGAAGATCTTGCTTCAAGTAGTGATCTCAGAATATGGTTGTCTGGGAGTGTGTGAGCCCTCAGCTGAGCTCTACTACTGAGTTTACAAAGGTACACATAGATAGAGATAAGACCTACTATTGCTTCGATACTAAAAGATAGAGATGTCTGGAAAGCTTCTAGAATCCAAATTACAGCTCTCCTCTACATCTTGTTTAGTACTTTGAAAGGATATGACAATGGTACCTTATTGTAATATCAAAGTTGGAAACTATAGAGGGCAATAGGGAGAACACAACTTCTGTATAAGAGATGTTTCTAATGAGGTATTAGACCACAACTCAAATTTCCAAGGATTTTCATGCATTTGACAGTCAAAATCACATTGTTCACATAGTAATTGATGTAGTGATGAAACAATAATTTTCTATTGAAGTAAAAATCTAGATATTTCCATATATTCTTGGGATGAAGTATAGAACCTCCCAAAGCTGAGAGGTTGAGTGGAGGGTTGAAAGTGCTAGTAGACCTAGAAAAATAGAACACCTCCATTTTGTCATGTTCCAGAATAAGACCAAATTTTTCCAGAAGAGAAGAGGTAACTCTATAACTATAAAAGAGAAAATTGTTCAAGATTGTTAGAGATTTACTCTGGACTATGAGAAGTTCATCATCAACAAAAGATAAAATGGAAACAGGAATTTTTAGGATTTTTAAATGTTTTTCAAGAATGTGAAGAATAAGAGCTAAATATAAAGCAGATAAAATGGGGGAGAGGGTGGAGTCTTATCTAACTCCAATATCAACATTGAAAAAAGGAGATGAAAAACTGTTCCAGAAATACTAAGTCTTTCTTCCTGCTAAATAATTAGAAAAGAAATGTTCAACTTTGGGATTAAATTTGGTCTTTCTAAGGATCAATGGAAGAAGCCAATGATTGAGAGATAGGAAGAATTGAGCAATATCAAATGCAAGAGTGCTTGTTATTTTCTATTTGACCCATCCCAAATAAATAAAATGTGTAAGAGCAACACCTGTATCTAATATTGATTTTTGTTTCGAACTACCTAATTGACTTGGATGAATGAAGTTATTTGAGATTAAGTGGAACTAAAATCTATTATCTATAACTTTTTTGATAAGCTTTTCTAAAGTGTTGAAAAGTATAATAGGTCTGAAAGATTTAGAGGAGTCATATGACTCCTTGTTGGGCTTTGGAATGATAATGGACATAGATATTTTGAAATAAGATGGCCAATGACCTAACTCAAAACACATATCAGCAATATTAATAATTCTTTTCAAACATGAATTGTTTTTGATGATATACTTAAGATGCCTCCAAGATAGTTTGTTAGAATCTAGAGTTGATGAATTGTTGTATTTAGGAATAGAACTAATGAATTTTTCCTTAGAGAATAGAGCCCATTCTGAAGAATGTTTGTTTGAGATCTTGTTTAATACTTTGAAGTCAACTTGGTGGTCTTGAGCTATGTTGAATGATGAATGAACAGCACTCTATAAATCCTCAATTTCTATGTACAGTCTACCATTATACTTGATGGCTTTAATGGTAGGCAGCTTTTATTTGTTGACCTAGTTCATGAGTTTGCAAGGTCCCCTTCCTTTATTGAAGATTTCTTGAATTTTTCTATTAAAGAAGAATCGTTTGGTATTCTTGACCATTTTTTGAACTGCTTCCAGTTGTCAATGCTCTTAGTTAACTTATATTTCTCAAGGTGTCAGCTGCAATTATTGTTCTACCAACTTTTGGAGTGCTTAATGATATTGACGACCTTTAAATTCTCTTCCCATATTCTTTCTATAGAACAAGCAAGAATAAGAACAATATTTTCAAGTAAATCAACATTCAATAGATTGCTGGTATCAATTGAACTAATAGATTTGATGAGTTCCTCAATGAAAGTTTTCTCTTCATCATTATCTTTGACAATCGTTTGCTTCTTGGTTTGAATATATACTTTGATAATTGGGATAGTAACAGTGAGAAAAGCATGATCTGACATAAGATACCACTCTGGCTGGATGGAATAATTGTTAAGTTCCTTTGAGCCAAATTGAAGGAACATTAAATCAAGAACTGAACTTGGTTCTTAGTTGTTGTTGGAATATCTAGTAGGAACTTAGTTAATAGGTTCAAATAGATATAAATTAAAGAAGTCTGTAATGTCAAATAATAAGTTGCTATAAGAAGAATGAAACAAATAACCAGGATTCTATAGACTATCTCTAATATTAAAGTCATCTGTTATAATCAACAAGTTTCAAAAATTGACCTTAGAATTCTTAAGATATTTTAAGACTGTTTGAGATAAGTCTGAATAAACATTAATCAGGTAGAAAACAGAGTTATTATTGAAAAATGAAATAAGAGAAATATCCCTATAATTGTAGATATCCTTGTGAAAAGTGAAACAAAGTGAGGAGAGATAAATATTAATATATATAATAACTTTAGGAGAGTCATTAACATAAGTTGGATTTCTAAAGAAAGTAGTCCAGTTAGGATAGTTGGGAACACCTACAAGTTCTTCTCCATCTTTATTGTTAAAACTTGGAATTGATTGTATGTGAGACCAAGTTGGCTCTTGGATAAAGATAATATCAAATGAGAAATATGTCTTGAGAATAGTGTTGATAACAAAATTGTTCTTGCAAATATTTTGAGAAAAGATATGAATGTTTTTTAAAATCATGCTTGAATGCCACTCATGGCTGAACAAATCAAGATCCTTCTGTTTTCATGAAGTTCTTGTCATTTCTTGTTATGCCAGTTATAGTTGAAACAGTATCTCCAAAATGAACATTAATTAGAGTTGACCTAATGATTGTCTTGACAGTTTGCACATTTAAAAGAGTGTGGGCACAGTTCCTCTTTCTTCATTTCTAGTCTTGAGAAGTTTGTCTTCTTATTTGCCTTACAACACCAAGCAGATTGTTAGTAGTTCTCAGATTTGTGAGAACTATTGCACTTAATACATTTTGCTCCTTGAATTCTGTATGAAAGAGTCACATGTCCTCATTTTCAGCAACTCTTGTACTAGGGCATGCTAAGGTTCATGTTCACCCCTCTAATAGTAGCAATATAATTTCCTACATTAAAGCATTTGTTAATAAGACATTTTATCTTACTTCCACTTTGAACATCCCAGATATCCAACTAGACAATAGCCATATCTAACTTTGGGGAAACCTTGATGACACAGGGTTTTGAGGCCAATGCAACATTATTGAAGATATGGTTTTGTTTAATAATGTTCTTTACAACATTTGACATAATAGGAGAAGACAAGTTTTTTTGGTAATAAGAAATGCTTATAATTTTGAGATAAGACTTAGATTGAGGGAAACAGGAAACTTCAACTCCACTTGAATCAATGCAATTAGCAGTTTTGACATAATTCTCAATAGTTTGGAAGTCTAAAGCTGATGTGACTTTATTAGTAACAATTGTGATACCTATAGAATCTGATCAAACAAAGTTGACCATAATTTCCAACTTGATATTTTTGAGCTCTGTTCAGGTTTGAAACATAGCTACTATCAGACATACTAATCTTAGACAATAGTTTTTTTATTTAATATTTCTTTTTCCTTTTCAAACTTAGGGTTAGGGTTAGAGTGATGTCATGATTATGCTGTCACACATCAGTCACATCAGATAACACAGTAACAGTAATGGTCACAAGTCACAAGATTATAGAGAAGAATGATGTCATAATAATATGTCTTACACATGTTGGCCTTGAAACAAACATATAGTCTTTAGGATAGACTAAAGATGTAGTAGTATGGACTATTATAGTTTAGTATAAAAGGAAAACAATTCTGTATAGAGTTCTCTATCAAGTTCTCTTATGTTAAATTCTAATATAAGGTTTCATTTCATTATCCAACTCTAAGGACTTTGAGTCGTAATAGTTACTGCTTTCATTCATGAAATTCTTAATGTTTTTACTATTCATCAAAACAATGACTTGTTTCCTTGAAAGACTCTTGATAATCATGTTAATACATAGTTTAAGCTTACTACCACCATTGATGATTTTTTGAATATTCTTGATTTTCTTTGCCTAGAGAGATGGGAAGGTATTCTTAATCTTGAGAACTTCCTCAGTATTACTAATGAATTTAGAAGCCTGGGCATATATTTTTTCCAGATTTTTCTTGGCTTGAGATGTATTCAAAACTTTGAAGAATTTAGAAATTACTTTAATCTCTTTGGGAGATTTAGCAAGAATAGAAGGAGGTAATCTTTCAATACTGACTAGTTTAGTACTACTTTTTTCTCCTTTCTTACTATTCTTGATAGAAATTGCTTTGAGGATGTATATAAAAGAGACTTTTTGTTTAAATAAATTCTTGTTTTCATCTGCATAGAGAAAGTCCCATCCTGAAGTATAGATAGACAAAATAAGATTCTAGGCTACTGTGTCAATGCCTTTAAGATCTTTAACATTGTTAGCTTTGTTTGTATCAATATTCTTGTTGCTGATATATTTGGCTAAGCAATTTAATGACTTCTTGATATTTTTGGAATCCAATGTCAGATGCTCTAGTAAGCCATGAAGAGAGATAGGTAGAAAATTACCATCTCATAAGTCAGATTTGGTAGGTCTGTTAAAATCATATAGTAACTGAATATTGATGACATTATTATCAACATGTTGATTAGGTATGGAATTTAGGGCAGAAGTTTTTTCTGTGGTATGTTGCTACCTTGCCCTGGTCTCCTGGTCAGTTGTCTTGCTAACCTGATTTTCTTCCCTCCTATTGTTGTTGTAAGATAGTTGGAAACTATTGACAGGTTTCCTGAACTCTTCATCAGAGAGATTATTGAAGTGTTCTATTTTTTCATGGTATGGTTTAGACAAAATGCTCAAAGATATTGAAGCAGTCCTTAAGTTTGTTTTGATAGGAGACATTTTTCTTCTCCTAACATTGTCATAATTGTTGATAGTGAAGATATCAATGTCCATCACCCCAAGGGCTGGTAAAGAGGTCATTTGTTTTATAGTAGAAGAAATTGCTGAAGTAGAAGAAAATATATTCCCTAAGTTTTTAGGCACTACCATATAAGATGGTGGTATGAGAAAGAGAAGGGACAACATTACACTCTTTGTCTAAGTCTAGAACAATAAAAATGAAAATAAAAACCAAAATAATAAAATAAAAATAAAAGAGAAAGAAAAGAAAATAAAGTCAAGTTCATTGTTCACAACTCTGACAATAAAGTTTTCAGACATAGTGTAAAAAGAGCCTTATAGTATTCTCAACAATAACCATAGTATGAGTAGAAATAAAGTAAGCTCTCTTAGAAACTGAGTTTACCACTACATTGAACCTTATGGATTCAAGAAGCTTTACAATAAAGTCAATGCTGATAGTTTTCCATTTTGTATTTGATACAAGCAACAGATGCAATTCTCTGAGAGATATATAACAGATAAGCTTAGTTTGCAAGTATAGATTATAAGTGTTATAATATTGACTGATATATTTGGACATTTGGGACTACTAGTAACTCTGCAATACTAACTCTAACATTTTTCAGTGCTCAGTATGTCTAGCAACTTTAGTGTTATGATAAAGAGACATAAAATGCTACTAGAAGGCTGAGATATCAGAAATATAGACTTTTCTCTAAAAAAGAAGTAATTTGTCTATTTCTAACTATTCTGAAGACTATATTAACTTGAAGGCCAATTGATGAAGTTCTCTAGCTATATAAGCCACCAGTTTTTCTTGCTAACCTGCTTTGTTTCCTTAGCAGATATTCATAAGAAAATCATATTCTTCTTCTTTAAATACAAGTTCTTTTATTGTATATACTACCAGATACTTCAGTGTTAGAATTGTGAATAATGGACTTCATTTTAGTTTATGTTTTCTATTTTCATTTCATTTTCATTTCATTTCATTTCTCTTTTTATTTAAAATTAGGTGTTAGCATGATGTTATAATCACAACTGTCGCAAACTTGTCATATTAAAAAAAGGTGTCACATAAGTAATATGTCACATGACACTGTCACAGTCATGGTCACACAGTCATGTAACCATGATAGAATATGATGAAAACTTCTAGAACAATAATATTATACTATTATAAACTTTATTCAGCTTGTATCTCCACAACCAGTGGACCTATTTTCACAAACTAAGTTGTGCTGGAAAGCTCCAAATGAGGGCTATCCACATATATATGAGATGTACAAAAGCAACAACAAACAACTGAGATATCAGGCCATCAGTAGCTATAAAAGCTTCATCTACTAATATCTCATGAACAGCTAAATGGATTCACATGATTGAACTTGTGTTGGAAAGTGCTCATCAATCCATTTTCAATGATATATGATGTGTCTCAAAGCAACAAGTATTGGTAGAGATACAAGCATATTAATATAGTAACATAATTAGTTACCTTCTAAAATTAGCCTGACAGCTGCTATGACAGATGACAGCTCCCATCAGGTATGAGTTTTGATTATGTGATGGAAACAGCTTGCACACAGACTATCACTCTTTTGTATAT
>Ga0157364_1005361_pt1 | contig 13045 bp, 5 predicted proteins | sample AttsexASBM2_FD_111476 | JGI IMG/M metagenome (GOLD analysis project Ga0157364, IMG submission 111476) | Fungus gardens microbial communities from leaf cutter ant in Ribeirão Preto, State of São Paulo, Brazil - Atta sexdens ASBM2 | ecosystem: Host-associated > Fungi > Mycelium > Unclassified ... | reverse complement strand
TTTTTAAATTTAATAATGATGCCAATAACTAATAGATGCTTATACATACATATATAAAATTTTATATATATATATATATATATATATATATATATATTATATATAGAAAAAATTAATTCATATATACTTGTGTGAATTATACTTGTGTGAATTTATTGCCATAATAAGCCATGAAAGCTTTTATACTTGGATCGTGACTGGTTTTTTCAACGAATTATGGATACTATTAATTATTCAATTAATGTTATGTATTTATTTCATTATTCGTACAATTATCGCAGAAAAAGTTGTAATTAAAAATAGAAAACAAGAGATACATTTGCTATTGATTTTCAAAATCGCGTGATCAAGAGTGCAGCTTTGCATCTGAAGTTAGGAACTGGAATCAGGATGCCAATCTAAGGACGCCGCCTAAAAGTGCCTACCTTTAGACACAAAGTATACTTCAGTGCACGTGGTACATATATTAGTTTCGATATATAATTTTATAGAGTTTATAATTCCTTTTTGAAGGAAGAAAATCGAAATTATTATTCCCTTAGCTAAATTAAATGATGAGACGTATTTTTCATTTGAAGTTAGGCCATATTCGAAGAAATAAAACAGGATGACTATGGCTATGATGACAAATAGGACTATGGCTATGATGGCAAACCTGCCCAATATATCTGGCAAACGCCTAATTTCAGACGAGAAGCATCAAAGCATCTCTCGAATGTATGTGATGTTTATTTCAACAAAATTTTGCGAAATTCATCGAACTATTATTCTCCCAAAAAAAAAGCAATTTGTTTAATTCAGTGTGATCAGGTAAGATTTTATTATTTTTTAATTGAAAATTCAGAGATTCCTTCGTAATATACACGGTGTTTCGACAGCCCTGGCTGTCGAAGCACGTGTCTCGTTATAGCCGTGTGATATTGAACGGAGAGATGGTAAAGATGAGACTGAGGACTCGTTTGATTAACATTTGCATTCGACACAAATATAACAACGCGCAGGACGACATTCATCTTCCCAGGATTCAGTGGAAGAGGATTCGTCTGAAGAACTCCCAAGAATCCAACCAAGAGAATCTAACCTCTAAAAACGATAAATCAACTATAAACTCTCTTCGCAATTCTCCTGTGATACCAGTTAATTTTGAGATGGGCTACCATAAATTATTCGCAAAGTCTGAGAAAGTGCCAAGCAAATTGAATGTTAACATACAAATATCAAAGAAATCGACAACAGAGCAGAATATAAATTCAGATATAGAATCTAATAATAAAACAAACATTCACGATATAAACAGACAAGTAACTGAATTGGATCAACAATTACAACAAAAGTTTCAAGAATTAAGGGAATCAGAAAATAGTACAAATATTGATTCAAATGTGAATTCGAAGAATGATAATGTTCGAGTTAATGAAATAAATATGCAAATGTTACCCGAAACATTGCACCAGCAATTGTTCAGAAAAGATGATAAAGAAAACTCTCTGTCTGAAGAGGAAATCGATAGCATAAAGAAAAATTTAATTACATATGGTATAAACGTGGAGGATGCAACCAGGTTGCCAAACGTGAACTTGAAACTACCGGCTTTGGAAGGAAAAGATGTAGAGGAACATTTTTATAATATTGGAAAAGCACAAACTAAACCATATTTAAAAATCATAAGTGATATTATGAATGATATTCCCAAAATGCCAACACAATGGCTCTTCAAAGAAGGCTGGACTAGATATACAGCAGATGGTACAGCAGAAAGCATAGAGTATCCTTTAGAAGATGGTTTAATTTTCGATGTTGAGGTCTGTATGAAACAGGGTCCTTTGCCTACTCTAGCCACTGCGATCAGTAATAAAGCCTGGTACAGTTGGGTATCAAATTCCTTGATACAAAGTATTAGTCAAACATTTGACACACAGTTATTTACGCCAAATATGCTCATTCCTATAGAAAGTAGCAAAGAGGAATATGGACATAGACTGAACCAGCATCAGAAGAAACCAAAAATTATTGTAGGCCACAATGTGTCATATGATAGAAGTAGAATTAAGGAACAGTATTGGTTGAATTCTACGGGAACTCGTTTCCTTGACACTATGTCATTACATGTATGTGTCAGTGGTCTCAACAGTTATCAAAGATCGCTATTAATATCTAAGAAAATAGATAAGGAGAAAGAGATCTGGCAGTCTACCACTTCATTGAACAGTTTAATAGAAGTGCATAAACTGTATTGTGGCTATGAGATAAATAAAGAGGGAAGAAATTTATTTGTCGAAGGTACTATTAAAGATATTAAAGATAATTTCAGTATGTTGATGTCTTACTGTGCTTCCGATGTAGTTGCTACTCACAATATATTACGCAAACTATTCCCACTCTTTCAAGAAAGATTCCCTCATCCAGTTACTTTGGCAGGAATGTTGGAACTCAGCTCAGCATACTTGCCGGTGAATTCCAATTGGCAAAGATACTTGGAGGAATCAGAGTCGACCTTTGACGACTTAAATTACGAAGCAAAATTCACTCTCGCCAAGAGAGCCGATGCTGTTTGTCATCTCATGCACGATGAGAAATATAAGAAAGACTTATGGATGTGGGACCAAGATTGGAGCACACAGAACATTAAGATGAAAAGCAAAATCTCAAAAGTAAAGTCTGCTAACATAGAGACAAATATAACAGAAAAAATAAAAGAGCAGTCAGACACTAAATATTTATCAGATGATGAGGAAGAAGAAGAGGATCCTCTAGCAAAGGAATTTGCGTATTTAGAGAAAACCAGACACTTATTGCCAGCTAGAATGCCGCACATGCCAGGATATCCAGCGTGGTACAGGAAACTCTGTCCTAAGCAAAGCGAAGATGAAGACTGGGAACCAGGTCCACAGAATATTAGCACTTCCATGCAAGTAGTTCCGAAGTTGTTGAATCTGACATGGGAGAAGTATCCATTGCATTATATAAAGGATCGCGGTTGGGGAATTCTGGTACCTTACAGGAACGATCCCGACATTGAGACCAAACTGCCACTGGAAAATCTTTTAGCGCAGTGTCCTTTGCCAACGCCCAATCTGTCCAGAGATAGTTCCGATGACGCGATGGCCACCTTGAGCATCGACGTACAAAACGATCTTCACAAGACGGAATTCTGGCGATTTAAGAAGAAGCAAGATAAGTTATACAATAAAATATATAAGGGCACTGGCGTGTGGTGCAACGTCGATATCGACAACTGTTGCTACTTCTTCAAGTTACCGCACAAGGATGGTGTCAATTTCAACGTCGGAAATCCGCTCGCTAAGGACTTCCTTAATAAATTTTCCGAGAATGTACTCGCCGGATTGGATGTTAGCGCTGCGGAAGTGCTGAAGATTGCTCGTATGCTGTCTTACTGGCGGAATAATCGCGATAGGATCATGTCACAACTGGTGATATGGCTGGACAATCATTCTCTGCCCAGCAATGTCAAAAGAACGAAGCGATACATACGTTATGGCGCGATAATACCTCAGGTAGTCGTTTCCGGTACTTTAACACGTCGCGCTGTAGAGCCTACGTGGATGACAGCATCAAATGCACATGTCGAACGAATTGGTTCCGAGCTCAGATGTATGGTACAAGCGCCGCCAGGATACAACATTGTCGGTGCTGATGTGGATAGCCAGGAATTGTGGATTGCCTCAATCATCGGAGATGCACATTATAAGCGTATTCACGGAGCGACGCCTTTCGGCTGGATGACCCTCATTGGAACCAAGTCCAATGGCACTGACATGCACAGCGTTACCGCCAAGGCTATTGGCATTTCGCGCGACCACGCCAAAGTCATCAACTACGCCCGAATCTACGGTGCCGGTCAGAAGTTCGCTCAACGGCTGCTGAAGCAATTCAATCCATCTATGACGGACGCCGAAGCTACTTCTAAATCACGCAAGATGTTTGATCTTACAAAGGGTAAAAAACTATTTTGGTTGAAGCCTGAATTTGTCAATGATGACTTACAAGATATTGCTTACACATCCTCTCAAGCATATAAGATAGCGAAGTTGCATGGCAAAGCGTACCAGGACATCTTTCTGAAGAGTGAATGGATGGGCGGCTCGGAATCAGCCATGTTCAACCGATTAGAACAGATCGCTGGCAGTGAACATCCAGTCACGCCATTTCTTGACGCCAGATTGAGCCGTGCCTTGGAGATCACTAATACCGACGATGATGACAAATTTTTGCCCACCAAAATTAATTGGGTTGTGCAAAGTGGTGCGGTAGACTTCCTTCATCTGATGCTGGTTTCCATGAGATGGCTGATGAGAGATAACGCTAGATTTTGCTTATCGTTTCACGATGAAGTGAGATATCTGGTCCCATTCAAGTATAAGTACAATGCTGCGTTGGCCATGCACGTGACCAACTTGATGACGAGATCATTCTGCGCTTCTAGACTAGGAATGAGAGATCTGCCGATGTCGGTAGCGTTTTTTGCCGCCGTAGAAGTTGATACTGTCCTTCGCAAAGAGTCCACTTACGATTGTAAGACTCCATCCAATCCTCATGGCTTACAAAATGGATATGAAATACCGCCCGGCGAAAGTTTAGATGTCTGGACTGCTTTGAAAAAATCTGGCGGCTCGCTGGGCTATTGGCATGATGCAAAAAATCGCAAAGTTAAATGAGACGTGGATTCCATCGTTAAAAAAATTATCACAATTTCATAAAAAGCTATTTAAACAAATGTTATGAAACTATTTTTGTATTCGCTATTTTCGAGAATGCATAACTTTGTCTCACAAAATAAAAGGAAAATAAATGAAGGCGGCAGAATAAGTTATAGTATTTTTAATTTTATAGATCACAATGTCATCTATAACAACGAAGCGTAAATACGTTTTTCAAGAGTTCGACGATATGAGCCTTCCTACGGATTCACAAAGCATCGTACGAATTGTGCAGGCGCGCGGTCACAATCTTCATGAAATCGTCACCCCCGCCGGAGAGCAGTACATTGTTTCGATGCCTACTAAATTCAGGCAAAACATCTGGGTAAAGAGAGGTGACTATATTGTTATCGAGCCAATCGTGGAAGGCAAGAAAGTCAAGGGCGAAATTGTTAAGATACTCACAAAGGTAATTCACTATCTTATAACAATTTATATTTACAGTTGTTAGCGATATCATTTGCTCGTCTTAGAGAAATATTCTCTAATCTACATAATTATGAAAAATAATTAAATTTAAATTAATTCTTTTACAAGTATTACAAAATTTTACAAAAACTTATCTTTATATATACATGATATGATATATACATTGAGTGCAAAAAATATTCGTACAGAGAAAATATTTTTTAAAAAAACTTTATTTTTAGAAAGTAAATTTATATTAACGAGAAATGAGATCGAATTGATATCGATATTGATACGATAATTTCAATACTAATTTGATGTCGATTTGATGTTTAATTGACGATCATTTTTTACTGGATAATTAACAATTTATTCATAAAGAATAAACACAAACTGTATATTTCTTAAAATTATATATACCAAACAGAGTATATTGATTATAGAAAATATATATAAAAAATTAGCGAAAATTAAAAATTGTATTGTTTGAATGCTCAAAAAGTACAGTCGAGAAATTGAGCTTTTAAAATCAGAAATACATGCGAAGCTCGTTTGTTTATATATTAAAATAGAATGTGTGTATATATATATATATATATGTATATATATGTGTGTGTGTGTGTGTGTGCAGGATCACATAAAATGGTATCGTGAACAGAATTGTTGGCCGCCAGAATTCGATGAGGATCCACAAAGGAACGGATGTTTGATAGCAACGAATTATACTACATGCGATGACGAAGAGCTTTTCGTAAATACGAATAGGTGCGCTCCTAATCAGACAATAGATGACAGTGAAAGTGATACAGATTCCAGCGAATCTGATTCTCGTTAGCTCAGGACTTGTCCTTTTATATATGATACAAAAATGTACATATATAATTTTATATCTTTCATACATAATTTTAAAAGCAAATTGTTTTATATATATTTAAATAATAAAAGTATTTTTGTGCATATAATATCGAACTTCGTCTTCTAGCTTAGAATTATTGTAAAATTTAATTTAAACTTCTTGCAAAGAACTTGAAAATTTTTTTTAGTTATATTCTTCAAATTCTTTACTTAAATTTTTTGTAATAATGTAAGTGGAATTTACTTCATTCCTCCCACTTATTTCCTATAGCTAATAAATTTTGTTTATTATTTTCAATTCAATGGTTTGATGCTTCTTGAGCAATTTTTAAGCTGCTTATTTCCTCGCCAAGAAGATTATTTGATTGCTATTTTGGAGAATTCACGAAGAGGAAATTGAAGTCAAGAAGGTCAGTTACTAACTCACAGAAAAAGGAAATCTAAAAAATTTGAAGCGTGCATTTGTATGCTTGACCTAATTTTTTATCAAGTTTCCTATATTTGATGCACATAATTGATATTTTTCTTGGTAGCTCGCAACTTCGCAGTATACTCATTCGCTAAATTTTATTTTCACGATTTCAGAAAAGTTATGTCACTCTTTTTCAAAAGTTTCGATAAAATAACATACTCATCCACTTCAGCTGCAACAAACTTGCGAAACTGTCATATCAGTTCCATATTTATGCGGAAAGAATATATCTAAGTTTCCTTAATAACGAAAAATCGCCTCCAGTTTTTCTTATCGCGCGAGAGGATTTATACAGATCTTTCAATGAATAAATGAATAAAAAGAATATTCTAATGAAGACTGATTTTGTGAAAATAAGTTTCGAAATTAAAAATGGTTTTCGAAATCAATTCCAATTTTTATCTTATTTTCTCTATTATACAAAAATTATATTCTCTTTCGTTTTGAATAATAATTTAAATTTTTTAAATTATTATTATTTATAAAATTTATTATTTATTATTTATGAAAATAAATCAAAATCTAAATCAATCTAAATTATTCAATTTTATCTTGCCATTTTCTACAACTTTAATACAACCAGACATAAGATTTTTAAATTAAACAACAACAATGAATATAATTAATAACGGATTCATGCAGAAATTTTTGTCGATTTTTAATGAAAACTGTGTTCAATTAAAAAATGTTTTTAGAGATGCGACACAATAGGATGCATCATTGATAAAACTTCCGCATTTCCTTTCTGTTTGAAAACTGTTCTTTTCCTTTTCCGAGAATACTTTAGCGGGACAAAGCGACGGAATCTTTCTCTTATTTTTCACTTTCGTTTAGAAGAGGACAAAAATGTACAATATTGAATGTAAAATATACACGACAAATATCTTGATTTGCTATAGAAGTAAATTGCGTTACGCTCGCAATTTGAAAAGATGTTAGTGACGTTAGCAGAAACGATTTATTTTGACTTAAGAAGTCATTTCTGTAGATAAGGGATGATTTACTGGCTTCAGCTCGACTGAATCCTTTTGACATAAACAAACATGAAAAATACTACACAAATGTTGCTAGCATGAAAAAAATTTCCAATATTTTTAATATATAAAAAGAAATGTAACGAAAGTAATAATGAACTGAATCATAATACAACGAATATTAATATAATATTATTTCAACATAAGGTATCATAAAAATTAAACTTCAAGTTTCAAAATTAATTTTAAAATTAAAGTTAAAATTAATTAAAAAAAATTTTTTTTTTCACATTTTTGAAATTTTGAAAATTTTAAACATTAAAAATATTCAAATTTAACTTGAAATTTTTATAATTAAAATTTTTTTAAACTTTAGAAATTTAAATTTATAAAACTTTGATAATTTTAATATTATTAAATTTTTTAATTTTTTAAAATTTAATTCTAATTTCTAATTATATATATTGAGATTATTATAGAAAAAAGATGCAATTTTAAATATCCTTTTAAGGAATAAAGTAAGTTTAATTTTCTGTAATAAATCATTTTTTATAATGTTTATATTGATTTTATTATTCTCTTTATTTTTTTTGTTTAAATAATTGGAATAAAAGTTTTTACGTGCCTCACGTGAGAATGATTGTGTGATTTGACAGAGATTTTGTTCAATGCACAAAAATTTTGAAAAATACATGTATACACATACGCGCGCGCGCGCACACACACACATACACACATACACAGAGACGTTACATAAGCGTTATTACAATAGCTGAACATTCACTATAAAAATTTATTTTATAAACAAATACAGAATTTAGTTTATATTTCTTTTTAACAAAAAATATACGAGTATATATTCTTGTTAAATTAATATCGTGTAGTATTTATTAAACACTATGCTTTTTAGTATTAAAAAGATGAAGCTATATAGTTTTCTGTTATAATTTTATTTATATAACTTATTAATCATGTTGATAATGATATCTTATATAAAATTATGAGAGTAGAAAAGCCGGAATATTATAAAAATTTAAAAGAAAAGTTAATTTGTCCGCTTAAAACTTTGTCATGTTTGATAAGTCGAGTAATTTATAAGAACCTAATTTAAAGCTTGCGGCAGACGGTGCGATTTTTCTGGCTGGATTGCTTGTAAATTACTAAAAATCCTGTGTACTATGGTATAATATTCTAGCAATTTATTAAATCTGCAAGCAATTCATCAAGAAAAATTGCTGCCTGCTGCAGACTTAAAATGCTAAAAATCTGAAGTGATTTCAAGAAACTTTCGAAACACAGCCTTGATCAAGAAAAAATATTTTTGAAAATAATACCAAAGCTGCGTAAAAAAAATCTTTCTAATAAATATACTTTCGTATTAATATTTTCCAAGAAGATTCCAAAAATTAACATTAAACGATGGCGAGAAAAAGGAAATTTTCTCTTAAGAAAGGTAATAACATTAGTTATTATAAATTTGAGCATTTCTGCGGAGAAAATTGCTTTTAACTTTTAAAATTGTTCTTAAACTTTTCATCGTTACCTCGATATAGAAACTTCTTGAATCTTATTTAAATCTTATAAAAGAAATTTCTTTTGAGCTTCGAAACCACTATATCGAATGTTAATACCCATCTAAATTATCTGCAAAATTCTAACAATCTTCAGAAAGAGATTTAATTAATTTGACTTGATGCTACGTTGTGAAGGAAATTCACTATCAGCAACGGAGCAGTTGACAGGTGTTCTTAATGATATTATCAAGATCATCGCGCTCAGTTCGTACTCAGCGACGTTCTATCGCGGATGATAGACCTGTTCTAACATTTTTGTCGCGATAGACGTTCGGTGGTCTTGGATCATTAGCGTCAATTGACGAGTCAAAACAGTCGATAGGTGACCTTGCGTAACCTATGAAGACGCGTGTTTCTTGAAATTACAAACACTTATATGCTTTCGAACACAATCTACATTATTCTGATCTCGCAAGTGCTAAATTGTAAACAGCACGTCTTTCAGCACGGAGCTCGTAATTTCGTTTATATCGATTGAAACTCGATCACTACAGTATTGCAGACTTTCCGGTTATATTGCGTTTTCGCCGAAAAATTCGAGTACATAAAAATAAAAAAAATTTAAAAAGACAAAAGTGGTAACTGTGATGTGCGACAATTGTGTTGTGACGATCGCGGATTGTAACACTGCGCAAATATTCAAAGAACAATTAAAACATGATATTGACTCTTTGAATACGATTTATAATTGCAATCTAATTTCAATTAAATTATAATTATAATTTTGCTTGGCAGCGAAGGTATAAACGTAAAGCAGTTGTTTCACAGTGCGGAAACGAAAACGAGGAACGTTTATTTTGTCAAATAATAATAAACGTGTCCACGCTTTTATCAGCACGAATAGCTTTCTATGCTACCTTGGAATTTAGTCAGAAAAGCTAAGAATGCATAAATGACTCTTATCCCATCTGTTTTGTGTTAGTTTTCTTTTATTGTCTCAGAAAGATTCTGCAAGAAGATTATATCGCAAGTGAGTGACCCATTAACAATCAACATTTATCGAGGAGCTTGACGCGTTTGTTTGTTTGCGTGCGCGATACCGAGCGATATCAGAATGTGCATACGCGTGAAGGTATTGTCATGATGAACCGAACTAGCGTGTGACATCTTCACGAAAGTTCCAAGCATGGGGACGTCAAATCAGGACGGGGACATTGAAAACGACACTCTCGATTTCTGGCGGGACTGGGATCTAAGTGAGTTGACCGAGGATGAGTATCTGAGCAAGGTGCTGGGACCCAAGTATCTGTCTCTCAAACTGGTAATACCGCTCACGATCACGTATGTAGTGATCTTCATCACCGGAATTTTCGGCAATGTCGCCACGTGCACGGTCATCATCCGAAATTCGTCCATGCAGACCGCCACCAACTATTATCTCTTTAGTCTAGCTATATCTGACCTAACTCTACTTTTATTAGGTGAGCGAACAAAACAAATGTCGAGATTGCTTCTCGATGTTACCTTTTTATGCTTCAAGCATTTTTTTTATAGGCGAACGTTTCTCACATTTAGATATTAATTGCTTTTTCTTTTGTACTTTCCTTTCACGTTCACTTACTCATCGGTGAGAATGTACACAGAAAATTTTTCTTAAATTTCACACATTTCAAACAATCCACTCAAATTTTAATTTAATTACAAGATGAATATATTAGAAAGTAATTAACACAATCTGTAAGTTAATTGTGTAAACAGATTTTTTTCAGTAAAATTAACATTTATATGATATGTTAAATTACCTATTCATTCATCTTAAAATTTACGTTTTAAAATTAGAACACATTTTTATGTTACTTATTCATAAATTGTATTATTTTGATACTAAGAAATGTTGAATATCAAAAACAAACTATTTAAATAATGTACTCACATTACGTTATAAATTCAACTCAAAATTTTAATAAAGACTTGAGTCAATCGATTTTAACATTTTTAACATAATACAAAATTAAATATAAAATATTTTTTACTGTGTAAAGAGAAGTCATGTTATTTCAATTAGGATGATCTTAGATCCAATGACTACACAGTAAGAAACAGATCTAACTTTATAGGTTAATACTCGTTGCAGAATTTATCTTTAAATAGCTTAGACTCTAATAAAATGCTTGCAGACGATTTTAATAAAAGAATGTTCCTATAATGTAAAATGAAAGAAATAAGAATATAAGTTTGAATACTACATGCTTACTGCATATTTAAATAAAATATGAGTCTAATGTACGTCTGCCTAAGTGAAATCTCTGCCTTGGCTTGAAATTTCTTTCCTTTTTATCATTCTCGAAAATAGAGTAGAAAATATAAAATATAAATGTAAACGAGATGTCAGGATTTAAACTATTTCGCGTTCCTCTCCACATTCTTGGTTCACGTTTCTTTATCTCTCATAATGCGTAGAATTTTATGTTTGTAACGTGAATTACAATTATTTGCAAGCTGAAAATTCGCCTCTTTTATCACTCTTATTTCAATCGGGGGTCGATATAAAACAACGTTGACTGAATTGCTTCTGGCTGGTAATGAACGATTCGTTAATTGCCGATGGCTCTTCGCTCGTTGATATTGCGATTTTGATAATTGATAAAGCAATTGATAACGATAGTCGGCTCGCTTAAACTGTTCTCATTTGGATAACGCGGAATAATAGATATGTTGCGGTGTCGATTTAGTCGAGAACCTGTTTGCAATATGTATAAATTCCATCGGGTTATTTCCAATATCGGACTGAGTAAGATCAAAAAAATCTGAATAATGAATGAGGTCAAATTCTTGTCGAAGGAACAAATTGGTTTCGATTTAAAAACCAAAGGGAGCAGTAGAGCGAAGCCAATCCCTTTGACATGGTGACAAATTAAATTGAGAATTCTTAGCATATATAACGCATTTCTTCGTGCTTCTTTTCTAACAAGTTATTTTTTACATAATTTTAACAAATAATAACGATCAATAAAAAATATTGTAATCATGATATTATAATGTTTCAAAAATATTATTCGCACATTTTTGTCACATTTAAAATATAAATAAGAAATTATTAGATAAATACAAAAATCCCTTTGAAAGTTTAAAGAATGTATTATTCATCATTTACAATAGAAACGAAATAAATACAAACACTCCCTTTATTGAGGTATTTATAAAATACCACAGAGAGAGATTGAACTGAAAATGTTCAAAGATGCAATTATTTTCATTAATACTGTCGCTACATTCAGTTACTAATATATTTTGTATTTAAATAATTTGTAGCTTTGATCAAATTTAATCAAAGCTAAATTTAAATCAGTACATATCATTAGTAATTGACAACACGAGTATTTCAAAACGCGATCTTTCATCGGATAAATAAAATCAGTTATTGTACGTTATCTGTATTATCACATACACTTTTGATACTCTTCTGCTTTCCTAGCATTGACGCACGTAGATAAAAGCATGAAATTAATCTCCGTTTTATATGTACAATTGTGATTGTTATCTGCACAGTGGTTTGTTTGCTGATGGTAACAATGGCATTCGTATTTACGTCATTGCAAGGAATTCGCGAGACTGAAGACTTGGACATGATAACAATTCTACATGAAAAATCTGAGATAGGCTATTTAAACAAAATATTGGGTTGTCCGGAAAGTTCATGCCGATTTTGAAGGAAAATTGAAACGCAGAAAATTTAAATTTTTAATTTCATTTATTAAATTTAAATCTTTTGCGGCACGAACTTTCCGAACAACCCAAGTTTTATATATAGGTACAGTTTTTACCTAAGCGAAATCTCTTCTTTGGAAAGTTTTTTTCCTTTAATAAATTCATCTAGACCATTATAATCAAACAATTAAAGAAAAAGACTCATAAACAGTATAAACAATTGAAAAAGCGTATATTAGAAAATGTATATAAAAATTTTATTAGACACTAAGATCTACTCCCTATTCTATACAAACCTTAATTGTTTGATTTTTCTTTGCCCTTTATCTATTCTCAAAAATAGCAGAAGATATAAAATATATAAATGTAAGAAATCGGAGTTTAAGCTATTTCGTG
>Ga0157364_1005360_pt1 | contig 13046 bp, 5 predicted proteins | sample AttsexASBM2_FD_111476 | JGI IMG/M metagenome (GOLD analysis project Ga0157364, IMG submission 111476) | Fungus gardens microbial communities from leaf cutter ant in Ribeirão Preto, State of São Paulo, Brazil - Atta sexdens ASBM2 | ecosystem: Host-associated > Fungi > Mycelium > Unclassified ... | reverse complement strand
AGTAGTGAACATATTGCAATGCTATCAACACTAGGATTTGATACAAAATTATAATCAACATCTTGGAGATGAGTATGATACTTATAAAAAAGAAGAGATTACTTTGGAATCATAATCCAGAGTTGGAGTGTGTTATTCATTAACACTAGAGATTGATGTCAATTGTTGTTGATTATCAGGCTAGCCTAGCTATTGCAAAGTAACTATCTGTTAAGACTTAGGCTTAAGAGTTAGAGCAAAAGAATTATTCTTATATTGGGTAACACAAGAGAACTCAATAGAGTTCCAAGTACAAAATGTCTACCTTATATACACTTGGCTGATAGTCTATGCTACACTAAACCTAGCCTACTCTAAAGAATAATATGGTATAATATTATTGTTTCAAAATCTTCTATATTCTTCTGTAATCATGTCACATGTCACAGATGTGTGATACTATGTTATGTTAGGCAACAGTGTGACAGTCACATATAACATCATGCTAAACCTTAACCATAAGCCCAAAAAATAAAATAAAATAAAATAAGAATGAAAAAGATTATCTTCAACTTTGACACTATTAGCCTTAAATATAAGAATGTTGTCTAAGACAATCAGTGTCTCAAGTAAAGATAAACTACTGAAGACATCTCTATAATGAATAATGTCAATATTTCTATATAGATCAAGTGGATCTATGATAAAATAAGAATGGATATTAGAAGTGAACTTTGCTATGAAAGATAAAATACTCTTAGAGCTCTGATACAAGTATGTAAAAGATAAAATATCTGTGGAGTTTTAATATAAGTAAGTTTGCTATAAAAGACAAAATACCTACAGAGTTTTGATATAAGTTGTTAGAAACCACTAAAGTAAACTTAGTTGTTTTATCTTTCTATTTTTTTATACTTTTCCTTTATTTTATAAGTTTAGTTTTCTCTTTTCTCTTATACAGACTTAGCTCAAGGATATGATGTGACACCATATGTGACATATTTATTATATAGATATTGTTTCTGTTATAGTTATAGTCATACAATTATATAATCTGATAAAACATGATAGAATCTTTTAGAAGAATAGTTATTACTTTAGGATAGGTTAGTGTATACTTAATATATGAGTGTTGTCAGAGTTAAAGACAGTAGACTTGATTTATTTTTATTTTCCATTTATTTCTTATTTTCAGACTTAAGGTTAGGAGTTAGTATGATGTCACAAACTATCACACAATCACATATCACAAAGGAATATTGTAGAAGGTCCTAAAATAATAATGTTATACAACATATATTACACATGTTGACCTTAAGACAAATATATTATAACTTAAGACTTAGAGTTAAAAGAAGAATCTTGTATAGAAATTATATAAGAGAACTCACTACCTTATATATACTAGGCTTATGTCTATCTTAAAGAGCATATGTTTGCCTTAAGATCAACATGTATAATATATGTTGTATAATACTATTGTTTTAGAATCTTTTACAATATTCTTTCTAACATATAATCATGTGATTGTGACATATTTGTAATACCATGTCATGTTGTATGACATTTTGTGACAGTCACATCTAATATCACACTAAACCCTAATCTGAAGTCTAAAAAAGAAAATAAATGAAAAAAAGAAAATAAATAGGGTCTACTGTTTTTAACTCTGATATTTTCTGACAAAATGCATGCTCTTTGGGGTAGGCTAGGTTTAGTATAGTATAAAATATTAGTCCAGGATATATACAGTAGATAAATTGTATTTAGAAATTCTATTAAGTTCTCTTATACAAACACTATACAAGGTTTCTCTTTTAACTTATTACTGAGGCTTAAGTCATAACAAGTGTATACTTTTACTCTGACTCTTAAGCCTAAGTTATAACATGAGTAAGTCCTCTATAAATATTATATATTAAAGGTTTAACTCTGTACATAATCCATTTTCTGCAGTGGTGTTATCTCTCTTTAAATCTTACAAGTACTTGGTTCTTCATGGTAGAAATTACTTCTATCCCAAACTTTATACTTAGCTAATATTTTTCCATAGATTAATTCAATCAAACATCTGCCCAACTTGGAGCTAAGCTTAAATACTGGCTTTACTTAATATAGATAACTACTAAACTATATAATAATAGCACCACTTAAATTTTTGAATATTTTGGACATTTATATTTATTCTTGTATTTAAAAACTAGTAGATACTCTGTAATTTTTAATCTGATAATTGATGACAATTGATATTTATAGTATTGATATTTGTAGTCTTTACTATAATACTAAACTCTAGTGTTAAGATGATATACTTCTTTCTATCAGAATTTTCTCTGTTGAACTTCATTTCATTTTCCGAAATTACAACTAAGTAATATATAAATAGCATAGTATATATACTGAAGCTAAAGTCATTCTAGAGAGACTACATACTTATTAAACTCTAACTAATCCTACAGTCTTTTGCTATTAAGTATGAACTATCTCTGATAACTTCTACTTGTTATATATTATGATCACTATAATCTATATCTCATGTTCTACAGGTGTTTGTCTTATGCTAGACATATGTTGGGGTTTGTTTCAATTGTGACTCATATTTAACTGCACCTTGCACTTTCCACATGTTGTATTAGTATCTTATGTAGTAGTTATGATATCTATATGTATTCCTCATTCCTTTCTCATTGTTTCTTCAAGAATGCCTAATATATTTCTCATGGTCATTAGGTATATATAGCTATAGATATAGTCCTATATCCTTATGCTTTACCAATTGATCATCTCCTTTACTATTTCTCAAGCCTTTGCCTTAGTTGCAACCTGAGCCAAGCTTAGAATCATAACATTACACTAATTATATATTTCAAAAAGTATACTTAGGAAGTTTAGAGAGTGTTATTCTCTATCCAAAGAATGGAGAGGTATGTTGCTACTAATACCAGAAGAGAGTATTAGTTTTAGTCAATTTTCAGGATGATGATTATAGTGTAACTATCTGGCCTATATACTATGTACTTTATTTAAAACAGTATCTAAGAAATAGAGACTGTAAGAAATTTACTTTGAGTTTAGGTGGTTTTTAGATGTAGGGATGGAGATTTATAAAGTTACTAGGAAGTCTAGTAAAAATGTCTGAGAAGTGATCAACATGGAGTGGGCAGAGTTAATCTATGCTGGATTACAACTGGAAATATAGATGGAATGAAGAATAGGCATTATTTATAGATTGGGATGAATATAACTAGATTAGGATGTGACATATTTAACAAATCTACCTTTTATCTCTGCTTACTCTTCTATTCTTTTGCAGTCTTCTATAAATGTTATATAAGCTTTTGTCACTTCTGAATCTAATATCTTAAATAGTTTTACTATTTTTGACTATGTTGGCACAATTATTCTGTAGTTATGTTGTTAGTATTCTGTCTAATTTAAATGAACCTGAACCTATAGAGTACTTAGGGCAATTGTTATTATAAACTTAAGTTCTTAAATTTAGACAAAAAACATATTCTTATATTGAGTAACACAAGAGAACTTGATGGAGTCCATATTTTAGAAGTATTACTGTGAAAGACAAGTCTACTAGAAGATAGTATCAGTTTTGGTCAATTTTCAGAATATAAGTTTACAGTGTAATTACTAGCTTATATAATATTCTATTTAAGGTAGTTATTTAGGAATGGAGACTGTAAGTGAGTTACCTAGGTCTGAATAGTTCTCAGGTATCAGGGTAGAGATTTATGGAGTTATTGAAAGTCTACCAAGAATATCTAAGAAGTAATTAACTTGGGATAGATAAAGATGATTTATACTAGAAGAGGTTTGAAAATGTAGATAGGTTGGTATGTGTTATTTATGGGTTGGAACAAATATAGCTGAATTGAAATGTAACAATTTAATAACTTAAGTCTATAAGGATCCCCATGTACAACTTGGTCATTCTTTAATATACTTAATTATTAAGAACTATTTTTCCAGAAAGAACACTTGAAGTTATGGCAACTATAAGTTATAATAATCTTAGATTGTTACTCAAGTAGTAACTTAGAAATAGCTCTTGTGGAGATTATAAGAGAAACTTAATAAGGAATTCTCACTTTATTGGTATATTATATATGTAGCCCATACTTGTATTAAATTACCCTATTATAAATTTATATATGTTCATTATAAAAATAGTATATATTTGCTATAAGTTATGATCTTTCTATATTATGTAATCTTGATTATATATTGTCATGTGCTATAGTTGTTGTTGTTGTTTATTCCTATTTTCTATACTAGAACAAGCAAACTAGTACTAAGATATAGTGAGCATTCCAAGTAATTATGCTCTCTCAGCAGAGTAGTATTTACATTTATAAGATAAAATCAAATAATAGTTTAGAGATAAGATGTGGAGATGTCTGGTTAAGGAGAATGTTAGAACAGGTCAGGTTAGTAATGTTGGCTATAGGAATGAGTACAGGCTAATAGTAGTAAATAATAGATATAAACTAGAAGAAAAATATTAGAGAGAGTATAAAAGACATGGTGAAGGGGTGGTAGTTGTAACTTGATGTAGTGTGTTGGTTTAAAGGCCATTCTTAGTCTTCCTTAGAGTCTTCCATATTATATTCAGCAGCTGAACCTGTTCCATTCTTGGTAAATATATCTAATTTCTCAAGGAATTTGCTTAGAGCAGCTATATCTTGTTTTGTTCCAAGGATATCTAGTATATATATAGAGCTCAAGATATTGCAGAGAATTTGGTGGTAGTTCTCATATTAGGGGCAAGTATAGATGATGTGCTTATATATTTTGTAGTTTCTCTCTACAAGGGTAGGATATACTCTTTGAGAGAATTGCAGATTGATAGTAGTCTTCAAAGTAGCCATGACCTGTTTTGCATTAGATAAGGCAGCCAAAGATTTTATTTGGTTGCATAAGGCTTTAAAATAGGAGATAGGTTGAAGAGATGAAGAGATACAGTTTGTAGGGGTATATTGTTTATTCTAGGATTAATTTCTCCATATCTATTTCCATTTGGTAAGAATGTATTCACATGCTTGATGGCTTGCTGAAGTGATTGTAGTATTAAATTGGCTCTAGAGTTTTATAGCTTCTTTAGCTAGTTTATTAGCTTTTTCATTTTCTCTGATTTTAATGTGGCCAAGAGACCAGAAAATAGAGAGATAGTGGTGTAGTGAGAAGTCAAGTCATCTGAGAGCCTTTCAGTAGAAAATATATGCCATAAGCTGGCCTTATCAGGGCTTGGGGTACTATAGTCATGTATTGCTTCATTATCAAGTAAGAAAAGAAAAATATAATAAAATCAAGAAAAATAAAATAATTATAAAGGTTTAGAGCATACTATGACAGTGACCTTCCTTAAGGTTTCTCTTCATGTGATCCTCTTTCCATTGTCTTCAATTTCTCTTCAACTTTCTCAAATACTCCTTTCTATTATTCTACTTAAAAATATTTTTACTATATATCTTCCTGGCAACTTTCTCTTATCAAACTCCCATTCTTTCCTTTTATGTTGCTATGACATCTTGACTCTTCTCATTCCTTCTTCTCCATACTTCTTTTCAAATTTTTTCACAAATTTCTTTATGTTTTCTGAATTTTCTACTCCTTTCCAAGTGTCTTCTTCTACTGTATATTCCTTTTAGATATTTTGGTTTTCTGTTAAATGTGGTTTACATATTATTATTCAAGATTCAGAAGGGGTATCTTGGAAGTCCAGAACTAAGTAGTTTTGTGTTATCCAAGAACATGGAAAATGGAACAGAATAATCTTTAGCTTCAGCTTATATGCTATACTTCTACAAGTTACACAGGTTGTATATTTCAGATTGAGGACTAGGGACTTAAAGCATGGAAAACTACTAGAAGGTGGTAAGGTGTGTTGTCACTAATACTGGAAAAGAGGTGCTAGTTTTAGTTGATTTTCAGGATGATTACTATAATATAAACTACTAGATTATATACTAGTTAGTATATTTAAGGTAGCTATCTGGAACATAACTGCTAAGTGAGTTACCCTGTTTACTAGTGATTCTTAGATGTCAAGAGAGGAAGGTTCATAAAGTTGTCTTAGACTAGCAAGAACATCTAAGATAAAATAGATAGGTTTGATCTACACCAGAAGAAGTTGGGGAGTGTAGATGAGGGTAAGTAGTTATCCATGGGTTGGGATGGATGATATCAGAACATAGGATATAACATTTCTCTCTTATATTTTTATTAAATTTTTTGATACTACCATAGTCTGTAGTTTATCATTATACTTGATATAATAAATTATTGATATAGAAAAGACTGTCACAGGTCAAACAAGTTTTCAGGCTAGGCCACAGAATTATTTTTAGTGATATTACAAAGTTTCCATAGACTAGTGTTTAGAAAAGTAAGGTTTATTAGTGACTAGACTGAGACTAAGGAAGTACCCTTGTAGTGCTACACTATCTACTAAACCTATGTAATCTGTATTATGGGTTCTCTCTACTAGGACATGTACAAGTGTAAATCATAATATTACCCTCCTTCTAAGATTGTATCTTCATGATATCACAGTACAATCTTTCTGAAATCCAGATTGTAGGAACTTAAGATGTATCTAGATGGCTATTGTGGAAGTTCTGACATAGTTAGGAGGCTCCCTTAACAACTTCACTTCAGTCCTCCCATATAGATTCTGCAAATAGTTGTCTTTGCTCTTGCTATTTGACAAGATATTGCAGCCTGCTCCCCTTATATTCTGGAATTCAGAATTCTTTTTACTTCATATATGAAGATCTCCTAGTTGGGTATAATGACTATTAGCAAGGTTTCCTATTGCTGAGTGAAGGTTGGTTTATGATAAGATTTTATCTTAGATTTATTGATGACTGGGTATAGGTTCTTATATACTTTGGGAATTTGGAGCTCATATACTAAGAGTCTCACCTTCTTGATCACTGGGAATGGTCCTACTCTCTTGAAGACTAGCTTCTTAGCTGGACGATTAAAACTGATGTTTGAGCTATCCACCTATATTAGATTCTCTTCTTTATACTTGATAGTCTTTCCTTTAGACTTGTCTATCCTTTGCTTCATCATCTCACCTGTTTTCTTTATTTTCTGAATAAACTCATTTACTTTCTGAACCTTCTGTGTTAATTCTTTGCCTTCTCCATAAATGTTTGGGTGTCTTCTGAGGTTTATAAGGAATGGTGATCTCCTAGCACTCAAGTTCTGTCTATTTATATTGTTCTATTTCTTGATTGACTCTTTAGTATGTCCATTGGTTTGGGGATGGTAAGCTGAAGAGGGGTTTTATTCAATTTCTAGCTGATTGTAGACCTCTTTCATAAAGTTTGAGATGAATTAGGAACCATGATTGCTTATAATCTTTTATAGGGATATATTTGAGAATCTATCAATTACTACCATTATTTCATCATATTCTCTTGAGATTGGTAAGAGTCTTACAAGATCTAGGCTTATGATATCCCATGGTTGGTGAGGAACCTCATTTGGATGTAGTGAGTTTCATCTTCTTTGTTGGTCAGGTTTAGTAATCTGGCACTGTTCACAACCAAGTATGTATTTTTTGATGTCTGAGAGCATATGAGGCCACTAGTAATTTCTTGTGATAAGTTCATGAGTTTCAGTATAGTCTGGATATTCTACCAGTTTATGGTTATGATAGTCTCAGATTATTTGCTTCCAAAGAGTGGTTGAGTCTAGAACATATGCTTGTTCCTTCCAAAGGATTACTTTTCCCTCTCTCTTCTATCCTTCTTCTTTACTTTCTACTATCCTCTTTACTTCTTCCTTTATATAATCTTCCATATCTTTAAACTCTTTCCACCACTTATCTCCTTTATATACTCTATATAGCTGGATAGGCCTTGTTTTGAAGATTGTTTGCTCCTTATCATCTAGTTTTCCTTGGTTGAGATCAAGCTGCCTGGATAGGGTATATGTCTTTTTCATGGTAGATTCTGATTTGTGAATCAGATCAAAGTCATAGTCTTGAATCTCTGAAAACTATTAGGCTTGTCACCAGTTTAGATTTTGAGGCTTCTTAAAATATTCAAGGTTCTTGTAGTCTAACTATAGCATGAACTTGGAGTCTGCCAGATAATGTTAGCATTGTCTGAGTTCTGTTATAATTGTTAATAGTTTCTGGTTATAGATCTTATAGTTTCTTTCAGTTTTATTTAAAGCTTGAGATATATAAGTAACTGGTTGACAGAAGTCATTGCTTTGTTGTTGAGATAAGACTCTTCTAACTGTATATCCTAAAGTATTGACTTCTATTCAAAACTTATAACCATTATTCAGAACTGCTAATACTAGAACTATTATCAACAATCTCTTCAGCTTTCTAAATACCTCTTGTTCTTCTACTTCCCACCTACATTTCTTCTTTCCAGTCATCTCTGTGAGTAGTTTGGCTATGTAAGCAAATTATTTGATAAGATGTTTGTAAAAGTTGTAGAATTGAATTCTAAAAATTGTCAGACTTCTCACTTATCCTTAGGTTTTGGCCATTCTGATATTCCTTTTATCTTGGTTGGGTTGACTTCAACACTGCTTTTAGAGATTATAATGCCCAGATAGTCAATTTTTGTTTAGTGGAATAAAAATTTCTTTGATTGTAAGGTCAATTTGTTTTTCTCTAGAATTGCAAATACTTGACCAATAATGTTGCAGTGCTCTTTTAGAGTTTTGGTAAAGAGATAAGAATGTTATCCATATATACTACAACCTTTCCTATGTTTATAAGTTTTTATAAAAGAGAGTTCATTATCAGCTGAAAGGTTGCTGGAGAATTACACAGTCTGAAATACATCACCAGTGGTACAAATAGCCTCCTATTAGTTCTAAAAGCTGTTTTCCACCCATACCCTTCTCTTATCCTAATGTTGTTGTATTCCCATTAAATGTTAAGCTTGGTAAAGTAATTAGCTTGTTTAATTTTGTTGACCAGTTTCTGAATCAAGAGTAAGGGATATTTGTTCTTTACTATGACTTTGTTTAGTCTTTGGTAATCTTGAAAAAAAGAAGTAGAAGAGCAATAAGAACAAATACTACTAGTAAATATAGGAGAGGAAATAGTAGGAAGGCAAAAGAATGACCAAGGAGTAAGCTTTGAAGAATGGATGCCAAAAGAATACTGGATATTGAGTTTTACTTTTACAGAATTTATGATTGTTCCAGCTTGATTTCAGAAACTATTTACATTGTAGCATGAAATGGGATTCTCATATTTTTGTGTGTTAATCTTCTTTTTTATAAATGTTCAGTCTATATATAAGTTTGTACATCCTGAGTTAATTAATGGTGTCAGAGTAAACTCTTCTATAGTGAACTCTTCTATAGTGTTGAGAGTTGTAAGCTGAATCTCAATGTCTAGTTGCTATTTTTTAATTTTCACTGTTTTTAGGGCTTGAATAACATCTGAGTTTGTTAGTCAGTTCAGTTTCTGGACTAGAGTTGTTGAACAGTCATCTTTTTGAAAAGGATGAGCCCAGGTCTTGAGTATTTTCACTGCCTTGGACTCATTTTATTCTTGAATTCTTCTTGCTATCCATTTTGCTGAGTATCCTTTACTTCTTCCAAAGTGTTTGGCACCCAAATAGATCAAGCTTCTATCATTAACTAGTTTATTGATTTGTAGCTTTGATTCTATAGTTTTGATAGGTAAGTGGGTGCTTACTTCTTGTCAATCTCAAAATTCTTAAATTGTCTCTTTATAAATTCTCTTAGCTTCCCCTCTGTTATCTCATTTACTAATTTCTCTATCTCAAGCTTTCTTCTGAAGTACTTCCCAGACTCTCTTGGTTTGGAATATTAAGCTACAATATGTTCTTTTTCTTTGCAGTTAAAATAAATGCCTTACTTTCTTGTCATATCAATATTCATTGAATTGGAGTCCTTGACCAGTGAGTCATGTTCTCTAGTCCTGTTAGATGCAGTCCATATCTCATCATCTGAGATCTGGAAAGACATCTTGTATATCAAGAACCAAGTAAAATATATTATCTAAGAATATAGAAGTTAGAGTGAGACAACCTTTGGCTTCAGCATATGTACTGCACCTCTACAAGTTACACTGGTTACATATTTTGGATCAGAACTGGGAGCTTTTAGAAGGTGGACAACCACTGGAAGATGGTGAGGCATGTCATCACTAATACCAGAAAAGTAATATTAGTTTTAGTCAATTTTCAGTAGAGACAAGCATCTACTCTGTGTATACTCAAGTCCTCAGAATAGTGTTAAAAGTTCTATAGAGAGCAGGAGAAAGCTATGTACTCAATTATAAAGTAATCAACTATGAATGGAGCCAGATTGATCTATATGAGAAGAGTAGTGCAAACTGAAAGAGAGATATTCATTTCTACAAATGTTTTGAGTAAAATGGATGTTAATGAGCATTATCTGTAATGGGATTAGATGGGGTTAGATGGATTTTGGTAGTATATGACAAGTCTTTTAGATTGGCTTTTCTTCTATTTTGAATACTAATCCTAATGGCTTAATAGCCTATTGTTAGGCACAGTTTACACTAGGGGTGAAAGTCTATATGGTTTGTTTAGAGATATATAAACTTGTGGAATGGCCTTGGCTTTAGCTTATATACTGCACTATCTGACTGCCATATGGTCACAACTTCAGATGAAAGAAAGAAGTCTGAGATAGAAGTGCATACTGATTGATGTGCTGCTGTTGAACACTGGAGATCAAGTTTAATAAGAGTTATCTTTGTTAATTATCAGACTAGCAAATTACAATGTAACTACTTATTTTATATACAAGTAGATAATATAGGAGATGCTTGAGGTTTTAGTAGTATAGCCCCTATTACCCTGAGTGAAAGTTTCAGTGGTGAAACACTGACAGGAGTAAAAGGACTCTGCCATAGAAGACCAAGTTGAATAGGAGTATTTCTATTATGGAAGATGGGATATCTAGATTATTGCATTACTTTGATAAGGATGTGTTGCAAGAAAGGTGGCCATTGTTAGAGATGGACTTGTATAATAGACATTAAGAGGCAGTATTACCATAGAGATGTATTTTACAGACAGGTAGACTTAACATATGATATCTATCTTTAAAAGATATTTTCTACTACTTATCTTACTCTTTCAAACTTAACTGTTTTAAGATACTACTCTTCTAAGGTTATATCTTCATTTATTCCTCCTATTTCCACTAGTTTGTGAGCTAGGCCAGTATTCAATCCATTCCTGAACATCCCTACTAGAGCAATCTCATTATATTTAGTTAGGTTCTTCCAAGCACAGAAGTCTAGCCAGTAGTCCTTGACTATTTGGCTATCTTGTTTTACCCCTTTCAGGTTCTTGATAGCATTGGCTCAAGTTTCTGTGGTGATGAAAAAGTTTTCCAAAAGAGTAATCATCTGATTTCAGTTTAAGAATAAGAGTTTGTTTGTAAAGTTCTCAATATTTTCTCTCTCAAGAGGTTTCTTGTTCTCTTCTAACCATTGGCTTCTCTCTTCTTGGAAGGGCAAAAAGATTCTGATGGTAGTATCAGCCCACTTTTAAGCTCAGTCATTCTTGATCTTCTCCAATACAAATTTGATTCTTTTCTAGTTATTACTAATTCTCTTATTGTTGAAGTACAGGATCATCCTCCTGTACTAATTACTTACTTCAGCAGGGTTTCCTTCAAAATTCTTTGGTGTTGTAGTGGCCACTAGTCAAAAGACCAATAGAACCACTAAGATAAACTTATGAGCAAAGTATCTCATAGAGATCATAAGAGAACTCAATAAGAAGTTTCTGATTATTTGTTACCCTATTTATATAATACATATATGGTATGTGCTAATGATAAATAACCTTGCCCTAAAGTCTATGTGTTGTCCATGAGTACACTATATATACACTATGAGATAAATATGCTATTAACATGTTTCTTGACATCATTCTTCTAGCCTCTTCTCTTAGAATCTAGGTTTATGATCTTACATTATGTCACATGTCATGTGACTACAGTCATATACCTCTTCATTATCCAAGAAAAAGAAATCAAATCAAAGAAAATAGAGAAAAAGAAATCAAAATCAAGATAAAATACTAGAGTTTAGTATACTATGACATTTGGGAATTCTGCTTTTAGCTGATTTCTTGGTTTCAGTTCCTTTCATAGCCTTGAATATTTCCTGTGTGCTTTCTACAATGGCTTCCTTCTGGTCTTTGTTTAAGGCTTCCCAGTGACTTCTAATGGTTGTCAGGATCACAGAAAGTGGACTTGGTGTCTTTCTATTTTTCTTTCTCATTTTGATTTTATTTTCCATTTATTTTCCATCTTTTCTATTTTTAAAACTCTGGAGTTAGGGTTAGAAGTGATCAGTCACATCAGTCACATCTGATGGTGTGGTCACAACACTGATCACAGGACTAAGAAAAAGGAAGTAGAAGGTTCTAGAACAAAATAATGTCATATAACATGGATACCACATGTTGACCTTATGCTCAATACATGGTCATTTAGGGTAGGGTGCACAGTAGCTAGCATGGACCATCTGTAGGAGTATATAAGGTAGACTAGTTTGTAAAGAGCTCTTTATTGAGTTCTCTTGTGTTTCTCTAATACAAGAGTTGTTATACAAGAGTTGTTCTTATATCCAACTCTAAGGATTAAGATTATAACAATGGTCTGTTCACACAATATCATAAAGATAGTTGAGAGAAAGGTCATAATGACTTAAGTGGATATCATTTTGGAGAGCTAGAGGTATTGGCATATATAGTGTTAGAGAAGTTAAGTTAGTCTTAGTCTTATGTTATAAAGCTCTTGTGGACTAGTGTTTGGAAAAGCAAGGTTTATTAGTGACCAGACTAAGACTAAGGAAGTACCCTTGTAGTGCTATACTATCTACTAGACCCACATAGGGAATATAATAATGTAGTGGTAAATCCTCCTTGTTACATTGGTTATGCCTCACCTTTTCCCTACTATTGAGATTGTGGGTTCAAATCCTATACCTCCATTCAGTAGGCCTGCTGCCCATACCAAACTCCAGTACATTGTAACGACCTTAAGCTTGAGCT
>Ga0157364_1005359_pt1 | contig 13046 bp, 6 predicted proteins | sample AttsexASBM2_FD_111476 | JGI IMG/M metagenome (GOLD analysis project Ga0157364, IMG submission 111476) | Fungus gardens microbial communities from leaf cutter ant in Ribeirão Preto, State of São Paulo, Brazil - Atta sexdens ASBM2 | ecosystem: Host-associated > Fungi > Mycelium > Unclassified ... | reverse complement strand
GTTTTCTGTATGTAAAAGTTATCAAATTCATATAAACTCAAAAATTATAGTAACTTTTTGAAAGTAGAGATTTCAAGGTTGAAAATTTTATTTTTAAATTTAAATTTTGTTCATTTTTAACAATGATATTGTATATACAATTCTGATCTAACAAAATATCGCAGAACTTTTTGAACAATCTAACACTATGTATTTTATTCTTTTTGTTTAATGTATTTTATGTATTAGAATATACTATGCGCATCATCTTATTTATGACATATGCATTTCTCCATTATTTGAAGATATTATAAATTATAATATATGTAATATATAGACTGTAATATATATAAAGATATTTTTAATACTAACATGATATTATATTAATACTTTTAATAGAACAATTTCGAAAATTTATCATTGAATTATGTGAAAGTATCGTATTGTTTAAATCGATTTTTAAATAACTGAAACAACTGATCACTCTACTGTTATTAATTTTTAGAATTCGATTACCATTAATTTTTATTGGTCAATCAATTTTGTTCTTTTTAATTTGAAATAGAATATCGTATAAAATTAATAATTATAATTGTGCTTACACGTATAATCGTTACAATAAATTATTCTTACCCGTGGACCGCATTGTTGAGATTTTCCAAATGTAAAGAGAGAGGAGGTGATCTGATCGTCACCTGATGACTCCCACCTGGAATAAACTGCACCTGCTCATCACCGCTGTACCTGGATGCTCCACCACTGCTCAGGGTGAGATTCTTCAGGTCAGCCATCATCCGGTCGTGCTGTAAAAAATGCATGTTTGAACGTTTTTATCGTATTGAATAACAAACTCATTTCTACATTTAATTTTTATCTCTCGAAGAATGATATTCGAAAGTCCGTTTAAGGACAGGTCTAAATTATCAAAAATACAGCCCATTGAGAATACTTGAATAGCGTGTAATACTCGGAATTCCATTATGGAATTATATCTTGCGCACTTAAAGTAATGACTCAGAATCATCGGAGCATTTTGCGGTCCAAGAATCGTGTCGCGTCTCCATCAGGAGTGACGTTTTCCGTTTGTCTTATTGTCATTCGTCATACGGTTAGCTGAATATGCCGTGACGCACGATATCGTTATACTGTTCTGTGTATTTCAGTATTGTATTATCGAAATTTTTTTTAAGGCAGACGAAACGAAAGGCTTCAATAATTTAAAATCAGTCGATTGAGAATAGCCTTTAGGAAGCTCATCGATTCGACATTATTATAGACGTTGTATATATGTAGAATGTTGGAGATAATCAAATGGACATTTTTTTCTTTTAAATCGACAATTTGTTCGCTTGGTGTCAAATGAATTCTTACATGCGTGATTCTGTTAATTCTTTATTTTGTTTCTGTAATATAGAAGGGAGCAAAGAATTTAAAATACAAAGTAACTTTTATATTATGAACTTAAATTTAAATTTACAATATATAGAAATTACTTTAAAAAAAAAGTATGATTATAACAAGAATTATAATCTACATCCTTCTGGTTTAAGCTATATTATCCATTTGTATTTACAAATTTTTCAGAAGCGAGTCGTATCGTGAGTGAAGAACATATTTTGTGATATTTGTGTATAAAATAAATTAATTAAATTATGATTAAATGTATTAAATTTTAATAAATATTTATTTGAATAGTAACTAACATTTGCTTACAATAAATAAATATTTACACAATAAAAAATAATAATTAAATGAAATTAATGGTTTTTATTATACTAAATAAATATATTTTTAGATAATTTTAGATAATTAGTAAATATTTAATTAGTACTATTCAAACAAACATTTATTAAAATTTACTACATTTTTTTGTGTATTCAGCTGAGTCACTTTATTCACAATGATTTATAATATTTACAAAAGAGAGAATATTCTCGATCAAAAAAAGTGAAAGTACGTTAATTCATAAGAAATTTGCAGATTCAGAGCAAGTTCTCGATGGATTTTCTAGCCGTAGAAGACTTGCGATTCGAGCAGCACATATGATTACTAAATCTTTTTACATTGAACTGGACGAGGCACGATCAAGAGAGAGCTTGTAATCCTACAAATTTCTCAAACAAAATTAACAATAATGACTAACAATCCTATTAAAACTATAACATGCATAAGCATAGCGAGCAGAAGACCATCTGGATCGATAAATATGTTATGCAAATAAAAATATGTGACTTTATGCTAGATGTTCTTTGATCTAGACGATCTTATGTTATGCTGTGCCATATTCATGCATTTTGTGTATTATATCTCTTAATATTGTTATTAAAGGGGGGATCCTAAAACCGTCTGTATTACTTAAATTATATAATTTTTATATAACAATTACTTTTTTCCTCTATTACAGATTCAAAAATCTTTTTTCAGGATTAAAATATACGCATTAATATTATGAGATATCGAGTTTATTTTGGATAAATGTTAGAAGTCTATTGACAGAATTTAAAAAAAATAATAAGTCATTTTGAAAGGAATTTAATAAGTTTTAAGATAATATTATGTAAAATTTAATTCAAATCCTTTTTTGAAAATTAAAGAAATGTAAAAAATGAACAAATCGCAAAGTCAAAAAATTGTGCTCCTAATATGAAATGCTCCAAGAAATCGATAATAAAACCCAAAGTACATCATATATTACAAAAAACTTTAATGTTTCTAAAATACAAACAGACACAGCCAGTATGCGCGCAAAATAACCATGCGATTTCTAGAACTTGTTTTCAGTTGGAACTAAGCATCACAGAAACAGCACTCGATGTTTATTCTTTTTATTATTCTTTTTATTATTGTACAATGACAATTTATACTTTAGCGACAATGTTTGCTGATGACATAAAAGCATAGGTTATTTCATATTAGAAATACTCTGAATATCTCATATTACGATTTCCACACCTTATGATTTTTTTATAATTATCAAATCTAACTTCTGTAATGAAGCAATTCAACATATCCCGTATTTTTCTATTAGTACGATCTTACTCAATCATAAAGAATTTATTGTCAAATATTTATTAAATTTTTATTAAATAATAAACAAGATTTAAAGGTTCATTTCAATGAAACTTGAAGGTATATAAATTTTAAAATCTCTTTTTACCACGATTACAGGCATGATCTAATAATGAATTTTCCATTAAATAGTCTTCAATCCAAGAGCAATAAATTCATGGTAGAAGCGTTTAATAGTTTAGCAGAAACCGCTATCTCTTATTAGACGCTCATAATAGGGGGCTTTCCTCTATGTATCTGTGAGATGGAGTTGTCAAAAACATTAAAAAAATTAAAAAATTAAGATTTTTTTTACTTTTTTACTATTTCATATAATTAATCCAATATGACACTTTAGAGCTGTCACATCGTGATAATTTATTTTATATAAAAACTGTACAATCTGTACTTACGAAATATTAGTTCACAGACTAGTAGTTTGTATGAAGAAATAACATGAAATTCTTGAAAAATTGGACTTAGATGTCTAATTAAAACGTTATATGAAATTTTAGTGTGCATGAGATATTGTAATTGTATGAAGTGATGTGTCAGTGACGTAAATCGTCTATGTGTAATAGGCTTTCTACAATAAGTCATTATATAAGTTTTAAGTCTTAAGCCATAAAAAATTGAGCAATTAATGTCAAATGTGAGAAGAATAATCGACTAGAATTGATCAGTTTCTTATGACTTAAGATTTAAAGATTAGATATGGCTTATTGTAAAAAAAAGCCCATAAGAATTCTACTTACACTATGACTAATCGTGTTTAAGATCTCTTTAAAATTCGACAATGTTACGTTTTTTGTTCGTCATTCAATTGTTTGTCTGTCATTGTGAGATATTATGCAAAAAGACTTGTTGATGTCACATCAAGAATTATCCAGAATTTGTTAGAAGTTTAATTTCAACTTAACTATCTAATAAACAAATTGACGTTTGTTGTCATTTTGACGTGATAATAATGACAAATAATATCAGCATCTTTAATATCATTTTGACGTCAAAATAATGACAAATAATGTCAGCTTGTTTGCTGGGTAGGTTTTAATTTTTTATTACATTAGAGCGATTCCAATTGTGGTGAAACAGGTCAAGGCGCGGTTTTAAATACAAATTAAAAAAAACACAAATTTACAAAGTATGATTCAATGATTTTGATACATTGCTATATATATATATATATATTGTAATTAACATACAATAAAAGTAGAATGTTACTCAGACAACATGTATATTTAAAAGACGTCATAAAAACATCATAAAAACGGATTTTGAATACATACATGTCTAAAAAAAGTCTAAAAGAACATCATCTTCGCGTGTCTGGATATATTTCGCTGTATCATACTCAATCGATCATCATCATTGTTCTGTAAACACGCGTATTTGTCATAATACATTTTTAATTTTTTGCAAGTGCCAATTCGGAGAGTACAAAAAATTGGAAACGTACATAAAAAAGATCAAAATCATGCTTATTCATTATGTTGCTGCATAATTTGCTATAATTACTAAGCGAGAAAAAATCTTATCGTAGTGCGCGGTATCTTATAGCCGCTTTTATGAGCAAAATTATCGATAGTTAAATTCGTTCAATGTTCTTTATACAATCTACAATTGTCATGCTAACCTACAGGGAAATATGCAGCTCGTATGCATAACTTCCCCTGATACCGATGTACCGAATAAACGTGAACCGAGCAAACTTCGAATAATCATCCTTCGACTAGAAGAGAGAAAAGAATATTACGTTTTATTAGGAAATAGTTTTTTTCTTATTAACTGTAATGTTATGTGTTTAAAATTTACCCAGCAAACCAAATAATATAACTGCTATAAAAATGTAAACGATGGATATATATATATATATATATATATATGTTATGTAGAAGTTTAGTGTTTTTTTTATACATATGTATGTATATACATGATATACACACGCACATAAAACATACACTCCCTAAAACTTTTAAAGTGAATCTCACTTTGTAAAGTCTGACTCTTTAGAGGATCTCTCTTAAAGTCATCTGTTTTATCGATTATTTTTCAAATAAATATTTTTCTAATACCTTTATATACAGATTTAAAAATCCTTTGTCACAATTAAATATAAACGATAATGTAGTCCATATCGATCGACTTTGACTATGTTCGAATCGGCCAGTTGAAAATCTATAGTTCCCGTTACGTATACTATACTGTACTAACAACTGGCAGTAACACAATATGAACACGGCCTTCAAAAATAAAAAATGGAAAATTATAGTTTTGTCGGCTTTTGACTACGTGGACTCGTAACAATATTTACTTTATATACAAGTTTTATACTTTATACATATAAAATAATCTTGATTTGGATTAGGGATTACATGAACCAAAAAATGTTGTATTCTTAGAATTAGGCTTAGATAGAAAAGATTAGTTAATTAAAAAATTTGTACATATTTGTATGTATGCGATGTAGTGATGTGTCAATGACACATAAATCGTATGTATGTAAAAGTTTTATTGAATCGATCATACAGATAGCTGTAGAATCCCCTTAAAGATTGTAAATTGAGCCACTCTTTTTGAATAAAGCATATTGGTCGTATAAATGCGGATTTATCACGTTGTATATACTCTTTAAATTTTGTACAGTGGAATCTCATCCTAAAGAATGAAAATTAAGCAAGTCTTGAAAAAGAAGGTATATACGATGAGTGATAAATCCACATTTATACGATCAACATGCTTTATTCAATTAATTATGCACTATAGATGTAGAAATCCAGCGATACAGCAGAAAGAAAGTGCAATCGGTACTTGCGTCATTATGTTTTATAAACATAGAGTTTTCTAATAGAACTTACGCTCTTTTCATGAAATTGGCAAATGCAATCTTACTGCTAATTGCTACTGTAACGTTCTTTTTTCTTCGAAAAAGGATAACTTTCAATTGCGAACTTGAATTCTATCTTTCTTGACAAGAATACATTATCTGTATCGTGTAGAAATGGAGCATTGTTGCCGACTAAACAAAAAAAAAAGAGAAGAAGAAGAGAACAATCAGCTTCATTCATAAAATAAAGTAATAAAAAAGGAAATAATTAAAAATGCATAATAAAATTTTTATTCATTAGTTACAAAAATAGAAAAGAGAGAAACGTGAGAAGAGAGCGATTTCAGTTTCAAGCATTTTCGAGCATCGTGTTCTAAAGAGGATTAACTCGGCACTGTTCGCACGCTATGTATACCTAATTCAGGCATATCTCTCGCTTATGTACACAGTATTCTGCTGATGTTACTTCCGCGTCTCTCGCGTCAGAATCTTGAAAATCGAAGATCAGCTCACGGTTATTCCGGCCGTTGGGAACCATCGCTACGGCGCTCTCTCTCTCTATCTCTCTCTCTCTCTCTCTGTTTTTGCAGGGCATGCACGTGTCAGGAATTACGCCGGTCGCATGTTTGTGATACACGATGCGCTCAATTGCATATTGCACATGACGGCAACGGCGTACCTACCGCCGTTTCCGCCGTTGCCACATTCGCTTGTGTCAGTAACTCGCAGCTAGGCGCCGATCGAGATGACATCGCTCGGTTTTATTATTCCGGGACGACGTTCCAGAATCGGCCCGGCTGGCCGCCAGGCGACCTTCTTTGTTTGAACAACTAAACGTCCCGATCAGCCTCAGAGGCAATAGTGGCTCGGTCGCTCCAAGCTCTCGTTAATTAAGCGTTCTGTTCACAACAGAATCAATTCTGCAAGTCTGATAAGGTACCTCGGAACCACTATGAAGTGTACGGAAAAGGAATTTCTATTTAACTCTGAATGCAACGTTAAGTCCAGTTTTGGATTTCTGATGAGAACTGCGATTATTTTATATGAAACTCGTTTCCGATATCAATTATAGTGACAATCAGTGACAATTGTACTAATGACAATTGCACAATTATCCTGTCAGTGCTCCAAATGAAAAAAAAAGTTTTTATTTAGATGTGTTAAAAAAGCGCATTTATTCTATCGATTTATGCAATTATAAATAAAATTGTAAAATAATCTCTTTTTTTATTCGTATAATTAATTGATTATAATTAATTATTTAACAGGATATACATATAATACGTACTTAATTAATGTACAAATGAGACCGATTGTAATTCAAATTCTTTGTATATATATCGATCGATTATATTTCTAAACAATATTAAGTGAAAATCAAGACTGAATAATCAAGACCGGTATACAGTTTATTTAAATTGGAAATTATATAAATTCGCAAGAAATGTTATTAAACAAAGAACCGCCTTGACCGAATATAATATTTTTCACTCATTAGATATATTTTTAAATGTATTGTTTGTATGTACATGGAAAGATCGATTTATAAGTATTAAAAATTTAGCTATTAATAAATCTGAAAATAATTTGGTTGAATCTAAAATATATATATTAATCTGAAAATAATTTGAATGTAAAATACATGATGATTCAACCAAATTATTTTTACATTTATTAAGTTGTTCAGCAATATTTTATTGGCTCAAAATTATATACAAAATATATTTGCGAAATTTTCGACTATCGATGTAAAAATTTAAAGTTTTCCTAAAAATTCATTTTTTTAAAATGCCTGTGATTCTTGTTATCGAGTTATATATGCGAATTAAATAAAAAAATTCTAATTTTGATTGATCATAATTCCGTTAAAAATCATCGTATCGCAATTAAATAATTGCTAATTTTTTTAATGTAAAATATATATAAATTTAAATTAAAAATATGACATTATATTGTTCTTATATATAATCATTCATTGTGGTTAAAAGAAAAGTAATATCATATTTTTAGTCAAATGTATAATATAATATATTCCTTTTTATATATATATTCTGATATATATTCTATTTTAAAAAAATTGTACCACTCAAAAGAGCAATGTTTTAGCTTTAAAAATCTGTTTTTTAACTAGCGGTACAATGATTTTTAACGGAATTATGAGCAATCAAAGTTAGAATGTTTTTTTTTACCTCGCGAATAACTCAAGAATAAAAAATCGTAGGAACATTTTTAAAAAATGAATTTTGTAGGAAAAACTCCAAGTTGTTTTGTAAGGAAAACTCCAGGACAAATCCATAAAATGAAAAGAAAAATTTCCCTTTTTTCAGCTCATAATTTTTTACAAGTAAAAATTAGTAAACTCACATAAATTCAAAAATTATAGTAACTTTTTTTGAAAGAAATTTCAAGCTTCAAAACTCTTTTTTAAATTTAAATTTCGTTCATTTTTTATGAAGCTATATATACAATTTTGAGCTAACAAAATACTGTGAAATTTTCTAAACAATCTAATATATCCTAAATTTTTAGAAATTCCAGCAAAATTGTTCTTTCACCGTGTAGTCATACTTTATTGAATTCTCTTGTTTTTTTTTTTTTAAATAATAGAAAACGGGCAAAATTCTGCGAAAAAGTACAATATATGTATGAATATTGTCCAGCTATGGATAACAATCCTTCGAATGGAAGTACGATCGATCGCATTGATATACGCAAATTCTCCTCGTTAAATGTGATGTGTTCATATACGACACGTGTTCGATGCAATTCATTTATTGTAATACGTTTATCTTATTGATGTTAGTTTCAAGTCATTTATTAAGCGACCCGTATAACGATCTTGTTTCTAGTTCTAGATACCTTTGAACTTGTTGTTTCTGTTCGGTTAGAGGAATCTTTTGTTCTATTAAGTGACATGATAATATTGAAAACGTCGTCCTAATAGACTGTCGATAAACCTTTTAAAATAAAATTATAAAAACCATGTAGCAAAAACCGTATGATAGTAGCTATAAATGCCGTGAAACACTTTCCTTTAGATTTTTTTCATTCCAAATAATACACGTATCGCATAGATAAGAAATGAAGCGGTTGCGTTATCAAATAACATGAAGACGATTGTCTTCGTATAGTCGTCTTAAAAATAATTGATAAAAATTATAGATTCCCCTCCGATTTAACCAAATCGCTAATTAAAAGATAAAGATCGTAGAACAAAGGTCGACATTTCCAAAGGGGAGAAGATAAAGGCTGGAAAGTAATGAGTCGATGACCGGGTAAAGAATGCGTTACTACGTGATCAGTGCGTAATTAACATCATTATGCGGAGTTCGATTTTACAGAGGCATGATATATTTATATCACTTCGCGTACCTCTAATTAATTGATAGAAGCATCAATAATAAAGCGGAAAAACCGCAAAACTCGAGTATAAATTAATTTCTCCCTCTATCCCAATAATTGATTACCGTCTAGCGAATGCGGGGCAGATCCCGCGGTGTTCATGACGCACAGCTGCAAGGGTGGTTGAAGAGTCACCGAGGTAGTTACATGTCCGTCCCACGCGCACGTTAATCGACGTTAACACTGCTAACAGGACAACTTACCCTCAGACAAAAGTAGATTCCAGCTACCGCCGCGACGTCATACTACGGTGACGATACTTCGCATCTTCGACTTGTCGAACACCTCGTCCTCTTGGGCGGGTTGCGGAATGGAAGTGTTTCAGAAACGAAGGACCACACGGATCACCACTCTGGTCCTCGCACTTGGTCAACGGTACGCCACGGTACCAAGGTTCCACCTCGAATATCGACTCTGTCGGGTTGTCTGATTACTGACTCACCGTCACCGTTGCATCCTTCACACTGCATTCGTTACGAGGCACTCTTCGAATACCGTTGAGAGGAAATCGATCGCGAACGCATTGCCTGTACGCAGGTGATCCCCCGATGACTAATCAGACAGGATTGGAGTAAACGCACGCTGAATGGATCCACAACGCGCACTGCAACTAAATGCAACTGGACGCAGAGAGAGAGAGAGCGGATCTCTCCGCGACCTCACCACTGCGATCAGCTGTCGAGCTGTGCTCGACACCACTTCCACCTACGACGAAATGAGCCGAGCTCGAGAGCGGCAGAGTCCAGGAACGGACTTAGTGACGGTACCCTTAGCTTTCCAACTTCTTTGTCGTCGGTTATTACGAGGCCACGCAAACGAGAAAATTCATTCGTTTAATCGTAATGTCAGTAGCACGCTTAGATATTTTTCTCTCTTACTCTTAAAAATTTGTTGGTGAGTTTGTCATAAAAAAGTCACGGAAAAGTGGTACACAAATAAGAAAAATCATAAATCACATGAAGCATGAAAAGTACTGAAGATATTTTAATCGAGCGATTAACTTTTTTCTTTAATCTCGCAACTAAACTTATAAAAAAGCATTTTCTGATTCATATCTTTTAACACATAGTTTGCCGATGTTTTACACAGATTATCTTTTTTTAGAGAAACAAATTTTTAAGTTTTTCTTGTCGTCCTCCAGGCTTTTTATTCGATCTCGAGAATATTTATTTCACTTTAATAGATTTTACGTCTTACTTATCGATATCATGCGTTAAAGTCAAGGACAGTCTTTGTTCTGCCTGATGTTAAAACATTCTTGATAAATATTGAATTTTAGAACGGTGAAACTTTATCGCTAACAATTAATTTAATTCTAGCGGCTACGTTATCGTAACATAGCTGGTAACTTGACTACGTGTTAAAGCAATTAAATTTACTGTTGCCAGTTTCAAAAGTCTTCGTTGCTTGTTTAATCATGAATCCAATATATCAGCTTGCAATATTATAATAAGTGCTAGTTTCGATATTAATCACGTGCACAGTGTTGCTTCTACGAAGCAACGAATTTCTTCTTATAGAAAACGTGCCTGTAAAGTTATTCCTACAACGTTTCATGGTAACTAAGATGATTCAAAATAATGACACGCGAGTTTAAAGCAAATTATCTATCGTTTGCTCATGTAACTATCTTCTACGTAAGAAAAGTAATAATTGTCTTAATTGTTGAAGATATAAGCAATCAAAAATTAATTTCATCAAATATAAAATGTTTAATGCCCATTTCTACCAATGTAGATTAACTTTAATCTCTAAACTTCAATTTATTCTTCTAATCTTTAGAACTAGAAAAAGACGAAGAGTAAGTTGAACCGAGGTTTAAAAGTTAATCTGCATTGATGGAAACGGGCATAAGTGACGAAAAAAAAAGATTACAATGTCCAATGTATCGCTGGATTTATTAAAATGAAAAAATGAGATTCGGGGACAGCGAATAATCACCATTCGACGATTTGTCGTGTCACATAAGAAATCTCTTCTTATTTCTTGCTCTTTAAAGACATTTGGAGAGGGTGCCTCTTTCTCGTTGTACATCGTTGATCATCGCGCATGTACAACAAAGCGAGGTCGTGCCATACTGGCGATATTCCCATGTACGTTTACGCGAATATCGACCTTAGAGGTAGCACGACGGAATACTGTAGGAAAGTATGACGAAGAGCGCAGGCGAATCGAGTGAAATGATGATAGAACATGGGAGAGGGAACTGCAATTCCTCGTACGAGCGAGGAGGAAAAGAAGGAACGAAGGAGAAAGGAAAATGAGCTACCACATGCCGTAGGTCGATACTCCAGCACTGAATCCGTTGGTGGTATTTATTAAGTACAGTTGCACTGGCGTAAGTACGTTCATACCCGAAGATGTTTGCTTGGAATTCACAAGTGAGATAAAGAAATACAACCCGTTCGCAAAAGAGAGATATGCAGAGACTAAGTGCTGAAGTTCATTCGGCGGACACCTGCACTTGTGAATGACGATCAAAGTTTGGATTTTGACGCAAGTGTCATCTTGTCACATCGTGATTCATTACGTTGTTTATTAGAATACGTAGATAACGTTCCTTTATTAATAATTAGGGTTTCATTGTTCGTATATTCAGTTTGGCGAACATTTTGAAAGCATCGTGAGCAACTAAACAATGATCTCCGCAAGGAAATGCAGAATATGTAATCTGACAGGATGTGTAATAGGATTTAGCGGATTTCCCATATTTCCATTCATTCTATTCCGAACGTTTGAATTAATTTGCAGGAATCGTTTTCTCTTTATGGTTCGAGGATCGTCGCGGTTTGAATAATTTTGATTTTTGTCAAGAAAAATCTATTAGGGTCTAATAAGTCTACTCTGGCAGATCAAAGAACTAGAAAATGCGGAGTACACTGGGGATTTTATAACGATTTCTTTTCCTCGTGAATATCCATAAATAGGAATTAACGTCAACGGCGAAAATCGCTAATGATATTTTCAGGAAGTAAAAAGTGGATTGTTCTGGTAAAAGAAAAATATAAGATCTGCCAGAGCACGGCTTATTCGTTCAACTCGTGTAATCCCGGGATTTTATTGCGATACTGTATACGTGGACATTCGAACTTCGATTATATCGAATGATTAATTGATGTAGATTGATCTTTGGATATATGGTTTTTATATCGTTCTCCATTCTATATTTTAGATTTCCGGCGAACTTTGCACTTGTTTAAGAAAAACATTCTATGGCCTCCTTGAATCTATCGTCATTACTGTTGTCGACTGATGAAAGACAGTGAAGCACGTGATTTTTAAATTAGCGATTTTCTCAAATTTGATGACAAATCTGCATTAACGAACTTTCCTGCTCGGGAGAGATAAAGCTATGAAACTGTAATCTACTTTAACAAATGGTAGGCATTATACATATTTTTATAAAACTATTTGTATCATCTGGATTTCACTTCGCGATCTTTCTTACTAAAGTTTTTCTATAAAATTGCAAATAATCTTTTATATAACTTTCTGTTTCTAATTTTTATATCAGGAAAACAGTTTTCATGATAAGAAAAAAAAACCTGAAAGGAAATGATAAATGTGCACATCGCAGATAAAAAACATTGCAGTCGATTTCTTATGTTGCTTGTTAAGGGGATCCGTAAATTATGCAAATTCTTTTTATTCACAAATAGGTATTAGCTCAAGGATCTTTCGAGCGAGCCAATAAAGCTATCTTGCGCGAATATCAGACATACGTTAAGAGCCTCAGGTGCTTCTTGATAAGAATGACAAACGTATGTGTCAAGATAATCAATATTCCTGC
>Ga0157364_1005358_pt1 | contig 13047 bp, 4 predicted proteins | sample AttsexASBM2_FD_111476 | JGI IMG/M metagenome (GOLD analysis project Ga0157364, IMG submission 111476) | Fungus gardens microbial communities from leaf cutter ant in Ribeirão Preto, State of São Paulo, Brazil - Atta sexdens ASBM2 | ecosystem: Host-associated > Fungi > Mycelium > Unclassified ... | reverse complement strand
CTTAAAGTCTAATGCTTAGAAAGTTATTTGCTAATTTTGAATGATTGAGTTATATTTGTCTTTTATACTGTAGTCTTATAACAATTTATGTGGGAAAATTGAATTGAGATTAAACTTCTTTATTTCTTTATTGACAACTGAATAATGAATCTATTTGGTATTACTAGAACAATTCCAGAATTCAATAGAGTTATAGATACTCTTTTTAAAGAAGAATCTAAAATCTTAAGCTATAATAATAGACTAGATTTGATAAGGATAAGATGATAAATCAAATATATGTCTTGCTAAATGAATAGTATTAGTAATAATTATGATGCATAAAATATTATTGACTTGAATTGCTTGATTGATTCTATATTTGATTACAAACAAGTTCTACTTTAGTTGATGTGACATTGACAGCATAATGAATGGTTTTGGCAATAATATTTTGACCTGAATAAACATGGGTTATAAATATAGCAATGTTGTTTTTAATGCTAGCATTAGATATAATAACAATAGTCTTGGTATTATATAGGGAGTCTTCAAATATATTATTGAGTTTTTATAAATGGGCAGCCTTGTAATTATTGATTTTGTATTTTGCAATATTGAATGAAAAATAATTAGAAAAGTTATCTACTAATTAAGAACCAGGCATAAGTTCTTTATATAAAGGGTTAAAATAAAGGAATAATTTCATTAAAACAATTATTCATATCTATAATAGAACTTTTGACTTTGAGTCTTTGTTTAGAGATTAGCTTTTCTAGGAAAAGATAATGTAGATTCAAAGTGTTTGAGTAATAATATTTAAGCAAAGACTTAACTGTATGATTTGAGAGTAAATATGCTGTTCTCAATTGTTAACAACTACAGATCTTGTCTAGATAGAGGTGAATAGGAATAAGACCTGTAATAGCCTCAATTTCTTAGGTAAGAAATGTTTGGAAAGCTCCAGTAATCCATAGCTACTTTTCATTGCATTTTTCTCAGTTCTTCAAGAGGATGGGAAAAAGAAGCATTCTTGAAGTATTATAGTAGAAAGTTATATAGCATAATGGGGAGAATATATATTTGTAAAGTAGTTGTTTGTGAAAGAATGACAAATCTCTAGTGAAATTACCCAAAATTTATATACTTTTAATTATTAAAAGTGCCTTGTTGAGTAAAAGTGAATATGTTATTGAAAATAGATCTAAGGTATTTTCAGATATCTCTTGGTTGAAAAATAGATTCTTCTAAGGAGGAAACATAAGTCCAAACTGATTAAATAGAAACAAAATAATATTATAGCTACAAAAAAAGCATTTGATTTTTTAAAAGATTTTTCCTATGAAATGAAAAAACTATCATCCATAAAAGATAGAAAAAAATAAAGAAATTATAAAATATATTCTTTTCTCAAAAATGTGAAAAATTGGGGTGATATACAAAGTGGATAAAATAGGAGATAGAGCTGACTCTTATCCTATATCTTTATCTATATTAAAGAAAAACAAAATTGTTTCACATATACCATGTTTTTCTGTCTATTAAATAATTAGAAAAGAATGATGAAATTCTAGAATTGAAGCTAGCTTTATTCATGATTAAAGAGAGGAGCTGATGATTAATCAAAGAGAAAAATTGGATAATATCAAAGGCTAGAGTATTTGTTTAGAGATTTTTGACCCATCCTGAGCAAATAAGATAAGTAAGAACAATATCTGCATCAGTAGTCAAATACTGTCTAAGTCTACCCAATTGATTAGAATGAATAAAATTAAATGCAATAGAATGATATTATAATATCTCTCTAATGAATTTTTTGATGAGTTTTCCTAAAGTGTTGAGGAGAATAATAGAATAAAACATCTTAGAGAGTTATATACATTAGTAATGTTGACAATATTGAATAGATATTTATCATCCTCTATAATCACTTTGAGATATTTCCAAGAGATATGATCTAGTTCTGGAGTATATGAATTGCTACATTTTGCAATTACATTTCTAAATTCTTCTTTCAAAAAGTTGGTAATTCTAAAGAGAATTTTTAGAAGATTTCATCCAAAAGTTATAGATTTACTTGATGATTTTGTACTGAATTGAAGGTTTAATATAAGACTTGCTAAAGATTTTCAAGTTCAATACAAGGTCACCTATTATATTAAAGAACTTTGGTAGCAGGAAATTTCTACTTCTTGACCTAATTTATAAGATCCTAGAACCTCTTGTTTTTTAAAATGATTTCTTGAATTTTCTTATCAAAAAATGAATATTGAGTTTGCTTGACAAACTCCTTGAATTTCTTCTAATTATCTAGTAATTTGAATAAGCAATAAGTATTTAGTTTGATGTTATACTCTTTGTTCCAGCATACTTTTAAATATTTAGTGATATTGACATTCTTGGAAAATTTATACTAAGTGTAATTTAAAATTCTTATATATTCTTGAACTATATTTTCAAGAGAACCTTTACTTAATATATCTGTTGTATTAATATTTTCCAAAGCAAACATAAGTTTTGTAACAAATTTCTCTTTTTCCTCACTTTTTCTAATAATAGATTGTTGCTTATCTTAGATAAATTTCTTATTAATGGCTATGTTGACTATTAAAGAAGTATGATCTAATAAATATTAGAATTTTGATAAAATAAAGTAGATATCAACTTCAACTGAATTTGAACAAAGAAATATAAGGTCAATAACTAAATTAGAATTATTAGTACTATCAGCATAATAAGTCAGAACCTAATAAATAGGGGAATATATTTTTAGATCAAAAGAATCAGTAATATTTATAAGAATATCACTGTAAGCTGAATAATGGAAATAAGCTAGATCTTAATCTCTGTCCTTAATGTTGAAGTTTCCAGTCATAACAAGAATATTACAAATATTGACCTTAATATTCTTGAGATACTTTAAAACCAATTGATGCTTGTTGGAATAAACATTGATTATAAAAAAAATAGGTCTATTATTGAAAATGAAAACACAATTAATATCTCTATGATTTCAAATATTTTTTCTAAGTGAGAAGTGTAATTAAATAAGCTAGACATTAATGTAAATTATCACCCTTGAATATTTATTGTTATTTGATGATTGTTTAGAAAAAGTTTTCCAAATAGAATGATTAAGGATGCCAACAATTTTGTTACCCTTCTTGTTAGACAAACTTAAGATATTTTAAATGAAAGACTATAGCAGGTCTTGAATGAAAAGAATATCAAATTATTTTTTATTTTCTAAAATTATCTTAGTGAATATTCTGTTTTTGCAAACATTCTGTAAAAATAAGCAAAGATTTTTTAAATTCATAAACTCACCTTGCTCACAATTGAGTAATTTTATTTGCCTTTGTTTTTATAAAACTCTTGATACTTTTTGGCATGCCATTCTTTATTGAACCTGTGCCTCCAGAAGAAACACATATTACTATCTACTTAATATTTACCTTTGCAATTAATGCACTTAAAGCTATATAGGCATGGTTCATCTTTCTTGATTTCAAGTTATAGTGAGTTCATCTTGAAGTTTGCTTTGCAATATCAAGCTAGGTTGCAATGGTATTTTATTTTTTGTAGTCCATTATACTTGATATATTTTGATTAATAAGTATGACAGGAAAATATTGTGTGCTCCTATTTTTAACAGTTCTTATATTGAGGTATTCCTGGATTCATATGTTTTATGAATTGTTCTGGCTTTATTCTGAGAGCTATCTATATTATAATATAAAATAAGATTCTCATATTTTTGTATATTAATCTTCTTCTTTTCTATAAACATTCTTTTTATGTAAGAGTTTATTATCTAGCTATTGTCTTTTTTTTCCATTGTCTTTAGAGTTAATACAATATTTTAGCCTGTTTGTCAATTTAATTTCCAAACTTGGGTTATCAAGCATTTATCCTTCTAAAAAGAATAAATTTAAGTTTTTAGTAATTTTACTGTCTTGGACTCATTTTTCTCTCTAATCTTCTTTACTATTTACTTTGCTGAGTATTCTTTGCTTCTTCTAGAGCATCTAGTACCCAAATAGATCAAGCTTTTATCATCAACTAGTTTATTGATATATAGCTTTGACTCTATTGTTTTGACAGGTAAGTGAGTATTTACTTTATATTATTCTCAAAATTCTTTATTTGTTTCCTCACAAATTTTCTCAGTTCCTTCTTTATTATTTCATTCACCAATTTCTCCATCTTGATATTTCTTCTAAAGTACTTCTTGTATTCTCTTAGTTTGAGACATTGAGCTGTGATGTATCTTTTTCCTTTATATTTAAAGCAAATATCTTGTCTTTTCATTGTATTAATATTTATTATGTTAGCATTCTTGACTGGCAAACCATGTTTCCCAGTCTTTTAGATTAGTTTCTACTCTATCTTTGATATTGATCCTAGTGTTTTGTCAGCACATTTTCCAAAAACACCTTCTGCTACTCAACTATCTTATTATACCATTCTTTCAGAGCTAGCCCTTTGTTCATTTCTCCAATTTCTACCAGTTTGTAAGCCAGACCAATGTCCAAATATATCTTTGAACATCTCTACTAGAACAATCTCATTATATCTAGTTAGGTTTTTCACATACAAAAGCCTAGCTAGTAGTTCTCAACTATTTAGCTATCTTACTTTACTTTTTCAGATTTTTAATAGCATTAGCTTGAAACTCTGTAGTAATAAAGAAAATTTCCATAAAGTTGATTATTTGGTTCTAGTTTAAGAATAAAAGCTTGTTTGCAAGGCTCTCAATATCTTCTTTCTTGAGAAGTTCTTCATTTACTTCTAACTATCAGTTTATTTCTTTTTAGAAAAGTAGAAAAATCCTGATAACAATGTCTGCTTATTTTTATACTTAGTCTGTTACAACTTAAGCTCAAAGAGTTAGAGCAAAAGATGAACTTTGTATTGGGTTAACACAAGAGAACTCAATAGAGTTCCAGTTACAGAGTGTCTACCTTATATATACTTGGCTAATGGTCTATGTTATACTAAAACTAGCCTATCTTAAAGAATATATATACTACATACCATTGATATATAGTATAATATCATTGTTTTAGAATATTCTATATCCTTCTATAACATGTAATCATATGAATATGACTTATAACTGTGTTATATAATATATAACACTATAATCCATTTATGTAATATTTTGTAACAGTCACATATATTATCATACAAACCCCAACTCCAAGTTTAAAAATAAGAAAATAAAGTAATAGAAGTAGAAGTAAATAGGTCTAGAGTATTTTCAAGATAGATAGAAATAACTAAATAAAACCTTAACTAAGGTTTTAGTCAGAATTTCAGTAGAATTCTTTTTTCCATTAATATAATATATATTATGATTAATGTCTCATGGATTTAGTATGAACTAGGGTCAAGAGTGATGACAGTATGATTAGCTGTACCTCATGAAGTAGGCATTGATGCATTACTCTTTCTTCATGTTATATGATTTACTTCTCTTATGTATTGTAAATGATCTCCTCATGGACACTTAGTATATATAGTGTAGACATACTACTATATTTTCATACTTTACTAATTATAACATTCCTTACTTCTTTCTCAAGTCTTTGTCTAAGTTGCAATCTGAGCTTAGCCTAATATTGTGGCAACCACTAGACACAAAGTCCAACGATCACACAACGAGCAAATCTCTTAAAGTAGATATCTAGTGGGGATTTCACAAGAGAACTCGACAAGGAGCCTCTTCTTAATTAGAGTCCTATTTATACAAATGGTTCATGGTCCGTGCTACTAATAAATAACCCTGCCCTTATGTCTATACTTCATCCTTATTTCTGCCTCATGTTCTACTCAAGGCCACCATGTGTACTCTAGGTACTCTGACATCATCTTCCAGATCCTTCCATCAAGTTCTAGGCTTATGACATCACATCATGTGACCTGTCATGTGACTTCCTTGTCACATGCCTTCTTCATTGTCCTCCAAAAGAAAATAAAAGAAAAGAAAAATAAAAGAAAAAGAAAAGAAAAGAAAAGAAAGGTAAAATCAGAAAAATAAAATAAAATAAAATAAAAATTGTTAGTGTCCAAATGTCCCATAACACCTAAGGTCATAACAATATAGTTTAACTTATTTGTTTTTAATTAGGTATTTTATATAGTGATAACAAATATTAATATGTTTGAAGTACTTCTCTTATATAGAATTAGACTTCTAAAAGAGTGAGCCAAGGTTATTACCATAAATATAAGGAGTTGAAATATTAAAATCAATCTTATTCAGAAGATTTCTTATTCAAACAAGCTAATGGTCACAATTAGAAAGAGTTATATATTCAGCTCTTAGTTGAAGACAGAGCTATTGTCTTTTGCTAGTAGCTTATACAAAATATTACTCTAGAAACTATAAAATTAAAATAACCAGTCACAGATTTATATAATTTTAGATTTTGTACCTAGTTTAAATTAGAGTATACTATAATAATATTAGAGTTGTAAACAATAAACTTGATTTTAATTTATTTTCTTTTTCTTTTATTTTAATTTTCTATTATTTTGGACTTAAGTAAAGAGTGTAATATGATGTCATACAAGTTACAAAGCATAACACCTATTATAGTCATAGATCATACAATTATATAATCTAGAGAAGGATATGAAAGATTCTAAAACAAATAATATCATATAATATAGCAATAGTATGTTAGCCTTATAAAGTATATATAAACTTTAGGATAGGTTAGTTATAGTATATGTACAGACTACAGTCTATAGTATATAAGATAAATTAGTTTGTACTTAAAACTCCACTAAGTTTTCTTATATTACTTAATACAAGAGTTACCTTTTGTTTTATTACTTAAACCTAAGTATTGTAGTAACTACTAGTCTAAAAACAACTAATAGACTACTAAGTATACTTAAGAGTAAAGTATCTTACGGAAATCACAAGAGAACTCAATAAGGAGTCTCTGATGAATTGCTACCCTATTTATATAATATATACATGGTTTATACTAACAATAAATAGTTCTACTCTAAAGTATACATGTTATTTATAAGTCTACTATACTATTACTATAAAACAAACATATTTCCTAATATTATTATTCTAGTCTCTTCTACTATACTCTAGACTTATGATATCATATCATGTAATACATTATATAACCATAGTCATATGTCTCTTCATCATCTAAGAAAGAAAAATTAAATTAAGAAAAATAGATAAAAAGAAAAGAAAAATATTAGTGTCTAAGTATACTATATATACTCAGTTATAACAAACAAACTCATTACTGAGTCTATCATAGACTATCTGATACTTGCAAATATTAAGCAAATATCTATAGAAATCTAATTTAGCCAGATTATACTAATTTAAGAAGTTTGCTATCAATTGGGCAAGTTTGACTATAACAAATTCTATATTAGAATGTGAGCCAATCAAGATATATTAGAGATCCAATCAGTTGCTGGTATTTTTGACAGAAACTGAGGTTATACTACTTATCATTAGATTTAAACATACAGTCTAATAGCAATAAAATACTTGTTAGCTTGGTTGCTATATTGAAGCATGCTAAAACTTTGTTCAAGTACTTAGGATTAGTGTTTGTGTAATAACAGGGTTATAGTTAGGCAAAGATTTTTTGATCTTTACAATTACAACTTATATACATCCTAAAAAACTCTTTGATTTTTCCAAGGTTAGGATATTCTTATTTTATCATGAATTTTTTCTTCAATAAGAAGCAGAAAATCTTTTGAATCTATAAAGCAAACATCATTAACATAGATGATTGCCATAATAAGCTTTCTAATCTCTTCATCAATGAAATAATATATACTAACATCAGATTTATATTACTTAAATCTTAGGACTAACATTGACTTAGTCATAGTTTGCCATTAAGATAAGCTAGCTTGCTTAAGATTGTACAATTCTTTGTGGAGTTGCTAGACTTTTTTTTCTTTGCTAGATAGCCTAAAACTTTCAGAATACTTCATATAGATTTCTTTATTCAGATCACTATATAGGTAGATATTTTTTATATCAACACTATGAATATTGTAATTTTCAAGGGTAGCAATAGCCAAAAATGGATGTGCTGTCTCATAGTAGACAACTAGAGAGAATAATTTATCAAGGTTAATTCTTTTAACCTGAGAAAATTCTTTTGTAACAAGTTAAAATCTGTAACAACCATCAAACTTGATATTAAACATCCAGCAATTCTTGATTGCTTTCCATTTCTTAAGAAGGTTTACAAATTTATAGATATTTTTGTCTTTAAGCTCCTCAAGGCAGAACTTAAGCCACTTCTTTTAAATATTAGCTGATAATCTAGTAATATCTTCAAGAGTTTTGGAAAATGGACAAGATTGCTCTACTTTCTCTTCTATTACAAGATGTGCCAAATAACTAGTAATAGCTAGCTCAACTAATTTATCTATAGAAGATAGAATAAATATTCTATCCTATTATTATCAACAATAATTAGGTGTTTGCCTTTTTACTAGATATTATATAAGATCTTATTTATCTCAACAATACTATCAAATAAGTTATAGGTAATTAACTTTATCTATCATTACTATCCTAAACAATAGATTGTCAGAAAATCATTATGTATTCTAATAAATCATTTGTAATTCCTTATTATGAACTTATGCTCAAGGGTATCAACCTTATATATACTTGGCTAATAGTCTATACTATATTAAACCTAGCCTATCCTAAAGAACATATAGTATAACATTATTATTCTGGAATCTTCTATATCCTTCTGTGACTTGTGATCATGTGACTGTGACTTGTAACTATATCATGTGACAGTTTCTGACAGTTATATATGATATTATACTAACTTTTAACTCAAAGTCTGAAAATAGAAAATAAATGAAAATAAAAATAAAAATAAGAAAATAAAGTAAGTTTATTGTCTTGAACTCTAACATTACTCTTCCTTCAAGATTTCTTCTCTAAAGAAACTGACTTCTATTTTCACTAGTTTCTCTCTAACTTTCTTGAATACTTCTTCTCAAATTTTCTATTATCCCATTCATACAACATTTTCACCATATACCTCTCCTGAAGTCCCTTTTCTCTGCCAAGTCCAATTTTTCTTGCCTTCTTACTTTTGTACTAAGTTTTCCTTTAAACTTTACTATTATATTCTCTAAATCCTTCTCTTTCTTCCATATGTTATTTTCTGTTATAAACCCCTTCTAACATACTAGATACTTCACTACTCCTCTTATTTTTCTTTTATTTAATGTTTTCTACCTCCCATTCTTCAACTCTCTCTATCTCTACTAGTTTTACTTCTTTTACTTTCTAGTCTTTCACTTGTTCTTTATATCTTACTACTTAACTAATATTCATAACTGAATGAATTCTTATTGAAGCCAGCAATCATAGTTTGATTGTATTAGTAGAAACTACCTTGTCAATAATATATAGACCAACATATCAATTCACTAGCTTTCTTACCAGTCTTTTCTTGAACACTAAGTCTTTTATACTTGTACTCAGTAGTATCTTGTTACATTTCTTCAATTCTGCAAACTCTATTGCTTTCTTTACTTTTTCTCTCTTTCTAATATTCACCCTCATTCTTAATTTTCTACCATAGTTTGCTATAAATAGAGACACCTTAGTTACTGAATGTGTCTCATTGTTGACTGTAAACTCTGCTGTTGCTAACTATTCTGGCCAATTCTTTTGCCTATGATCAACAAAGAATTGTAAATATTATTCTAGTTCTTGGTTCATTTATTCTATTTAACCATCTATTTGTGGATGGTATGATGTCAACAGCTTCATCTCAATTCCCAACATCTTGTTCAGCTCCTTTGTTAGTTTTTCTACAAACTATGGCTCCCTATCCAAAACCATACTCTCTAACAGTCCATGCAATTTCCATACATTATTTTTAAACAACCTTGCTAATCTTTCTGTTATTACCACAAAATGTGCCATCTTGGACAACCTATCACACACTACCAAAATCATGTTTTTCTCTGCTACCAATAGTAACTCAGTGATAAAATTCACCATGAGATGTATCTATGACTTCTCTAGTATCTTGTTCAACTTTAACTTTCCTACTAGTATCTCTGTCTTATTTCTCATTCTTTAACATATATTACATCCATCTATATATTTTCTTACATCTTTTGTTATCCCTAGCCACCAGTAATTCCTCATTACCAACTTCACTATCTTCTATCTTTTTTTATATTCTACTGCTAGTACATTATGGTATAACCAGATTATCTCCACTTTCCACTTTTCATTCTTTAGTATATATGCTTTTCCTTTTTTCAATACCAAATTCCCTTCTACTTGCTATTTGTCTCTCCTCAACACCTTAACTCCTATCTTCTACATCTCTTCTACTACTTTGGCTACTTCTTTATCTTTTTTTCCAGTTATTTTTAATTAGTGTCTAGTTCTTATTGTCTTCTTCTACTTCTATTTTCCAGTCCAGTCTTCTACTAAGTCCATCTGGTTTTTTTATTTTTGTTCCTGGTACATATTTTAAGATGAAATCAAATCTTGACAGGCAGAGTGCCCAACAAGTTTGTCTTTTGTTTAATTTCTATATCTTCATAAAATACTCTAAATTCTTATGATCTGTTCAGACCTTGAATTTGAGCTTTGCACTTTCTAACAAATATCTCCAGTTTTCCAATCCTCTTATTACCATCAATGATTTTTATTATGGATCTTATATGGATCTTATATTTCTTCTCTGTCTCATTAAGAGATTTTGAGAGATACACTATAGGTCTATATTTTCTACCTTTACATTCCATAAACAATATCCCTTTCATTACATAATCTGACATATTAACTTCTATTCTTATTTTTTTATTTATGTCTAACACTGCTAATACCAGTTCTTTTATAAATCTTTTTTAAATACTTTCTCCTGTTTCTCTGTCCAATCCTACTTCTGATTCTTCTTTACCAAATTATATAATAATCTAGCTATCATTGCAAAATCTTTAATGAACTACTAATAATAATTACTTAGTCTCAAAACTTTTGTATATTTTTAACTCCTTTTGGAGTTTGCCAGTCCAATACTTCTTTTATCTTCTCCTTGTTATGAACTTAAGTCTTTAGAGTTAGACAAAAGAACAACTCTTATATTAGAGAAACACAAGAGAACTCAATGAAGAGTTCTTTTACAAACTAATCTACCTTATATACTCCTACTGATGGTCTGTGCTCACTACTGTGTATCCTACCCTAAATGACTATGTGTAAAGCATAAGGCCAACATGTGGGGTCTATGTTATATAATGTCATTTTGTTCCAGAACTTTTTACTCCCTTCTTCTAAGTTCTGGTATCAATGTTGTGACCACACTATCAGATGTGACTGATGTGACTGATCACTTCTAACCCTAACCTCAGAGTTCTAAAAATAGAAAAGATGAAAAATAAATTAAAAGAAAATAAAAATGAAAAAGAAAATAAAAAGAAACAAAGTTCACTTTCTATGATCTTGATACTTCTCTTTCATCTTAATCCTCTTTGGTCCTATTACTACTCCCAGAAATCCTACTTCTCTAATCTTCTACTTACATTTTTCACATAGATCATTCTCTGCTAACCTCTTTACTATTTCTTCTACCACTTCATTACATTCTTTCTCCTCTTCTATTCTCACAATTACATTGTCAATAAAACTTGCTACTTCCCCAATATTGATCAAGTTCCTTAGGATCTCATTCATCATTATTTGGAAAGTCACTAGAGAATTAGTTAGTCCAAAGAATATGATTGTAGGCTCAAATGACCCTTTTGGCATTGTAAATGCTACTTTCTACTCTTCCTCCTTTATTCATACATTATTATACCTCTATTATAAGTCTAATTTTGTAAATACTTTCTTAATACCTATAGTTTCTATAATATCTAAAATAAGAGATAAGGTATCATATTCTATATTCCAACCACATCTATTCTAACCCATAGATAATTTTCCAGCTCTCATTTATACTTTCCAACCTCTTTCAGTGCAGATCACATCTTTCCATTTTATCTCAAATATTCTTGCTAGTCTAAGTTAACTTTATAGATATTCATCTTCTAACATCTAAGAGTTACTAGAAATTAGAGTAACTCACTTAGTGGTTATATTCCAGATAGCTATCCTAGGTATACTGACTAAGTATATATATATAATCTAGTAATTTACATTATAGTAGTTATCCTGAAAATTGACTAAGACTAGCATCTCTCTTCCAGTGTTAGTAATGACATACCTTGCTATCTTCTAGTGGTTTTTCACTCTCTAAGTCTCTAAGCCCCAATCCAAAATATATAATCTATATGACTTATAAAGAAATAGTCTATAAGCTGAAGGTTATTTTAATCTGTCTTTTGCATTCTTGGATAATGCATAGTTCTATATTTTGGACTTCCAAGATGCCCTCCTAAATCTCAGATAATAAGGTATAAACTGCATCTAATACAAAGAGTAATTATTTTCAATTGTCTATTCATTTAAATACCTATATTTTTGTACTATTTGCTTTTTACTATTCTTCTTTCCTACAAAAAATATAGATGCTATTTAAGATGACTTCAAAGGTCTGATATATCCCTTTCTCAATTTTTCTTCAATAAACTCACACACCTTTCCTCTCTCTTCTCTTGACAATGAGTATACCTTTTCCTTTCTTGGTACAAACCCTTTATTTACCTCTATTGCATGATCCTACAGCTTCTTTGTTAACATTCTCTCATTTGTTTTCTTTTTAAAGACATAAATCTACTTGTGGAATTTTTAAGATACTAATTTCTCAGCCTCTTCTTTAGATTTTGCCACTTTCTCTTCCTCATTCCAAATCTCCCACTATTCTGCCACTTTCTTCACTTCCATTATTCTATCCTTTTTAAGTTTTTTCTTCTTCTTTTCTTCTTTCTTCTGTTCTCTCTCTTTTTGTTTCTTTTTCTCTTTCTCTTTTTTTTTTTTTTTTTTTTTTTTTTTTTTCCCTTTTTTTTTTTTTTTTTTTTTTTTTTTTTTTTTTTTTTTTTTACTCCCTTTTCTCTTTTCTCCTT
>Ga0157364_1005357_pt1 | contig 13047 bp, 9 predicted proteins | sample AttsexASBM2_FD_111476 | JGI IMG/M metagenome (GOLD analysis project Ga0157364, IMG submission 111476) | Fungus gardens microbial communities from leaf cutter ant in Ribeirão Preto, State of São Paulo, Brazil - Atta sexdens ASBM2 | ecosystem: Host-associated > Fungi > Mycelium > Unclassified ... | reverse complement strand
TAATTTATGAAAGAAAGAAAAGATTATTACACTTAAAATCTGAAAATATATATAATTGATACATGCATTATATTGGTATAACTAATAAAATATAACTAATATATATAACTAATAAAACTTGATTGTTTAATAAAAAAGCATCATACAGATACTATTCTTCTGAAAAAGAATTAAAAATATCAGATGGTATAAGAGTGTCATGTTACAGAAATATATTAAAAACAAATATTTATTATATTATCATCTTTATCAGATTGATAGAAGAACTGATCTCTAATACTACAACAATAAGTGTACATGTGGAATGGGCAGTTTCAAGAAAAACAGATATCAAAGATGCCAGTGGAATCACTGTAACAGATCATAATATAACATTGCCAGCGTACGTAAACGGAGAGTTCAATCCTGTAAGACAAACATTAGTGGACATGTTAAGTAAGGATCCTGGTGCAACAAATGCGACAGTAATATTGCAAAATGCCTTTCCGAAATTTTTGAAAGTCACTGCTAGATCCATCAGTGTTGTTACACAATTAATGGAACCGCTACGTTTACGTAAGCATAATTAGAACGTTATTAAACAACATATAAAAAAGATAAAAATTATAGAAAGATAAGATAATATTATTTATAATATTTATAATATAATATATTATATATTTCTAGTACTAGGTCAATCTGACACAGATAACAGGTACCTTTACAGAAATATGAGTATTCGATTATCAACGGACATGACATGTTGTGATCATAAACAATGGTGGATAGTTCGTGAAGTATGTACAGGCTCCGATTTTTTTAGCCAGATACCACTAAATGATTGCAACTATATCATGATGTTCCTATTCAACGACAAGGTATTCCCTGAGAGCTTAAGCTTCATCAGCGGATTTGGGTAAATTAATAGTGAAATAGTTGATTTTCGTAGACATACTTATAACAAAGTTTTATGAAGAAGTCTTTAAAACTATAATAATTTTATAAAATCGTTATTACAATTCATTGATTAAAAATTACATAATTACGAACAGGATCATAGGATTATATACTACAGCGGTGATAGTTATAAGTCAAATGATGCGAAAAATCGTCAGTGATATGGCACCCAAGATTATGTTTGATGATTTACCCTATGTCGATAGAATCCTTCGCCTTTGCTTAGATATTTACTTGGTTCGCGAGAGCGGCGATTTATGTCTCGAAGAAGACTTGTTTGCCAAATTGATCTTCCTCTACAGATCACCGGAAACACTAATCAGGTTAGATTTTGCACCATTTTTAGATTGTAATAGATTATATACATATAAATATATTAAAATTTTGTAATTTTAATTATATCTATATGTATATAATCATAATTAAACTTCATGACAAAGATTTGATTCGAAAACCTAGTAGCAAACTGTACAAAAGTTGCAATTAACGAGCAATGATCTATGATTGACAATAAGATAGATAAAAAATTTTACATTTTCATTCAATTATATGTTTTATATTCACATAATAAGATTTGTTTGACTATATTCTCATACTTATTTGATTAAGCATACACACGGATATAAGTACACACTTAAACACGACAATAGCATAAATATAAAGTAATAGAGAAGAATTAATTCACAAATATGAATTAAAACAGAACATAAAGAGAAAACTCATTTTTTAATAAATATAATTGCAAAAATCATTTTATTAGGTGGACGAGACCGCCCGAAGAAGGAGAGCGAACTGGTAATGAAGATCAATATGAAGAAAGAGAAGAAATATCGGAAGAAAGAAGAAGACAAGCAGAACCATCGACTCATGATTGAATACAGAAAATATCAGTTCTTAATTAATGATTTGTATGTGTATTGTGCAGATACAGGTTTCTACGTAATACAGGAAATCTTGAATTCCTTCAAGATAATTTTTCTTTCAGGATGAATAAGACAATAATGAAAATCATTTTTAAAATCACTTCTAAAATTATTAGAAAATATGAATGAACATCCAATTCTTCGGATTAAACCCGATAAAAAATTTTTCAGTATAAAAATATACACAAATACAAATAAATAGATATATATAAATAGATTATATATAAATTATACATAAAAAATGTCCATATAGAAAATGTCTTCATCCTTTTGTGTAATCTTTATCCATATATTATAGAGGAAAGATAACTGAAATAAGAATAATTGAAATATATTCAGAAAAATAATTTTAGCATCCCGGGAAAAAATATAATATAATTATATATCTTCTATAATTTGTATAATTTTATGTTTTTATGATAAATTTTTTTTATCGGGAATATCCAAAGAATTGAACAAAAAAAAATTGAACATTTCAAGTTTGAAGAACAATTTTGAATTTTTGCCCGATGATGATTTACGTTTATACATATGTGTGCATGTGAGTGTGTTCGCATATTTCTCTTTCATGAATATTTATATTTTTTATTTGATCGATGTGATCGTTATTTTAAAAAATTGCTAAACTTGTCAGAAAAATTGAAAAGAGCTCAATTAATAGATTTTGCTGAAAAATCAAATGCCTGACCAAGATTACGCGATGCAAATATTTTTATCAAAATATTATAAACATGTTAAGAATATATATATATATATATATAAAGGTAATTATTATTGTAATATAAGTGAGTAATTTATATCAATAATAAAAAAATATGGTAAAAAAAGTTTGCAAATACATAACATCATATACATTTCCAAATTTAAAAGAAATTTTTATTTTTCTCATGGAGAACTCAGAAATTTAATATCGTATTTATCACAAAGTAATTTTAACAAAATAATTATTCTTACATTCAGAATTATATATGTATACGCATATATACAATTGTTTTATATACATATATAATTAATACATAAATTTAATATATTATTTAAATGATAATGAAATGGCAGATTTGATTTATGCAATAAATCTGCTATATTTTATTAATAGATTTTGTTAGACTTACGTTCACATTTTGCCAATGTAGCAAATATTTTGCAAAGTCTATTTCCGATAAATTTTATAGTGTATTTGTATTTATCAGCTAGAAATTTTGTTCAAACAAATTAATTAATACGCTTTAATTGTGCATTAAAATTTTCGCGCAAAATATTTGCAAAACGTTGGCATTAAAAATTTTTTTTTATGAATTTATCTATCAATAAACAGTGCAATTATTTTAAAATGCTGTTATCATTAAAGTTTGTGTGCTTAGTGAAATATACGCATATTTTTAGATTGTGCATTTAAGACTTTAAAATTAAGTTATTTGTAAGCTAATGATGAATGACATGATAATTTCTCAATTGTTTTTATACGTATTTTTAGTTGCGAATGCGTATAGCTTTGCAATTTGGCTAATTTGCCAAAGATATTCACACATTAAGTAATTTCATGAGAAATGTATCATCACAAGAAAGTGTTTATATTGTATATAAATAATATGAATGTGTATATGAAAATATAGCAGCTCATTGATACGAATTATTAAGATATTATTTCCATATATATATATATATTTTTTTTTTCTTTTCTAAAAATACTTTTTAATATCCTAAAAATTTTATTAATTTTTGATAAATCAAATAATTCTATTTATTTCAAATTAATTTACCACATAAAATATTTCAATAGTATAAGAATAAAATTGTGCCCTATAATTTTGATACAAGGAATTATGGAATTTGAAACACAAAAACAATTTTGTAAGTAAATATAAACCCATTTATTAAATGTTATAAAATCTTTATTATAGGATCTTTATTATAGAAACTTTTAAAATAATGCGCATACATCTAAACTAATATCTAACACTAATATCTAACATTTTTGTAAAAAAATAAATTATTTTAACGATATACAATGTCATCGATAGTTTAATAAGTCAACATTTTATTTCACTATATATGTATTAATACTTAAATATTCTTTATATCATTATATTAGATAAAAATAAATTCAAATATTAATAGTTTAGTAAGTATAATCTCTTATGGCAGTTTTCGTGCAAAAAATGTTTCTCAATTTTGCTATATATCTTTTAAAATGTCAAGCAATTAAAATAAATATATTCCTAATTAGCACTTTGTGCAAAAAACAAAATATTTCGTGGTCCAATATTTAACGCAATTGTATATTATGTCTGAGTTAGCTCGTTATATTTTAATTTTAAAGTCGCATTTTCTTGTCTCAAAAATTCAAGTTCTTCTAATTTATTCTGTAAACTTTCGTTTCGCATTCGCAAAGCCATTAACTCCTGATGTAATTGCTCATTCTCATCAATCAATGCTTTCATTCTAGCTGACTCTTTGCTAGGATGCATTTCTTTAACCAGATCATCTGTTTGGTTCAAGAGATTTTTTATCAAGGTAGCTTGAGAATTTATATGTAGCTCCTGCATAGCGCGTAGAATTTTTGTGCTTTCTTGCTTGGTATATGTGCTTATCACTTCTTTGATAGCAGTAAGTAAAATAACTGGATCTTGATCTTGTATTTTCACACCTGATTTTCTCAATTTATCAACTGACTTTTCCTTTTCTTTAATTGAATTATGAGGACCAGCCTCCTTAGAAGAATCAGAAGGACGACTATTTTCCTTACTAGAAGTATCTGAAGAATTATTAATAGAAGAATCAAGAGAACGTTTATTCTCTTTAGAGAAAGTATAAGTAATTTCTTTATATGATCCTGAACGTCGTTTACGATCTTTATTTTCAGGTGCTTTAGAATATTTTACCTCATGAAGTTTTATTTTCTGTTCTCCACTAATACTCTGCTGATTACTATTGCTCATTTTTATTTTCATATCCGAAGACTTTCTTTTGTTGTCTGCAATCTTCTCCGTTTTCTCTGACGCTTTTACATTTACAGAATGTTTTTTCACATTTTGATCAGATTGTTTCTTGAAATTTTTTGAAGAAGATTCTTTATTATCTATGATTTTTATATTAGGTGTACTTGGAATTGTTATCGTAAAATGTTCCTTCTGTCGCATAATATCATCTCTCTCATTTTGTTCTAAGAAATGAGTTAATGGAGATGAAGTAGCATGTCTGGTAGTTACATGGCGATCCGGTTGCTGAGGTGTCTTTTTTGATTCTTTTGGTATTAGTTCTAACTCTTCCAGGAAAGAATCATTCATTTTGAATATCCGTATATAGACGTATGTAAATATCTGACTTAATGTCTACAATAAACATATCACAGCAACTGTAAAAAGAAAAAAATACATAAAATTAATAACATTTTTGACATTTAATAGAGAATCAAATATTTTGCACAATTTAATAATTAATAACCAAGAAATTTTGTATTATTACTATATCTTGATAAAAAGACAATAAATTATTAAGATTACGGTTCTGATGAACAAGAATTTATAAATTTACGACGCACAATAGCTACTCAACTAGAACCAAAATTTTATATATATATATATATATATATATATATATATATATATATATATATATATACATATATACGTACATACATATATAGATATATATATTATATATAGTACACGATATGCTAACCTTGTCGATCGCCAATTCTACGATACAACAGATTCAAAACTCAAATGCGAAAGGAATGTATTGCTTTCAACTGCCTTGGTATAGTTGATCAGCTGATAATATAGCAAGCGGCAAATGCCGCGCTACAGTTTTACACACTGGTTACTACATATAAGTGACAAGCGAATTAACCAATCATCTTCTATATACATAATATTATTTTCAATAAAACATTATATTGATTAGTTAAAAACGTTTCTCTTTTTTTACTGTATAAAACATCATCACTTGTATATAAAATTGTAGGCGTTTTTTTTGAACTTTTGCATCAATTCATCTTTCTTCTTCTTTTCTCCTGAAGAGAAAAGGAAAAAAACTGTGCTAAGTTCAACTAAAAAAAATAGGCCTACAGTTAGCCTTTTGCTATCTCATTTCGACTGTTGCTATTTAAATCATTCATATGAAGCAATGTATCTCTTACAATTAAATAATACTTAAGCCTGAATTTACTATTTATATCAGTACAAAATGTATTACAAGTTCTGTATGATGCCCATTATACGGTCCGATTTACGCCGAATTATTAATGTTATGAATCTAGCCAATCGTAGCTATTCTTCTGAAAAAGGGAATAACTGTGATTGGTCAGTTTCATAACATATTCGATATTATAACTTCTCAACGCTTCCAAGTCCCATGCAAAGATACCTTTAAAGGTATTTGAATACATTCTAAAATTCAATTCTGTTAATTATCCTTTATCCTTGTTTAACATTCGGTGAACAACAAAGATAAAATGATACTCAGGTTGACAGAGTCAAGTTTTGGAACGCACTCCATAATAATATGATCACGTGTCATAACCTATTTTTGTATATTTGTCATGTCACTGATAAAAATAAAGCAATTATATCGATATAGTAATAATTAACATGACAAGCTACAATTAGATATATTTATTGAGTTCAATTAGTTCAGTACCCAGTATAGCAAGGCAATATCAGACAGTATCGATTGTAACATTGAACTAACAATATGTACAGCGTTCTTATGCTAACTTTGAGCACATTATTGCTCGTATTACCGCACGAAAGTATAAGTGGATTTTTGAATGCATACCCCAAATTGAAGCAGTTTCAACTCACCGATGAGGAGGATGTTGGTGCGCCGCTTTTTCTGACGCCTTTAATAGAAAATGGAAAAATTGAGGAGGCGCGAGCAAAGGCTCTCGTCCAACACAAAGAAATGGGCGATATTAGCAGTTACTCGGGTTATCTCACAGTTAATAAAACGTACAATTCTAATCTGTTCTTCTGGTTTTTTCCAGCCATGGTAAGTAACGATTAATAATCCCCTCGTAAAAGAGATTATATCTATACAACTAGATCTGTCGAAAAATTACAGATTTTGTAAAGTGCTATATTTTCTGTAAAATTTGAACATATGACTGAATTTATATCTCAAGAAGAGCTATAAATTTCGTACAATTTCTGCATTCAATGGATTCGCTCAGTTTCTGCTGCCACTCTATTGTTGATTATGTCAAATTATATAAAATTCTATCGGCAAAACACACTTAATACAAATACAATTGATATCAATTTGTTAGCACATTGCTAACAGTTTACTTATTAGGATAGTTATCATAAAAAATTTTTTGATTATATAGTGTTGTATATACAATAAGAATTTCCATATTTTTAAATTTTATTTGCATTTAATCTTGTTAACATATTTTTTACGAGTACTTATGATGTACATAATTCTTCAAGCATTAAAAGTTGTATAGATTATATGATTAGACAGTTCCTTACTCCATTATTCCAATTTAAGTTTTTTGGTTTACAATCAAGATTAAACAATCATTATTTGTGTGCCATAGCACAATCCAAAGACTGCACCAGTAATATTATGGCTGCAAGGTGGCCCAGGAGCAACTTCTATGTTTGGTCTTTTTATGGAAAATGGTCCATTTGTAGTTACTGCTAACAAAACTTTGACAATGCGAAAATATTCATGGAATATAGCACATAATTTAATATATATTGATAATCCAGTTGGTACTGGATATAGTTTCACTGATGATGAAAGAGGATATGTAAAGAATGAAACACAAGTAGGAAAAGATATTCTTACTGCCTTGGTACAATTCTTTTTGTTATTCCCAGAGCTACAAAAAAATGATTTATTTGTCACTGGTGAATCATATGCTGGTAAATATGTACCAGCAGTATCTTATACCATTAACAATTATAATATCAAAGTAGAAACAAAAATTAACTTAAAAGGCCTTTCTATTGGTAATGGACTGTGTGATCCAGAGAATCAATTGTTATATAGCGATTATTTGTATCAGCTCGGGCTGATAGATGAAAATGGGAAAACTCAATTTCAAGTATATGAAAACAACGGTCGCGAATTTATTAAACAGAAGAAATATCTTGAAGCATTTGAAATATTTGATACACTCCTTAATGGCGATCTAAATGGCACGCCATCCTTATTTCACAATTTAACTGGTTTTGATTATTATTTCAATTATTTGTTTACGAAAGATGGTAATGATTCCGATTGGATGTCTGAATGGATACAAAGAGCTGACGTCAGACATGCTATACACGTGGGCAATAGCACTTTTCATGTTGAAACCAAAACTGTCGAGGAACATTTGAAAGAAGACGTCATGCAATCCATAGTACCTTTATTGACAGATCTTCTGCAGCATTATAGAGTACTTATTTACAATGGACAATTAGATATTATTGTAGCATATCCACTCACGGAAAATTACTTAAAAAATTTACAATGGTCCGGAGCAGACAAGTATAAGAAAACGTCAAGAAAAATATGGATGGTTGGAAATAATGTAGCGGGCTATACAAAAAGCGTTGACAATTTAACAGAAGTTCTCGTACGAAATGCAGGTCATATGGTTCCTTCAGATCAACCAAAATGGGCATTAGATCTCATCACACGTTTTACTCATAATAAAAAGTTCTAAATAATTATGTGGATTATTATATTAAACGTATGTGATAGCAGTTTTGAATTTTTTATCTTAAGAATCTCTAATATGATATGTATGTATATATCTACAGGGAAATTTAATTATAAAAATACATAGATCAAATACTATAACAAAAGTTTTAAAAAAAGTTTTAAAAGTATTTGCCATTTGTTGTTCCGAGCAATAATTTTTCAGACATTATAATGAAGACTCAATTATAAATTACATTTAGATGATTATTACTTTTCATCTTTATCTCGAACTATATATTTAACTTTTATCGTCTTCCACAAAATTACTGTTTAACTGTAATCTATAATTGACCTTTTAACTTTAATGTTGATAAATTACTGCTCAGAGCAGCAAATACATAGCAAATATTTTTATATTTTCTGAAGAACATTCTTGTTATGATTCGCAAATGTTGAAACCTGTATATATAGATATTTAATAATATAAGGCAATTTTTGAGATGCCAACAATACACTCTTTAAGACATTCTTAAAATACTCTGAAAAATAGTCAAAGAAAAAATAATAGTAATAAAATGATAATTTTGTAATGGAAAATATTTAATAAAGTTATTAATGAGTATAAAAACCGTCCATAAATTTTTCCTATTTACTTTATACATATAAATCTAAATAATTTATATTAAATAAATTTTCCTATTAATTTACACTATTTTGAAATACATAGATTCAGACTTCATATTTTGTATATTTGTATATGGTATGTATAAAAAAATTATGTATATGTATATAAAAATCTTACTGTATACATATATTAACAAGTATATATATTGAGCACACAATTAGCATGCATGCACCCATAAAAGTACATGCATGGAAATATAAAAGGTGTGTTCTTGCGTATTTTGAACATAAGAAGAGCGATATTTAGAAGACGCCATGTTGCCGTGGTTATTTGAAGTTGGCATTATATCATTATGATATTATGTTGAGTTCTTTCCTTTGGAAATCGAAAAAAATGTAAATTTCTGCATCCTTTTTTTCAAAAACTATTTGTACACGTTTTTACTTGACACGTACTCATATTCGCAATCACTTCAAAATTACTGCGATGTAAATGTTTAAAATGCGCATCTGGTTATGCGCAGAACGGTACGAAATTCGTCTCAAAAACGAGCACACCTTTTATACTTCCATCACAGGTACATAAATTTATATTAATCTATTCGAATATAAAATATATAAAATGTGAGGAACAAAATGTAAAAATAATCTAATTTAAATTTGTTAGATATGGCAATATTTAATAAATAGTAATTTAGTTATATATTTGGCAAGTTTTCAATCTTATTTTAATTAAATTTTATTTTATTTAATCTAAGTATGGTAACAAAAATTGATCTACTATAGAAATATTTGTATGCCATTCAGTATGAGAAATTCCAGGCACTATGATGATCTTTAACTTGCCTTGTTTATCTAACGTTTTTAAACCAATCCTATCAAATTTATAAATATCTCTATCACGCATGTCTATCACTGTATTGTTATTGTCATAATATCCAAAATGACTGCTTTCCCATGGAGTGATTACGCCATCGTTCGGTCCTCCAATAAGTATCATTCGTTTTAGCTTAGTTAAACCTATTTTATAGTCAGAATTGTTAAAATCGTTGATTTCATTGTTCACATATGGTAAAAACTTGCTGTACTTATAATAAAATTCCTGAAAAAAAAATGTATATTAGAATATACAATAATATACTTGATACATAAAATAGATTAAAGTTAATAACTTGATGATGAGGATCATTCCAATAATTTCCAACACTGGTGTATTGTCCAAGTCGTGAATAAAAGAGTTCATAAGCAGTCTCACAAGCTAAATCTGGGAAAATCAAATGCAGAAAACGTGCTGAAATCAGGATTTTATGATTAGAATAAAATCTTTGTTTTATTTTCTATTTGGATATCATAATATATATACTTCCGTATTGCCCCGCTTGCGGTGAGCTTAGGGAAATAAAATTTCTAACATTATGCATAGGAAATCTTTGCAAAATGGCTCTAGCTAATAAACCTCCTTGGCTATAACCTATTAAATTAATTCCCTCAGGAAATGCAACACCTATAGAAAGCACATCCATGCCTATTTCTTCTACCTGTTTCCACATTGGTTTTAGGCTACTCCAGCCTGCAAATCTAATAGTGTTGTAGACTGGAGTTCCAGGATGCATCTGTGAAGATATATATATCAAATGTAAAAAATTTTAATCTTTTTATAAACATTCATATATGAATTATATATATATATTTTTTTTACAAAAACACTTTTTTACAAAAACTATTAGCCTTTAACGTAAAAGTAATTTGATATAAAATGATTTATTGACAATATGATGCACAAAGGCGCATAAAATTATTTGAAAAATAAAAATGATGCTATAATAAAATTCTTTATTTACAAATAATTTTAAATAACATAGAGCACATATTCATCAATAAAAATGAGCGAAATAATTTATGTAAAAAAAATGTAAACGTAACAAAATCAGTTAATCATATTTGAATAATGAAACAATGGTGTTGCGATGTTTACAATCAACAATCATTTTGCTCCATTTCACCTACCTCCTTAATTCTGTTGCTAATGAGTTCCATGCTTTCACTTCCAGTAAGAACTCCATGAATAATGACGATAGCATGATATGATTTTGCTTCATTATAAAATATTAAATTAATTAAAAATAAATAAATTTGTATTACAGAATTTTTGCTCGCCATAATTTTCCAATGCTGCACAAAGCTGCCCTCTAACTTTGATTGATCCTTTTGCAGCGCTACAGTGAACTGAAGAAATGTTCTCAAATGGAACTGATAAGAAAGTAATCAATATTACCGATAAATGATATTACATTCTCATTTATTGAATTAATTTATTTTCTTTCTGAAGACACTGACAGAAATCTCTACATATTTTCTTCAAATATCCATAAACATTTCAAGGAACATTTCTTTCAAGTATTCTATGAATATGTTTTTTTGCACAAATTTTATTTTTTTAATTATTTATTTTATTTTATTATTATAATTTTATTATTAATTATATTATTTTGAACATTTTTCTGTTTTAAATTGAAATTAGGTTCCAATTTTTAATCATTAAATTACTATTAATTATTTATGGTGTTAATATCTATTTGACGTTAATGCCTATTAATCATTAATATTGTACATTGCATCGAGAATATTAAATTAGTTATATCCTTCTAAATAAGGAGCACTCGATAGAAAAAATTTCATGAGAGCAATGATCCCGCAATTAAAGTCGATGACGATAGATCTAAGGGTGAATGAAAGAGAGGGTGCTGATGGCCGAAGGAATCCAATTGCATTACGAAACTGTGCGTTGGAGAATATAGTAGGTCGTCACCCTAATCCTTACGGACTGCTATATACTAGGTGGCGGGACACGTGGTATTTTCCGAGCTCGCTTCAGTCATACATCACCGTACTCTGACATCGCCCCGCTTTTCTCCCAATCCGTAGACGAAACTCACGCCTTACCAGGGCGACGGATGCCGGGCGCATTGTTTCGACCAGCGTCATCCATGATTATCACGACTTTAACTCCTAAAGGAGTAACCCTTTTGCCGTTTGTACCATTATCCGTATATTGATATACTCCTGGAATCCGGATATTATAACTACTTGTATTTCCCATTATATTAGAGCGGCATTTAATAAAACGTTTGTAAGCTGATCTTTAATAATGGTATATTCGAAATATGCTTTAAAATGAATTTGGTAGATTACAAACGTATAAACGTGTATCGATTAAATTTAAAAATCAAATCTTTCTGTTTTATAATCTTCAATTTTTTATTTACAAAATATAATTGTTTCCTAGGCCATAAAACATACATATATTTTTAAATATCGATGATTATTGCGTAATCATCGCGATCGCATGAAAATCTATATCTCTTCCTTATAAAAAAATTTTAGTAAGAGACCCCCATCGAATGATCTTCTCGAAATTCAGAGGGTATTTTCGATGATTAACGCGTTATCGAAATGAAGTAATTTATAGGAGTGACAGCGAAGATACTTGAGGATGAAATTAGAACTATCATCTCCTGCTACATCATGTCTAGACTATCATGATGACAGTGAAAGGGATGTCGCGTCTCTAATCGATTTTATTAGATTCTACGAATCAAATGATTCCTTGGCCTCACAGCACGAGGTCTTTATCTAGTTGATTAGAATTAATCCGATTCCGATTCGTTATATTGACATAATATTCATTATCCATATCCCATTCAATAAATGCTATAGTTATAAGACATAAACGTTATTCTATGTTTATAAATTATCTTTATTATCAAATAACTTTTTCGTAATAAGAATGTGTAATTCTAAGATCTCGTAAGAATATAGTCTTTTATAATTTTAAATATTTGAAAGCTCAGAAAATTAAAATTTAAATAAGAAACAATACAAAGTAACGACTGCGTTCAGCAGAAAAAGCAGCTTTATAACTGTT
>Ga0157364_1005356_pt1 | contig 13048 bp, 6 predicted proteins | sample AttsexASBM2_FD_111476 | JGI IMG/M metagenome (GOLD analysis project Ga0157364, IMG submission 111476) | Fungus gardens microbial communities from leaf cutter ant in Ribeirão Preto, State of São Paulo, Brazil - Atta sexdens ASBM2 | ecosystem: Host-associated > Fungi > Mycelium > Unclassified ... | reverse complement strand
TTAAATTTGATTGATTTAACAGTGATAATGTAGAATTTTTTGGGCTAAATTTTTGACAAGCATAGACGATCTTCCTTTATTTAACGCATTCTTACTAATGTCAGATATTATTAGCGCGAAACATTGCTGTATTTCTTAATTCAATCTTTATTTATTTTCTTTAAGAGACAATACAGAAATATAAAAATAAAAATAAAACTTTTATCTCTAAATATTATAAATAAATTCTTATTTATTCTCTAGATTGTCTGTATAATTTTTTTCGAAAAAATAATCTTTTAACTTGAATTTTAAAATAGTATCTTTAATATAAATAATTATAAAACTAGAGAATAATATGAAAACACATTACAACTTTTATCCCGCTAAATTGAATAATGGCACATTGTATGCATTATATGCATCATATAAAATTCGTTACGCATGAGTGCTTGTATTTGCATATGCGTATAATTTTGTACGTCTGCACGTACGCGCATTGTCGAAACTATTCATATTTTGGGAAGCATTCCGAGCATCATTTCATTTTTTATGGAACGATCCTTAAACTCGTGTCATACTACGTATTATGCAAATTGGATTTGGATTACGAATTTTTGCAGAACGATCCTTAAGCTTGTGTCATACTATATATTACGCAAATTGGATTTGGATTACGAATTACGAATCGTTGATCAATTAATCTGATTCGCTAGTCAATAATTCACAATTCCCAATCTGAATTAAATTCGCGTTCGCAAAGCGTAATGTAATACAGGCTTTGAGTTCAGATTGCCGCATCGAACGTTATCTACAAAAGCAAATTGGCTTACTTCAGCTGTTGTTCGACTTTAAAGCCATCGTAAAATAAAGTATCTGAAGTTCCAATCAAATTCCAAAAATATGTGCGTGATATCATTCGCGCAATACTTCATATATGAAGGATGAGCTCTGTGAGAAATGCGCGCTCAATAAAAGTGCCTTCGTAGTATATAAAATCTACAATGAATGGAATTTTTTTTTTATTTCACAAATTTTTATTTCACACTCTGTTTAATCCGATTGACATATTTAAACTTGATATGTAAATACGCGTAAAATAAATAAAATATGTAAATAAAGGCGCAGTAATGTTCTACAAATTTATTATCCTACAAATGACACCAAATTGTTCTTTTCTTGCATAATTATTATTCGTAAATCCGCGTTTATTTAAAAATAATGTATTATTCTTTGTTATAAAAAAATTTATCTATGTTATTGCAGACAAATAATTTTTCACATTAAAATAATAAAAAGATGTTGTTATTAACATTTTTGAATTGTTATTAAGATTTCATTAATAAATTAATATCGGTATAAGGACGAATGACTTTCTCGTGATTATCATATGAAATTCATTAGACTATCATTCGTGCGATAATACACAAATAATATGGATTACGTATGAGAAATCTACAATTACCTTCGGTTTGTTTATATCTCGATTACAAAATTCTGCAAGAATAGCATATTTGCGAGATGAATCGAAAGCAATGAAAAATACATAGCCCCGAGCAAATCCATCTTAACTCGTGCAACTACAATGTTTATATTTGTATCACACTAATGGAGATCCCGTATCATAGAACGAGTATTTCAGTATTTTTCTCTGTAAAATATAATTTACGAGATTAAGTGCATATAAACGGTTTGATGCGATGATATGAAAAAATACATAGATTTAATAAACTGGAAGGGCTGTGAATTATAATTATGCAACGTGTTGTAACACGACAATGACACGCATACAGTAATTTATTATTTTATAAAAATAAATAAAGAACAACAATGAGTTTATAAGTCTACGAGATTTAGTTACAGATCAGTATGTAGAAAGTTCCACAAATCGCATTTCTTATATAAGAATAACGCAACGTAAAATATTATATAAATCTAATAATGTTTGTGAAAGCGGTTCTCGTTTGCCTTTTGAATTGCTGGCTGCGACATTTTACACGCTATCAATGTTCAAATATGCGAAACGCGCGTGATAAGAATCGATTAGAAATTATCGTAGTTTTCAAATGACCAGAATATCGATTAATCGAATTTCGTTGTACTGAGTCCGTTTTTTGAATGTGTCTCTTGAATATTATGATCAGTATCGGGAAAACTCGATGTGGAAATTCAATTCTACCGTAACTCGATTTATCAGCGCGCTTCGTCGAATGTACGTAGCCACAACGTCGAAAAAGAAAAGTCGACGACGACATGTGATTAACGGATCGAAGGAGACTTCTGCCACCGATCGATATGATATGCTCGATCACATGGGCGATCGAGGAATTTTATACTTTTTGCGATACTTTCTCAGAGATATTCCACCGCGCAGGGAACGCCTTTAAATCTCCATTTGCTTCATTGATTCCGAATGCGCGGATTACCAGGATTGCCACTAGCATCAGAGCCACTCTGCTTTCTTACGTGACGATAATATCAAATGACTCTATGAAATTGCAATTCAAGGATCATGTTAAGTTCCGCGTACGTCAGCGAAGTGATAAAGTCACGAATGATACAGTCATCATCAAATCTTAATGTTATTAAAAAGACATGTAATAATAAGATAAGAAAACTTATGCGTACTGAAAAGAACGATTTTTTACTAAAATATCTAAAAATTTAGCCAAGATTATATGGTCAATTACTAAATAGTCAATTTTAATTTCTTTAGATTGATTTTTAGAAAATATCTTTACACGTAATATATTTCATATGTTTTATTTTTTATATAGAAATTATGTTGTATTTTTTGTATAGAAATTATACGAAAAAACGAACTACATATTTTATGATTAAAATAATTATTTGTTTGTATGAATACTATAATTACTATAATATTTTCTAAAATATAGAAGTGACATTAAAATGAAAACTATTTTTTGTATATTTCATAAAAAATATGTTACTGCCAATGTTACTCTGTAACATGACAATCAACCCCTGAAGCTAATTATCACATTTTCGCAACTTTAAAATTATAATTAAATAGCTTATTTATACGATTATGTATTTAAGAATATTTTTTAATATCTAAGTCACCTAAAAAGGATGTAGAGGTCTATTGTAAGTATATATAGTATTTCAAAATTTTACATTCATTTTTTTTTTATAAATTATTTATAAATATTATAACAATTGACTCAATTGTCTCCTCTGCGCTTAGTGTCGGATTTAAAATGCAATTATAAAATGAAGCTGAATAACAATATCATAAATTAAATTGATCGACAATTTAATAATATTGCTAATAAGCATTTTAAAACGCGCATTTCAAATTCAGTAATAACACATGACATTTATATAGTTGCAATTTATATAGTTGAAATATACATATTTAGAGTTTACATATAAATGTTATTACCAAGATGTCTTGATCGCATTGTTCCTTTTTTTACTTTTGATTTATTCATATGATTGTCCAGATAAATTTATTATTATACAAAAAATGTATATTATACAATAAATGTATATATTTTATTCTTAAATATTTCATATGATACTTCTACTCGCTACTGTGAACGTGTAAACACGTCTAGCAAATGACATACTATAAATGCTATGTTTGTGTTTACATGACTTTCGATTTTCATTTTTTAATACTTTTTAATATTTAAACATAAACATTAAAGAAAAACTGAATATAGGTAATAGAATATTTTACACACGCATGATTCATTCGTCAAAAGTATTCAGCTCTGAAAGGAAATAGAATTTTTACATCTGCTACATATAAAAATCTATATGTAAAGAATGGAATATTGAATATATTTCGTTTGTATTATATCTCGAATGCATCAACATATAAATCTATCACGTTGATGGCAAGTCCGATAAATAATACTTGCCGGGCAGACATACAAGGTATCTGATAAGTACATTGATCTCGGATCACCCTCGATAATCAGAAGCGCCCTGTAGGCCCTTCCTCATCGTCGTAATCTCAGGGAAGTCTGCACGAGTAATCGTGTGCAGTATCGGGGATGGCTCTGCCCCATTCTGGCAGACGACGACGACCCTCTCTTATCGGGGCGTCGAATTGCTAATCTTCGCTAAACTCAGCGAACGGAAATCCAGTTAAGTGGGTGTCGCGACCGGCGACGGGGGCGGCATACACGGAGAGATCGAATTTCCTTTCGGACGCGGCAAAACTTGGGGGACAGTTTGGCACCCGATACCTATCTACCTTCCTACCTACGATCATTCCTCTGCCCTCTCGCCATCCTTGTTGGATCCCTTAGGGTCGTCGATACGTCTCAACACAAGGAACTGAACGACCCATCATCTTCTACATTCCCCGTTCTACCTACTACTCAACGTCCATGGAAGTTAGTTTAGCCCTTCTCTACCCCTTAGGGCTGCTTAATCCATGAGCAATTTAAATCTTGTTTCCGAGATTTTTATTAATCTCGGAATTATTACTTACTAATTTCACAATATTCTTCCACATATAATATAAAATCTCTTACAATCGTTTTATATTATATAAAAGATTTCACACATTTTATTACTTGCAAATAAATAAGAACGAACGATTTAATAACGCAGATATTTAATCCGAGATAAGTACTTTTCTATATATAAATCAAAAGGTACATTTGTCCGTTCCAGTATCAATTACAGATAATCATATTACACACAAGTATGCATACGCGCACACATATTCGTAACCATCACCTCGTGTAGAGTTTCGTTCGACAATATTCAACTGCTGTAGAAATGAATCCAGCAGACACTGATGTGTCGACCGATGCACGACCGATTTCACCCGTTCCCTAACTAGAGCTTTTTCTATCTCACGAATTGTTGGCTGGCGTTGGATACAAGAGAAATGGAGAAGCGGCGCAAAACGAAAGCTAGAAGGGAAAAGAGAAGGGGGGGGAGAAGAGAGAGGGAGAGGGAGGGAGAGAGAGAGAGAGAGAGAGAAAGAGAGAGAGAGACGGAAAACCAGGCCGTTTTTCAAGCCGCTTAACAACCGCCCCCGGGGTGTACCGATGCCGTCACACCCATCCCCTTGTCTGTTGCTGCTGCTACTGCTGCATCAAGTTGCAACGTTGCAACGACCAGCACAGCGACGTCCCTTGTTTCGTGTCCACGTTCGCATGTCCGCAGGACAGCTAATAAATGCCAATCATCCGAAAGATTGCCTCTGTTCATACTGATCGTATCGTTCGTGCTGTGCAGCAGCCAGCCAATCAGCCTTTTTTTCTCAAACCTGCATCCCCATCTGCGATCTCCTACTAATGCATACAATTACTTACGCCGAGCTTCGTCAAGCGACAAGTAGATTGTTCGTGCAAAAAGTTATTACTAAAATCGCCTCCATGAATCTCAATCAGCAAATTGTTTTATACAAGATTCTTTAGAAATTATTTACAGAAAATTCTTAATATCATATCTTTTTTTCAAAATTAATTATTTATTACGTTAAATAGAAAATAAGATAGTTTCTTATTAATTTATAATCTATATTGTAAAAAAGCACAAACATTTTATCTTGAAAATTCAACATTCCATTAAATGATCGAAAGATTGAAAAAGAAAATCGCTGGTGTCGTCATATTATGTAATTTTCTAAAATAACAATGTCGTCTTCGGAAGAAGAATGTTTAATATCAAATGTGAAGATATTCTCAGCAGGTCATAACAGAATTGAGAATATTCTGAAGCTAAACAGCTGCGATATTATCCGTAAGTGCTTCACAAAAGGTAAATACCAAGAAAACTGAAGACATTTAGATTCGATTTCTTAACGAAAAGTAAATATCTCCCAGTCAAATCTGAAACCATTGTTAACCATCGATTTTTCAATCAACACATGTTCATTGGTTATAATATAAAAAGATTACAAACATTATACCGATTTATTATATCACGACAGTATGATATTAACATTTCGTATACTTAAAAATAAATTACTTTCGTGCATGTAAGTATATGTATGTTAAATAATTGAATAAATAATGATTGATTGTTGTTTATCTTTTTGAAATTGTGTATACTTATGGAACAATTTTATCTCTAGAACCATAATATGAAATTTAATTTAAATGAATGTGAAGTTCCATGTAATGTAGTATTATTAGGAAAAGTTTTCAGATATGGTACTCGAAGTTTATCTGTTGCTCAAAAAGAGAATTATTTGAACACAAATGGAAATTATTATTTAACAGAAAATACATTACTGTCGCATGAGTATCAGGTAAATTGAATGAATGCAGACATGTAATATCATGTTCTTAATATAACACACAGAGAAACGCCTTAAAACATGCTATTACGAAACTACTCCGCTGCATTTTTCCATGTTGCATTACGTAAATACGTTTTTATCTTACAATAGAAATTTGCAATACATACTGCAGTTTATGTGGTAAAGAATAATAACATTAAATTTCATTTGAAAATAAAAAGCTCACAGACACTTCCAACAACTTATATAATTGAATGCTAAATGAACTCTTAAAAAGACTTATAACTTTTATCATCTTTTTCTATATTTTTTCTTTCATATATCTAACAATCAGAATTTTGGAACAGTGTATATTTATTATATTATATGTGTTTTACTGCAAAAAGTTTTAATCCAAATATGTCACTTATAAAAAGCATATGTGTTGCGCAGATAATGACGAGAACAATACACGGGGTACAGAAGGAACATGGTCGTGAAATTGATTTCGTGATACAATGAGTATTCTATTAGAAAAAAAAAATTTAGGCAAGTCACCTCACAATAGACCAAAAATTGAAAGTTTATTGAGAATACGAAATATCCACGATCGCTCTCGAACTGTGTTTTAGCAGTGCATCGCCCTAGTTTTCCGCTGTTGCCAAAAGAGTGTTTAATAAATGCACAGGAGTGGCTTCCTCAAAGTTTCCAAATAGCGTCGCGTGCTTTGAAAAAGCGCCCTGCTTACCCACAGTTTTCACGAGTATTGAATATATACATTGTCTCATGGCGAAAATAAGAAATGGATATTCGAATGGTTTCATCCAATTTTCATTCAATTAATGACATTTAATGATTACAGGGTGCTATCGCGAAGAAATATAATTCCGAATAATTAAATAAATATTCATTGGATAAATATTCATGTGCAGAATGATAATTATTTTGTAATGAATGACCAGAATAAAGTTGATTAAACGCGATTCTACAAAAGAAACAATCATTTTTCTTATACAGAAATACGCAAAGAAATATTACATATTTATAAATTCATAGAAAATATAGAAATAGATTATATTAAAAAGTCGATTTGATTAGTTGTCAAATCAGTTATATATATCTAAAAAATCTATTTATAGCTATTTTTGTAAAAAGAAATTTACCTGAAATTTTTCGAAAATATTTAATTACAGTTATTAATGTTAGAAAATATATTTAATAGTTTTCAAAAACGCTTTGAGTTTCACGTAAATTTAAAAGGTTATTATTTGAAAAATATGTTCGCTTGAAATAATTGATTATGATTTATGGAGGAGACAGAGGCTAGTCATTTGACTTAACAGCGAAAAGACAATTTTATACAACTCTTAACTTGACAATAGGAATACGTACTCTTTTGGTCTCAAATGAAATACTTTTCTAACATTGCGAACTATTTATCAAGACATCGATGATAATTTACCTATCTAACATTTTGCGAACTATTTAATATAACTATTTAGTATAACTATTTAGTATAAGATATTCGAAAGAAAATTTTTCACAACTTGCTGAAGATGATTTGAAGCAAACTGAAATGTCCAAATACAAATAATTTGTACTGACAATCATTATATATCTTTATAATATGTAAATTTTATTTGATAATTATATATATATATATATATATATATATATATATATATAATTATATATATATTTTTTTGCGCACTAATTACCGCGCTGTATTGATATTCTCATTGTCTGATATATCCTATTATAGTTTTTGAAAAATATATATTATATAGATCACTCAAATATATCATATGTAATGAGAAATTATCAAACCTTATAATATTTTTTTATAAAAGGAACTTATGGAAAATTCGAAGAACGCTACAGTTATTGATGTTGAAGAGTGTATTTAATAGTTTTTAAAAATAAATAACATGCAAGTAATTCAAATGATCACTTGGAAAACAGATTAGGTATTTAAGTTTTAAGATCTCTTAATTTTTTCTCAGAAATGGAAGCAAATAAAAGCATGGACGATGTCTTAAAAGATGCTGGAATTCGTTGGGAATGAATCAGATTTTTGGCAACATCATCCAATTCATAGAACGCCAACTAATGTTGGAAGCATTTTAAACGCTGAAAACGACAACATTCACATTTTCAGAATAATCTTCTGAACTGTCGCATCTACAAACGTACATTTTTATGCCTTCTTTGTATATTTCAACTAATGATAAATGTCGATGAAAATTATACCACACAAATCAAGAAAACAGATGATAACATTTTATTCTGAAAACATCATTATTTCGATCCAAAACGTTTGCAACATCCGCCGACGTTCTATAAGCTGGACAATACTGTCAAAAATTTCACATTTCTCTTTTTCACTATTCTCAATAAATTTCCATGTCTTTTAAGACATTACTCTATGTTTTTATTTATTCCCATTCCCAAGAAAAAATTAAGAATCTTACAAATCTTGAATGCATTTCATAAGAGACTGAACGTTTCGCTATGCATTTCAGTTAAATGCAATCAGCCCTTTCTCATAGTATTTAATTTTACAAGTTCGTATATTATTATATCGCTATCTACTAATAAAAGTAATGAGTCTCTATTCATAAAATAAACCTACCATAAAATAAAATCTATTTAGATTTTCACAGCTTCCCGATAGTCCCTGTAGATCTCACCTCGAATCTCGTCGACGTAACTAAACCATTTATCGTACCGCTTTAATTCCCTTCCGGATAAGGATTGGATTGGACCTTTTAGCACGGAGTCCAGGTGATATCCTCGTTGTGAAGATGCATGAGAGAGCAACCTCGTGAGTAAAAGAACGACTAGTTCTCTCGAGTTCGAAATGCGAGAAAAGCTTCGAACAAGGCCACCTTCGTTCTATAAAAGGGTTAAATAAGGCGAAAGGATCTGTATCTCTTTGAAGTGGCGGTAATTCCCCGGAGGTTTAGACAAACGCGGTCCCGCAGTCCCATCGTATCGATCCCGCTCGGAAGCTGCGCTTTTTATTATCGCTTCCACCGGAGGCGATAGCGCGAAGGGGCTTAACTTCGCGCCATCTCTTCGTGTGCCGCCCACAATGGCACGACGCGTCGTAAATAACCATGGAATAATTCCGCTGGCATTCCATTTGTAACGGTAAATTAGCAAACTACCGTCGAGTAGCGCCGTGGCGTTTTCGCTTCGTCTCACGAAACCAAAGAGGCGAAAACGCCCTACGGCGGCAGCGACGGCGACATCGCCGGCGGCGGTGTTTCGGTAATTAGCGAGGACATTACCCTGCAATTGCGCGGCGATTTACCCTCGAATTGCTACACGGCCGACAACACTGCCAGAGTTACAGCGTTTCGAGGAGTAAAAGGAGAGAAAAAAAAAGAAAGGTGCGCGCAGCACGTCGGACTATGGAGTTAGTACAGAAGCGGTATGGACGATTACTCCATTCCACTTCTACGCTCTCATTGCTTCGTGCTTGGTATTTCGTTACATTTCGTAACGCAGCGAATGATATAAAACGACAGATTCTCTCTCTCCCCTGTGAGCATTTCTATTCTTGGCATTTAAACCTGTTGTCGTATTTAATTTTTAATACGCAAACCTTCTTTTCTCTTGTTCCGCATAATTTCCGTACGAGAGAAGAAAGAAGCACAAGATTTACATAAAGAGATGGGGGAGATCCTTAAAATGTCTCTCGAGGTAATATTTTTCTTAGCAGTTGAACACTATGTGGAAATGAAAGTTAACGTGTAACCGTAGGTGTGTTAATAATATAAAATTAAATTAAGATTCTACTGAGAAGTAAAAACAGCTTGAAGTTAATTGAAGCATGAGGTTCTTCTTCATTATTTGATATTCCAACTCGATTGTTGGCACAATTGATATTCTTCTGCATTATCTAGCTGTATTTAAATACCAAATTGGAACAAAATATATATAACAGTTTTTACTACAATCTCCGTAAAGATTGCATAAATTATGGACTTGTCGGAAACGCGCGTATTTCGCGTGTGCTTCGAAATTGCGTCGCGTCTGCGAATACGTGAGTGCAGCAGTTGAAATGTCAACTGCTCTTCCTTGTTCGGGAAAATAACAATGCCGGATGCAAACGCGAATGTGTGCCAACAAGAGCATTGAATTATTCTCAGCTGTTGATAAAAACGAATCTCGATGAAATTAGCATACGGTCGACATAGTATGCAAATTTCATGAATTGTTAGTATGAATTCAAAAACATTTAATGATAACATCTTGTCGTTTACGAGCTGATACTCGCGTAAATTTAAAGCAGTCTAATCAAATTTTTTATTTTGATGTATATTGAAATGAATTCTCAAGCGCAACAATATACTTATTGTTTCGATTCGATCGTCGATAAATATAAAAGAAAGAAACTTGAAGTCGTATTAGTAATTATACCTTCGAAACTGATATTAAAATGTGCAACACAGTTACTTACGTTAACTAAAAAGCACTAATTTCAAGGAATCAAAATGATATAATTCATAGAAAAAATAAATATTAAGTTTATTTTAATAACAATAATTCAAATATGCAAATGTAATACAAAGAATATAATTCAATGGACTTACTTACATCACACATAATTCCAGAAGGAAAGTACTTTCTTTCAAAAAGCGAGATTTAAAATATTATCAATTCGAGGGAAATGAATTGAATGTCAACCACAACATCAAATAATGTCACCAGGAGAAAGTTGACGATTCTTCTTACTTTTCTCTGCACAAATAATCGCATTACTCTCGAAAATGTGCGATGCGTTACGGACGAAGAGACATCGTAGAAATTATCGGCTTTGCTCGAGGAGATATCGAAGGCAGTTGAACCATATATTAATTTCGTTCGTCGCTCGGGGTCGTTCTTCATGGTTCCAGGAGTTAAAATCCATCTCTCTCTCTCTCTCTCTCCTCCCCCCCCTCTCTCTCTCCTCCCCCTCTCCCCCACCCTCCCTCCTTCCTCCTTTCTCTCTCCTTCCTCTCCCCCCTCCTCTCTCTTTCTCTCTTCTACATATACAGATTCAATCCGGAAGCCTCTCAAGCTCGCAAAATAACCACGTGCAGCTTGACAAACTTACGTCGAAGTGCATGCGCAGCAGAGCACACATGTAGAGACCATTCGTAGTGATGTGCAATGTGTGCAATGTATATAAACCCCGGCCATGGCGTCCTATGTGCATACGATAGAAATGTACATAGCGAATGCGGCAGTATCGCGGAAAGGATACTGGCTGCGCACATAGGCCAAGATAAGTAACTCGGTTTATCTTTAGCCGAGATCACCGTCCGCTGACGAGTTTTATGGCCGCGCCGAGAGACCGCGCGCCGCATTCTCGGGCAAACATCTCTTTTCACTTTCTCGAAATGGACTTACGGGAAGCGAGAGGCAACGCGGAGGGTGCCAATTTGCGTCGCCCGGAAAAAAATTACGATCTACCCTATGGCCATCGCTAGAGTCAGAGTAGAGTGCTCGTTGGACGCATTCGCAAGCAGAAAGCTGGATAATGTACAGTAAAAGCTCCGGTGAAAAATTTATGAGAATTATATTCGAATAAATCCAATAAATCGACGCATAATTATTTTTTGTACTATTTATAATTTTTTGTATATTTATAATAATATTATACTATTTATTAGGGTCCCGGATATCCGAAAAGTATCCAGTCTTATTCTACTCTTTTATTATCCAACTGTGTAGTCAGATATCATTAATATCCAGCACATACATCCGGAAATGATATATTGAATGTTCACATTATTGATGCCGTCGAGGTTGACGTCATAGAATTCTATTCTTTTCAGCTTAACTTCTTGTACAATTCATCTTTCTCCTTTTTCTTTTCACGTTGGAGAAATAAAAAAATTATTATCGCTATTTTTCTCTTGCTTTCCTTCTATCCTTTTTTTTAATACAATGGAAAAATTATACTGGATATCCGGGAAATATCCGATATCCGGGATAAATAATTATCTACCGGATGTCCGACCGGATATTGAATATATCTGGTGCTATATTCTTTCCGGATAACTGACATTCAGTATCTAGTAATTTTACGATCCATACTATTTGCAAAAAATTTTCTTTTATCCTATTTGCATTAAATTGTATATATTTAAATGTGTCTGGTAATTGATTATGTCTATTTGTTTAAAGTCCTCAAAAACTTTTGCAGTTAAAACGAAATAAATATATATTCTGGTATTGAAGAGAGAAAAATTGAAGATATTGAATGCAAAAAGTGCAAGAATTTGAACAATTCGATACGCAGTTTTTTTTGCGATATTTGCAACACTATCACTGTTTACAAGAAATTTTCCCTTACACTATTTACAATAAATCGTAATAAATACCAATACTAATAAAAATGTACAAAGGTTACATTCGAACAGGTTGACATGCAATTATATTTGTGATATTTGTAACTATTATGCTATTGCAATGCATTTTCTTTTGCTGTACTTGCAAAATTGATCTCAATAACAGTAATAACTGTTATTGAATAAATTTTATTAAAAGAGAATAATATGTGAATTTGTATAACGATAGGAAGATAACGTTTTATAATGAAATTCTTTTGCATTGAAACAGCTATTTATGATGAAAACAACAGTGTTGGAAGTACGATGACATTGATTTTACGTCAACGTTGTCGATAACATTATTAAGGCACGTAACTGAGTGAACTGTAAAAAGGATATTGAAAGTTTTTACTCATTAGTATGACATAATCAAATAGCATTCACTCCTTAATTAATATGCGTGCAATAATGAAGAGATGTTTTGTTATGATTCATTCAGTTAAATGACATTTATTATCAAAATTTAGCA
>Ga0157364_1005355_pt1 | contig 13049 bp, 1 predicted proteins | sample AttsexASBM2_FD_111476 | JGI IMG/M metagenome (GOLD analysis project Ga0157364, IMG submission 111476) | Fungus gardens microbial communities from leaf cutter ant in Ribeirão Preto, State of São Paulo, Brazil - Atta sexdens ASBM2 | ecosystem: Host-associated > Fungi > Mycelium > Unclassified ... | reverse complement strand
TAATTTAGCGGAAATGCCGCTATCTTATATTAGGCGCCATATCATAATAAGAGGGCTTTCTTCTAATAACTTGATAAATATTTAAAAACATTTTGACCTGAATATATACACGAATTTTTAAAGTATCCATTGTCTTTCTTGAAAAATTTAATATCGCATTATTGTCTTATTTTTATTTTAAAAAAATAACAAAGAGGAGGATATATTTAGAAGAACAAAAATTTGAACAAATAAAACATCAAAGAGCATATAAATATTACAATATGCATAGCTTGCACTGGCTATGGTAAACATCTAAATACAAGATTAGATTTATCATGCAATAAAACATCAGCTAAATATTTTTTATAATTCTCATAAATAAAAGAAGCTATTGCAAATTCGAAATTGCTTTATGAGATTTTTACGAAATGTATATATATTTAATTACTTCATAGGAACATTATTTTATATCAAAATGTGATTTCTTATATCTTTATCCATAACTATAACCCACGTGGGTCCTTTATGATCTTGTAAGTGACACTTATTAATATAATTCACATTGTAAACAGCTTCTAATCTAAATTATATTATAACACATATTTGAAATTTCTCAATTATAATGTTTCTGGTTAACGTATATTTCATCGTGGCATTTAACTGCTGACTACAGTTGACTGACCATAATTAGTTACAATAAATTGATGCAAATGTTCATAAAAGCGTTCGTAGGGTGCAAAAGGGATGATGCGTTTTCACTTCGGGGCATTCAGACTACAGAGAGAAGATAGATGGAGTTTCCGCTTGTGGGAGATGCATTAAATAAACTATGCGCGCGGTCTTGGAGTGAATACCTTCCGGCAGATAGAACTCTAATTAGCGGTAACGAGCAATATAAGTTGTCGAATTATGCAATCGCGGGATCAACATAATTCGTGTTCGTTCAAATAGTCATAATGCTAAGCATACTGCGGCGATACAAACTTCTATGACTGATTCCAAAATAGGTATTTTACCAGAAAATTATACAATGAGAGGTATTTGTGAAAATTTGTGGATTACTCGATGCCGATGGCATAGTTTAGTCGTGTTTATCATGTGTATTCTACTCTCTGGTATTAGCAATGCATGTAATTGTGATAAAGTACAAATAATATTGTTAGTAACATGATATATTATAATAATCCACAAAAGAATTATTTCATTTCCGAGCGCATTCGAATATAAAAGTACACAAAGGAAATCGAGAATTTTAGCGTATATATTTTAGTAGCTAAAGAAAATTTCAGTTAATATAAAATCAGCCCTTTTTCTCTCTCAGAAGGAAATATTAATAATGATTTTATTCAAAATTATAAAGGTTTAAATATACATTATGTACTAGTGCTTACAAATTGATCTGATACTTATTCAAGAAAATAGTATCGAGAGAAGACTTTGTTTAAAGATTGTCTCGTCGATAAAAAAAGATTAAGAAAAAAAATTAAAACAGACATCGGCGGAAAAGAAACATCGTTTCCATGACGCGGTTTCGAGAGATATCGAAAGGACTGTACTTTAGAGAATACTAGATCTTCTCCACACTTTGCGTTTCTGGAAAAAGAAAAAGTATACAACCGCAACGTAAAACGTGAGAATTTTACCGCAAGCATGTCGACGACGGAATGGTTAATTTTCTCCAAAATGGGCATGACGGGTTTACACTTGCGTGTATACACTTTTACACGTTTCGTACCTTCATCGCTCGGTGTACCGCTACTCGACTTATTCTATTAAAGTGCCTCTCGTGCTTGCGCGTGAAGAACTCTCCGAGGACGTCTAATTCCGCATCCCTTACTTCCCAGACTGTGAACATGCGAAAGAAACTCCGACTCGTAAACAAGCAACTCGGTTGAGTCAGTCCTGACCAAATTGGTCGAGCACATATATGTGACATCATATAAATAACGAAGACTTCAACTTGATTGTTCGTCAGCACGAACAGGTCGCTTTCGACTTTATAATTTTAAATGACACTGCAAAACTTTAAGATGCTCTTTTTAAAAAATTTTGGATGCACAAATAATTAACCTTAATAATTCTTCTTGATAATTTTTCTATGCAATTTATGCAGAATAATGAAGTATTACGCTATTTCCTCAAATAAGACGAATGTTTCAGACTAAGACATAGAAATGTCAAAAATTTCCGAAATATAATATAGACAAATTTATTAAGCTTTTCACTTTCCATATACAGCAAATTTATCTTATTACGAAGTAAATCAAATTGATTCTTTTTTACATCAACAGAAAATTAAAAAATTTTACAGCACATTATAGCGCGATACTTTGCTTTTAGATTTCTAATTTTATTTTATTATGTTATTGTAATATCTCTAAAAAATTGTAAATATCTCTAAAAAAAAAATGGAACCTTATTTGATAACTATATTTTTTAAAAATTATATTGAATTTTAATAATAAAAAATAATTTCAATTTTACGTAAAACTTATCAATATAACAATAAATTCTAAAATCGATATAAATGTTATTTATTCTATTTTCTGGAGAAGTGATCAATGAAAGAGATAGATAACAAGAAAGAGAGAAAAAATGCTTATATTTATATTTATATTCACAATTATTATACTTTACATATTTTTTTATTCCATCAAGAAATTTAAAAGTTTATTGAAAAGAGGAGCTCAATTTGCGGAAAGAAATAAAAATTGCGCGAAATATTTCTGAATATTATTTACCTCTCTTAATTAACATGGAAAACGCACTCGAAGAGGGTTGCTGGTGAGTATCCCCTGAGGTCATCCGCCCGTATTTATACGGAGTGAATCTTTTTTCCGGCTATACGGAGTGGCACAATACCGCCTGATGTATACCCTGTAGCTAGGTTCGTAATTAAGCCGATCGCTAGATGTATTATGCAAGCATAAATCGGCAATGGAAAGTTATAATTGAGTATGAATAATTAAAATACACATCCAGATCCGAGGGAACTTCGACTTTTCACAACAACATGAAAAGTCTCGTCGGATATTTATAGTTGTTATATATACAGTCTTGAAACAATAGCATTTCATAATAGATATACGTAAATACCAAATAGTCACTTTCTTTAACAATATCGTGATATTGCGTTACGATCAATGTTTACATTACACAATTACATGATGCTGCTTGTAACGCTAACATTTTGTTAATAATTAACATATCATATCAACATATCTGTAATTTAATCTTGCAAACGTTAACTTTTTACGTTAGGCGTAAAATGTGTTTTATCTTTATTACTCAAAAAGATAGGCAACTGGAGATAAAATGACAGAACGTACTTCGTGATAATTTATATTTTCTTAACAAGAAGTAAATATGTTGCGATTTTAATCTCGCGGTAACTGAAACAACAAATAGAAGCAAAACAACGCGCGAACACTAAATATGTTTTTTGTAAATACTAATTTACATCGCCACTTTATCGCTCCGACAAAAAGCGAATGTGTTGTAACGTAAAGTAAAATGTGTCTTTAATGTTTCATTATGCAAAGAAAAAAGAAAAGGGGTCTGTTTACTAAGTAAGATCATTGGAAAAATTGAATGAAGAATGGATTTTATTATATTTAGAAAAATATCAGAATCTTAAGAAGGATAAATATTTGTTAGCTGATTGCGTTCATCAAAGTACGACACAGACAAGAAGGCACATTTGGCTCTTTTGAAAATCCAAAGATATAAATTGAGGGGATCACAGAGAGAATGACAAAGATAAAAGGAACAATTTGTACTCGGCGATATCTTTTAAATTCGAAGGGAATATTAATGTGAAAAGGAAATGATATTATGCTCGCGAAAAATATACAATCCTGGAAATTTCATTAGTACACTAGTAATTTAATTAAAAATTAATGAAAAAATAATCAAATATAAGTTTTTATTATTTCAGCTTAATATTACAATAAAAATATACATAGAAAAAAACAATATATTTTTAGCAATAAACTATTTTAAAACTAAAATTTTTATGAACAAAGATGGAAATTCCCATTAATATTGTCATTGTTTAACACAATTTTGCAACACGAGTGTAAATAGTAATTTCCAACGTATTTTTTCCTGTTGGACACGAATCCGTTGTTCAAAAGCTATTACTTCACAATTTTGAAAAAAAATGGCTTTAAAAAAATTAAAAACGATTTTGAGGGATTTTATAATGTTGTAACATTGGCAGCAATTTTTTTCTAAATTTTGTTAATCCCATGCAGAAATACTAATTTTTAGCTTTAAAATGCACTTGATTTCGTCTTGGTATAATTTTTCATTTTCGAAATAATTACTTTTCATCTTTAATTATAAAAATTTTATTTTCAGAATTTTTATTACCAAAAATCTATTGTTATGTTTTCTTTTATATATTTTATTGTAGTATTAGGTAAAAACTTATATTTGTTATCCTTCTATTAATTTTTTATGCTAATCGTTAATGTGTTAATAAAATGTCCGGAATTGTATATATTGTTAAAATATATGTTCATTGGATGACGTAATTATCTAATTTTTTCAAATAATGATAATATTAATTATATTAATACATCTTTCACACAAGCACACAAGCAGCACAAGCAGCAGTGTCAATTTTTAATATTTCACAAACAGATTTGTATAATCTTCAATAATGAAAAACAATAATGAAAGACAATAATTAATTGCTGGCCAATACTGAAAGAGATGAAGATAATAATTAATTAGTATTAAGAGTACTGCTGTTCGGCACTTTTGGTACTCCAAACAAGTAATTAATTACTTTCACAGTAATAAATTGACTAGTATTAAATTAGATAATATTAGATTTCTGTAAGGGTAGAATAAAACAAGCCATCAAATCGTGTATAGTTATACAAACAAAACTCACTCAGCGAACAACTATAGGCAAAACTTAAAACTAGATAAATTCTTACGCTTTAATGTCAGTTTTACAGTGGAAGCATTACAATGTTCACCATCCGTTTTCGACAGCGGAGAAAGAATGAATCGGATCATCCGCGATCGGCAGATGCATTTCAATTTCATACGCGAATGCACCCGTCATTTCCTTGTATGTAGAAAGTGTCAGAGAGTAATGAAAAATTTACTATGTGTTGAGAAAGCTAAAATACGACGGATAATGTAAATTACTACACAATAAGTGTATATCGAAATATGATAAAATATGTTAATAGTACATCAAAATGTATCATAGAATGTCCAGATAAATAAATTAAATTAGATATATAAATATTGTATATTTTTTAAGTATGCATATTCAAATTTTTTACAACATGGAATATAATATATTAACAAAAATTTTATTAATAACGTTTATTAATGGTTATTGAAGAATATGTTTAATTTTAGAATAAAAATTATATGTATTTATATTATAGCAGGTATGTTTTTTTTCTTTTTAATAAATTATGTTCTTTAAATTGAATGATGATTTTAACTAAAATAACTCAACACGTAGTAGATATTTTCGTCCCTGATTAAACTTGCCTTTCGGAATTAAGGTCTTAATTGACGATTGCTGTATATGCGAATATATGTAGAATATATACATTATGTTTGTATGAACGTCGCGTACATCACGGTTGACGTAAACTTATAGACCTCTCGAGCAGCTTAACGAAGATGCAGAGCTTGCGAATCGGCTAGAAAATACGAATTGATGAGCATAGAACGGACTTTAAACCGGTGAGAATGGGCAGTTGGATGTGATCCAATGCGAAGGTAATCGGCAGTCTCGGATTTCATGTAAACAGTAAAAACTCCTCGAGTTGGAAGCCGACCAATAGCTTCGCTATTGTGCCGTAACTTCCTCTTACGGCCAAATAACAAATAGCCTGTAAAATTGAAGTATTCAATTTTGCAAGCCGCGCATCGAATCTAATAGCGAATAGTTTACGAAAAGACCTCTTGAGCCTATTTAGGAATTTAGTAATTTTTACGCAAAAGAAGCAGATTTGTATGTATATTTAGAAGTAAAAACAGAATTTATATTTCAAATATCGCAACGATAATAACATATTTCTTTTATATACTTTTATATAATCTACAGACAAAAGATTGAAAGTTATGATAAATAAAAGTTTTCTTGAACTTTTATTAAAAACTCAACTCTAAATATATCTATTCAAATAAATAGCAACAGATTCTAATATTCTAAAGGCTAAATGATATATAAAACATTTATTACATTTGTTATACATTGCTTCTTTGAAATTAAATTGAAACTTTATTATAAACTTTAGAATAAAAATTTTATAAACTCATCATATGAGATTTCTTTTTTTTTATTTAGAAATATTATAAGAACTTACTTAATCATGTTTAAAGGTAAGGGATTTTTCTTACGAATAATTTTCAATTTTCCAACTAGATTCAAGGACATAAGGAACAATTCTCTTAAGAATGAGGCGAAGAACTGGGATTAATTTTCAATATTCTCATCCAGACATAAAGTATGACGAGAAAACAAATCTTTGAGACGCCGTCGCGGGTGTTATGAAGGGAAGAGTGGTTTGATCTGATTCTATAGCCAGGAGGTAAGATGAGAGAGCTGGAGATGGTTTTACTTAAGAAGCTTCCGGCCCACCTTACTTCACTTAGCTGTGCATTGGATGCGGTTGGAGTTTCAAGTAAACATCCGGCCGGGCTACTTCCTCCGGGAGAGAAACTACAGCATATCTGATTTTCTAACTAATCATGCTCCAACTCTCATTCTCCTGGTAAGTTGCGGGTCTCTGTATTCCTGTGCGAATCACAATCTGAATTTGAATGATAGCGATAAACTGCGACGATTGTTACTTACAAATTCACTCACAACTGCTCTTCTATCTCTCGAAAGAAAATGTTGAACATTCGATTTAAACAAATCGATCTAAATAATTTATATTCAGAAAGAATAATGTACATCGATTAAAAAAAGATCAAAAATTCATGCGGATAAATACTTTTTACATTGATCATTTATCGAAAATTAAAGATTCATACATGTAGTTTCATCAGCTTTAAAATATAGCAATTTAAACGTTGGAAAATATTCATTTTAATTACCATATTATCTTCTCAAAATAAAAAAATAATGACTTTTATTTGCAACGGAAACGTTTGGTAGATAAGAAAAAAATAACAAGATAAAAAATAACAACTTTTATCTGCTGTAAAATGATTAGAAGAAGAAAAAATAAAGAGAGAAAAAGAGATCCTAATTTCAAAAAAATATTTTAATTACATATCCACATACGCTATTCTTCAAACATTCATTGTTTTTTTTTCGTTTTTTTTTTTTCGTTTTTCGTATGCATGTCTCAGAATATAATTACTGAAATTATTGTACATAGATGTATATTAATATTTTAACGTAACTATTGAGCATTCAGTGGACCGTCCTACGAGATTCGAGAGGAGTGTATAAATGCGTGTGTTTCGCACACAATACCCTTTCTTCTCTCGTCTCTCTCTCTCTCTCTCTCACACAGCAATTTTAATGCGCGCATTCATCACGCAGACCAACAACATGGCATCGCTGAGGCAGCGTGAGCGCGAGAGCAAGAGCAACGGAATAAATTCGGCAAACTCTGATGCGGCATAAACGGTGCTTCGCCCCCGATGACCGAACGCCCACTATTTAAACAGGAGCATTATTCACCCGCAGGGCGACTCTTCCTCTTTCGTCCCCGCCCAGAGGTAGCCCCAGTGCGCCATTTTTGCGGCCTCCAACAAATTTACGCGAATTTACATCGGTAGATGTCCGGCGCTCTCGAACACACTCTCTCATGAACGGCGACGTCTATTACGCTTTCCGGACCGGACTGCCACAGTTGTGATAGGCAGACATTACCGTCCAAGAGGATTCGAATCTGTTATTTAAAAAAATGCTCACAGCGGTATACGCGACTGGAATGCTGCTTTTTTGGCGGAGCCACGCTTTTCCGCGCGACAGCGCCAAGTTTTACGCCACGATACTCGTGGACGGATTCCAAGTGCATCGCATTTTCCGCAGAGAAGTAAGAAAAAAAGAATTTATGAGATATAACCTATGTGGATCATGTTGAGAGAAAAAAAACGACCTAACTGCGTCAGTAGTAGCCCGCAGAATTATGAGCGGGTTTAAAATATGTTTCCGTGTGGCGGAAAACGTGCTTAACTTAATACACGTACACCTATCTATATCTCTACCTTGCAGAAGAGTATTGAGAGTAAAAGTAACTGCAACGTTTTGCTTGCGTCGTTCGGAAGTATGGTTTCTCAGATGGCTGCGATTTTTATGACTTTCGCAAATGCAGTAATCTTTTAGACATTTGTATTAGAGTCAATACATATATAGATCGATGTAATTTCCGGCACGCGAACAAGTCGACTTGCTTTTCGATTATTGATATTTGAACGAATAAAATTTAATGTACTTGACTCTTTGCATGTTAGGAAACGAAACTATTAAATTAGAATGATGTATTATAAAACAAAAGAATTACGAGACCATTAAATCTTATATCCGGTGTCGAAATGCAGCGGAAATCGGAACTCGAATTTAAAATTGTAAGGAAGATCAATAATAATTTAAGGAAAAATGTATACATCGATGGAATATATTTGTATTAAATTTAATATTCACGTGTCTTAAATGATCCACTTAAATTTGAATATTAATTTAATATAAGACGAATATGTAAAAATATTATGTAAAAAATTAACACAAAAATAATACTGATTACTTTGTAAGTAAATTATGAAAATATGTTTTTCTTTAATAAAATAAACATTTATAGTATATAAAATTATTATGTATTTATTTATCTTAGAATTTTTAAATAACATTAAAGATACGATTATTAAGATTATTTTTTATTACGTTTGCTTGCTCATAAATTGTATTATTTTAATACAAAAAAATGTCGAATATCAATTTAACACAATATATACAAATAACACAATCATTAGGTTAAATTATTTGGATATATGCAAATAATTTGGATTATTAAAAATTTAACACAAAAATTGTAAAAATTGCAACAACTGGACATACGTACAAAATATTTTTATTGTATGGTCAACATCGCCTGTTGATTATACATTTTTTGCATACATTTTACATGACTATTGATAAAATGATTAAATTAATTTTATTAAATTCTTATTACTTAATTATATTAAATATATATGATGTATAATATATAATGTAAATTATCTGGTATGCATAATATTATTTTATATATTGTAATATATATTAAAATTAATATTAAGGAATTAATATTAAGTACGTAAAATCATGTAAAATATTTTCTGAATTCGTGGATAAATTGAATTGAGTTATCAATGGCATATTTGGTACTAGTAATCAGTGAAATTCAATCGAAAAAGAAAAGAAGTTTGTGTATTATAAAATTAAAGTACTAATATATCTGCACTTTAGTTTCAATTTTTTCAATACCATTGAATTTATACACTAAAATAAGAATTTATACACTAAAATTAGTTAGATCGAATAATAAAGATTAGCTAGATTAGGGATGTTTCATACTTATAAGTATGATATCAAAAATTATTCACTAATTCGGCGATTTAGAAAGTAAATGTAAAATAAAAATGATCAAATGATTCAGTGAATCCAATTACAGTTAAATTTCTAATCTAGGATTGAAATTCCATTTTCTATTTTGAAGCTGCCATTCATTATAGGAAATCAATAAATAACGTAATTGGTTTCAGGATCGTTGAAATGGATGTTCGGCATCCAGCGTTTCAGTAAACATTAATAATATCTCAAATTTCCATTAAATGTAGGAATAAAAATAGTAATATTTTGGAAATCATTTTTGCAGTACATCATTTATTGTGATATGAGGGCACAGCATTCGCAAGTTTCACATTTACCTAATTATCTATTCTAATTGATGATTCTATGCAGTATGCTCCTCTTTGTGTAACAAAATTTCATCAACGAATATCGACAGAACGAGATTTATACCGTGTTGCAATATATGATTGGATTCGGCGTCTATTGCACATCGAATGGTGAATTCCATGTAATGAAATGTCAGTGAAACTCGATTTCAAACGCTCGATGCAGTCGTAACGGTATGTTTCGCAGAACGAGACGCTGTACTGCGCTCCTAATGAACCACGCTTCATACGGTAATCGCATGTGTAGCGCGATTCGATCGAACGACTTGTACGCGCGATACGATAAACGCCATTTGGCGTTTCGTTTCACGCTACTGACGATTTTTCATTGCAACGCGACACACTAGCGCGCATCGCCGTTGCATCACTGTTGCAACGCGTTAACGGGCCGTTGCGCGTTTCCGGCGCGCGTTCGTCGAGGCAACGCGTTAACCATTAGCGCGGCCGCCCCGAAACGTTAATCGAATTCCGACAGGTATAGCGTGCCTGGCAACGCGACCTGACGAAGCTGGCGCACGTAATACATTGATCAGGTTAATCGACGCTTCAGTTGGTCGGAACCACGCTATTCAGATTTTGATACTCGATCATCGACTACGTATTACAGGATAGCTGTCGCGGTACTTTCAGTGATGATTTAGTGATGATTTCATTCCTCCTTTTATTAACTTCTCAATTTTAAATGCTAATCTAATCATACAATAAACACTATATATATTACATGTATTTAAATTCATTAGAAACTATTATATAGAAAAAAATAAAGTAAATATTATGTATAAATTTATTAAATATATATAAATTTGTTCTCTCTCTCTCTCTCTCTCTCTCTCTCCACATACAGACACATACACACGCACACGCACACACACACACACACACACACACACACACACACACACACACACACGCGCGCGCGCGCGCGCGTGTCATTATTTATATAGAGATGTATAATTTCTTGTTATTTTTTACAATAAAATAGAAAATAATAAAATTTCAAAATTTATTGTATGAAAATACGAATAAAATTTACTGTATGAATACAAAATGAAAAGATTTTGTAAAGTATCTAAAAATTTAGACAGGCACAAATCTGAAAATAATTTTGCTAGACCATAAAACTTAAGCAAAATGAATAATATTAAAATTTTTATATTCTAGCAATTGGAGAGTCCTTATTATTATAACAATTATTTTAATAGTGTAAAATTATTTTCAAATCTATATCTATCTAAATTTTTGGATACTTCAGCAAGATCGTTCTTTTCGTGGGTATTTTTCGAAATGTTTTATGTTAGGTCTGGTTTTTTTATAAATTTAATAAATAAGTAAAGATTAAGAAATCTAATTCAATAAAATAGAAATGTTTTTTTTTGATCTGTAACTTGGATAATCTGTTCCTCAAAATGTCATTATTTTATAGTTTTCGAAATATACGAATTTATTCGTTATTTGATCAAACGCAACGAATATTGATCTTTATCGCTACTGTGTATAATTGGTCAGTGTATGTATATGCATATATAACAATCTCATTGCGTGTGCAATTTCATCGGATGAAACCGATGGACGAGGCTAAGCGGCAAAGGGTATAACACCATTATGGGAAATCGAACCGTGTTTATGGAATGTGGTTGTCTGTAAATACTAAATAATATGCGTCCAACATAACCTTGTGGAAGGTGCTTTTCGGAGATTAATAATAGCCTTCGCCGTGCGTATATCACGATGCATGATTGCAACCGAATATTGATCTAGTCAATAGAATACGTTTATCCGCAAGTAACATGAAACTATGTCCCTAGTGTACTACACTTACATTAGTGTCACTAGAGTAATTGATGATAGTCCAAATAAAAAATTTGTTTCAATTTTATAACATGTCATTAAAAAATTATTATATATGTCTGCATATTATTGTCTGAAAATTGATCAAGATTCCATCATAAAAATACATTTCGTCGAAATCGTAGATACTTCTTTTTAGTGCGTTAATAATTAAAAATTATCTTTCAAATAATATATCGATACCTTGAATAAATTTATTAAAATAAAAAATTTAATTAAAATAAATAAAAATTTAGGAGAGGAAAGTTTTTGATTTTTATACTATAATTGTATGACTATAATTGAATAATTATGGTTAGGAACTGCATTTTTATAATTATTACTATAATGAATAAAAAAATTAATATATATGTATACATATAATAATAATCATATTTACAATTCCATAAAGAGAATTCTAAGAATATATGGTTGTTCCTAAAAACGACAGTAAAATTCTGGTATACATAAAAAAGATGCAGGTTTTGTTGAAGTTTCTAATAATTTAATTAAATAAATCTAAAAATAATTTTGTTGAGTCAAAATAACTATGTAGAACGCTCAAACTGATTTCTAGCATGTCAAAACTTTTTGTAGCATTGCTGATCTTTATATCTGAGATTCCTACATAACTATTTTGATGGTCCATCAAAATTATTTTCAGATCTATATCTTATACAGTTAAATTTTTAGCAAAATTTCAGCAAAACTGTTCTTTCATGTAAATACTATAAAAATAGAGCTCCTAATCATTTTAATTATTTTATCCTAATTATAGTTTCAAATACTAAAAACTTTTCTTTCAATGTATTAATGTCAATAATAAAGTTATAACCAGTTTATTCCCAGCTACAGCCATCCAGTCGAGTCGAGTCGATTTCAAGAAATTGTCGACAAGCAAACTCAATCCGTGTTGGAAACGCCAGCGAAATCTACAGTTGCCTCAAATAATACATCCCGTAATAGCTCCACCCGCAGCTCCTACTAATGGAGGGATAAAACCGCGTGTTTCTCCCTCGAATTAAACTGAACGGGGGTGGTAGAAGAGAGAAGGGGGAGAAGGAGAATCCTCTCTTCGTTTCCCGAGGTGCGCTGTTTCCCGCGATAGAGAGCCTGGCATTACCGTTACAATGAGATTCCGTTACGGCGCCGGAAGTACGTCGGGAGAGAGTTCCGCGACACGCAAACGACCGCGGAAACAAAGCGCGCGGCGCGATCTTGGTTATTTCATACCTAAACGCCGGCCGTACGGAGGAGACGTCTCAATGCCGGACGGCATTATGGTCGCTTCTGCCTGCCTGCCTGCC
>Ga0157364_1005354_pt1 | contig 13049 bp, 2 predicted proteins | sample AttsexASBM2_FD_111476 | JGI IMG/M metagenome (GOLD analysis project Ga0157364, IMG submission 111476) | Fungus gardens microbial communities from leaf cutter ant in Ribeirão Preto, State of São Paulo, Brazil - Atta sexdens ASBM2 | ecosystem: Host-associated > Fungi > Mycelium > Unclassified ... | reverse complement strand
TTAAAAAATCATATGAAAATTTATTTTTAATAATCTATTTCTATATTTTCTTATGTATATAAAATAAAAGAAATTAAGCAATTTTCATTTTATTATCAATTATTAATTAAAGAGAAAGATACAAAATTATTACCGTCAAAGCACTTTTCCGTCTGAGGGTCACATATGTCCTCGCTGAATAGACATCCTAAAAACAAAATTATACAAAGAGCTAAGAGAAATTGTTTATATATAAGAGACATTCTGTGCGTGCGTGCGTGTGTGCGTGTGTGCGTGTGTGTGTGTGTGTCGCACGCGTGTGCATGCCTTTCAAATTGTAATAATTAATTAGCTTTGTATTTGCTGATTCCAAGTATTTGTATCAAATGTAGATCAAGCATGCAGTGATTCAAACGCGCAAATATTTTGACAAAGGCAATCTAATTTCGTTCTGTTCATTCGCTTACGAAGCAATCGACTGGTTTGCTATTATATTGCAACTTGTGAAATGTAGATATTATGGAATAAATATAGCAAGGCGTTGAAAATGTTAGGAAGAAACTAAAATTTAATCACACAAATTTCTCTAAAATAACTTTCGTCATGAATAATTCTGGACAGATCTTTTATATATTCATATTATCATATGAAGTAAAGCGCATATGTCCTATCATATATCATGCGTATTTTTCTATAAGGAATGTCAACGTTTATACATATAGATACATATGAGTTTTTTAAATTTATTTGCAACTTTGTAAGAAAATAAGAAAATCAAGGCAGATCGATATCAATTTTTTTTCTTTCTTATAATTTTTTTTCAGTTCATTATACAACGTTTAATTTTTCAATTACATTCAATTTCCGTTTCAATTATTATTCTTTTCAATTCGCGTTTTAAATTATTTCATTTTTCCATAAAAATAAATTATTTGTCTCGTCAATGTTATTATATATCCTTATCATAATTTAATATTAAATTAAATTCTCTCATGACTGAGGATTTGATTGTATCAGTTTAACTACATTATTGATGTCAAATAGAATGTATATATAATATGTAAAAAATTAAAGAACGTAATACGGTAAAGGACGACACGATTGTGTATGATTGCATGATTAAATAAAATTGTATATATTTGAATGCGCAAAGCTTACAATTAGAAAAAATGCAGGATACATTTAATGAATACGAATTACAATTGAACGCATTCATCTTCTTGATATATCATTATACTTGTTTATTCTTACATATAGAAAATTGAAAATAAATCATCTGAGAGCATCTGGAATAATATATCGAAAAAGGAAGAAAAATATTACTTGTAGATTTATTTACTTGTTACAAAAATTAATTTATCGAACATACAACATTAAAACCTAAAAATAGAAATAGAAGAGCAATATTTGAAATGGTATAAATAGTAGTAAATAGTATAAAAAATTTATAATATTTCCAACTGTTTGCAAGAATATATTTGAATTATGCCATTTAATTTATTATATGATATTTGTTGTTAAAAGATTAAATTGAAAAGATTAAATTGTTTATTTGATATACAAATATATCAAAATCATAAACAGGCTAAATTTTAATTGGAATAATTGGTAATTATGAACTACAATTTACATAAATATCGCAATACGATCTTTAATAAACATCATTTCGCGTCATGTCATAAACATATATATATCTATTATACTAAATATAAATATTTATTATTAGCCTTTTTGTTTAATGAATAAAAAGCATTCTTTTACGAGGAAAATGTCAAGATCAAATATAATAGATGATCAACGTGCATCGAGTGCATGAACAGATAAATCAGATGTTCCATGTACATCGCATATTACAGCAAACACGAGTGTATAATAAAATTAAAAAAAGCAAGCGCAGAAGCAATGTAATTAAAATGCTTACGAATATGTGCATTTCGGTTGTAGTATTGTGTAAAAGGTGGCTTAAAATGTGGCAGATGTCTTAAAATAATTTATTGCCACTCTTAAAAAAATCACTGCTATCTCAAAACTAATTCATAAATTACTTAGGTCGTGGTCCAATTCATGCTTATGAGCATCATTTGTCTTCAGGCGATATCCATAATCCGTTCTTATTTCAAGTCTGTCTTAAGTAATATCTTAAGACGCTAATACGGCTCTCTGATTCGTTAATTCGTGATTTCTTAAGACTATACTTAAGATGATCTTGAATATAAGATCTGACTATAAATATCGGCCTTCATTTAATATTTGACAAACAACAAGGATAAAATGATTTTTAAGTATTGTGATCGTGAATCAGGCCATGGTATAGCTAGATTTAATTACATTGCTTCTGCGTTTCAATTTTATTATATACATTCGTGTTTGCTGTAAACATGCGATGTATATGTAAACATTCAATTTATCAATTCGTTCGATTCGTATAGATTATCTATTATATTTGATTCTAATATTTTTTTTTGTATAAAAAGTTGTTTTTTTGCTTTATGCATTGAAGAAAAAAATCACATTTCAAGCCACCACCTTTTATAGCTTCATGGTATCAAAAGAGTTATCTAGAATTATAGTAGACAAAACGAGGTGAGAGGAGAAGGCACGGAATAGATAAGCAAAGGGTTACGTGACATATCTGAGAGAGTGAGAGAGTGTAGCAGTTTTACAGCATACGATAGAGACATCTCGCAAAGCTCACGAAGGTGGTGGCTGCGTGGGATGAACAGTTCGATAACAGTCGAGTTACTGTCGTGGGCGAAAATCGAACTCTTCCCTTCCTCTCGCTTTCTCTCTGCATGTGCATGCGCGCGCGTATGTATGTGTTTGGAAGAGATTTTTTTTGTTTTCACAAAGGATGGAATGTGACTGAATTTAAAAAACGATTTAATAATAATGATAATTCACAGAATTATCTTTTAAAAATTTTGTTTTTCAGAAATTTTTAGATTGCTTATCTAATACGTACTATTATTTACAGATCAGATTTCCTCAATTAAAAATTTAAGATTGTAAGACAGTCTTATTTAAAAATTGATAAAGAATAACAAGAAATAAGTAATTGGACTCCTTATAATAGTATATAAAAAATAATAAATTCAAAGCAAAATTTTGTGTAACTTTGTACCATCTATTAAATGATATCTAAATTATTTTTTTGTACATTTCTTATTTCTCGTGCTGACTCCAAATTAGCCCTTAAAAATTGACAAATCAGAAAAAATCTTTCTTCTTTTACATTTACTTTACATCATTTATTCAATCAATATTATCACATCAGATTTATATTTTTTTTTCTTCTAGTATATTAATTCAGTTTGTTTCATAATTTCTTCGAAACCTCCTTAGAATAAAAAGAATCTACAAAAAGAATTGAAGTGTTTCAAGCCGAACAAAAGTCAATACAATTTATTCTTGCATTATTAATATGATTAGTTCATATTAAATTTCCTTCTATTAACTTATAGATTTCATTTATCTTAGTTTGAAATCAATTTTCTTTCAACAAAATTTTCTTCGCAATTATTTGAAGTTATCAATATTATTAATACAAAATATTATTCCTCTGTTGCTTCATTAATATCTGCAATTGAAGCAGTAATCAAATTTTTAATAATCTTCTCATAATAAGTTCATAATAAATTTTACAAGGTAGAGCGGAGCTACTTCGCGGAGTATTTCTCATGATATTGCTTATGCTGAGTAACGTATATTTAACATTTAAAAGGTCATACTTGTGCTCTCAAGATTAAACAACTACAATTGTATAAGATAGTTACAAACACGTTACTGCAAAAATAAAAAGATATTGTTTGTCGCCGTAAATTTTGTATTATTTTAAGGTTGAAAATAAATGGAATAGCTCTGCTCTACCTTGTAGGACTATACATTGCGAATGTGACAAATAAATTTATAATATTTATTTAAGCGTTTGTGAATGAAAAATATCCTGAGAATGATAACTAGAAATCAATGAAGATCGACGACCTTAATCTCGATTTCTTCTAAAAGTGCGCTGGGAATAATATAGTGTCGCAAAAGCTCACCGCTGACGTCAAACGTTGGAGGATATTATGAGCTAAAAATGTTCGAGCTTTAAAGTCTAGTCACGTTAATATTCTTTCTTTATTTAATAATTAACCCTAATTGGTATTCATGGGTCCAGTGGCCCCCACCATTTTCTTCTACTATATTGTAAAAAATTGTTTATAAAAAACGTTTTTCACAATCTTACATAATTTTACATTACATAATCTAATTTGTCAGATTAACATTGAAATTTAAGCAAAGCTACATTATTTCAAAGTACATTAAGCCTGCAAATATCAATTAAAAAAATTTCGAAGATCTGTTAGAATTAAGAATTATTTTAAATGGATATACAACATTGTGAATGCATATTACAACACATTATATACAACACATAACATAAAAATTAACTGTAAGATTAATTTGATTAATTGTAATTATACTTTAATATTGCCGAGCCTTCCAAATCTCTTCGGTTTTATCCGTAACGTTTAATTAATTTACATTCTCCTTTTATTATACATTTATAATATATGGCATTATACAACTTTTATATGTATATTTTTTGCAATCAGTACGTTGTATTTTAGTCTTAAAAATGAAATGTGAGCAATAACTTCTACGGCCAGGCGCGGTTTGCTCTTTTCTTATATTTCTTTTCGATGTATTGTTAATCAATAAGTGCTCTTTCATGAATATAGCGAAACAGTATGTTACTTACAAAAGTATAATATCATGCTTTAATTTGATAGGGCGTCAACTATTGAGGCGTACCGATTCATCATACAACTAATGTTAATATTTTAATATGAATACTCGCATCATCAAAAACATTGATTGAAAATAAAGTTTTCTTTCATTGAATATCTTGAAAAAGCATTTTTATTTGAGATTATATTTTAGAAAGATTCTTATATAAAAACATCAAAATTTCAAAAATTATAGCTATTTAAAAAATTTGAATATTATCAGAAAAAGAGAGAGAGAGAGAAAGAGAGAGACTCATTATTTTATTTTAAAAAGTAAATAAGTCTTAAAATTTTGCACATTTTTTTCGGTACATTATACACAATTAATATATCATTTAAAAGCAGCAGAATTAGAATTATTTCATTAGCTTTGCTGATTTGAAAGTTTATTATGTATCATTTTCTCAGTGTGCCATTAGATCTACGTAATATATCCCTCATCCTTTGTTACATGTTATCACATTTACTTCTCACGTACAAAGGGTTTCTAGTTGATTGCACAGAATGTTATAACAGATGGTTCACAATGAAATATATCGAGTGGAACGCTTCAACGTGTGAAAAGTTATATTTCCTGTCTCTGTTTAAAAGCCTCGCTTATCGACTCCAAGAGGAGACTTAAAGTTCATCCGCTTATTAATTGCAAAGAGAAGCGAAGCATCTTCACAACCTTGAAAAGATATTCAATGAAAGTATATAACTGCAGAACTTTTAACTTGAAATTGAAATACTTATCTATTTCAAATTAAAATAGATACCCAGGAAAAAATATTATATGGATATGTTTTATATATAATTATATATAATTATATATAATTGTATATATATAATTGTATATATATATAATATATTGTATATATAATTATATATAATTGTATTTTTATATATAATTATATAAAATATGTAAATTTTTTATATAATTATATATAATTATTTATAACTATACAGGATACCATGAAAATAGGGTCCCACTCGTAGGGTCCTGAGTAGGTAGAGATTATTTTGCAATAATTAACGAGATATTAACGTTTAAAAATAAACGCTCGGTGGGCTGTATCTTCAGCAATAGTAGACCGGGCGTATTCGATTATCTTTAAACGTTAATATCTCGTTAATTATTGCGACATTGCAAAATGGTAGAGGACTTTTCTACTCAGTCTGCTTAGAACGAGTGGAATCTCCACAGGGTGTATATTCATGACACCCTGTATATGAAACATTTTTTCCCGGGTGGCGACGGAGCGATATACTGTATGAGAAGAGACAGACGACTTGATTGAAAAACACATTTTTTTCAATCAAGTTTATAAAATTATCATTTTTAATATTCTCCCTTTTTTTCTTTTCATATTTTCTAATATAATTATGTAAGTAATTTCACTAATTACTTGAGTATTCATGTCATGAATATACTTTCAGAAGTAAACATTATTATTTTCGTATTTGCGGGATAATAATATTGAATTACACTTACCGACGTCGCCATCAGCCAGAACGATGATGTGATGGAGGACTAATATACAGAGCACCAGCAGCTCCAAGCCTCCTTGCCACCGATTACGGCCCATAGATGTTCCTATAATTATAAATCCATATCAAATCTTTATATCCACATCAAATCTCTACCTGTCATATATATTATACTATGTTATATATTATAATTTCTACTTATTTATCCTTCAAACACTTCTCCATAAAAAAATAAAACGAACGCCATAATCATGATTTTGAAACGAGCAAATAATAACTAAATAATAACAAGTAAATACCTAATGAATTCATTACGCATAAACTTTACATTATACTCTAGTTTATTTTACTCTAGTTTATTTTACAAATGAATTTTTTCTTTTAATAATTTTCAATGATTAAAAAGTTATTGCAGTTACTTTAGTGATAAATATTGTATCAAACGTAAAATTGTATTTTGTCAATTGATTACTGAATTACTTAATATGGAAATATACTTGGACTTGTAGCAACACTTTTTAGGAGTGTAAATACTTTCCTGAGTGCATCGCTCTAAAATATACACAGTACTTGTCCTCGAACTCGAACTTAAATTCAACAAAAGCTAATACACACGGCATAATTTACGCCATTTTTTAAATCAACTACAGAAATATTACGATATTGGAATTATTTTTTATTATAGACAAGAAAGACAAAGAAGAATGGAAAAATTATTAATCTGTCTTTTATGACATTTTTCTATTTTATCTTCAGATATATGAAGAAAAAAAATTTTTTTTCATATCTATTTAATATATATATTAATATATACATTCTATAAAAAGCAGAAAAAACGATAAAAATAAAAATAAATTTTATGTCGCTAACTATTTCCAGCTTTGGATTTTTATTCCAAACATCACAATTCTCTATTTATTCCCAAAAGAGGTTTTTGCACAATTATTTACGCTTATATGTGCATGTCTCATAATTGAAACATCAGATTGTAGCCATGTTCGTCTAACCACCTTGGTTAGGTGAACATGGCTAATTATCTGACTGGAGTTCTAGTCTCTAATTCGCAATCCTCAGTCTCTAATGTGTAATATGACACAGGCTTAAGGAGATGTTAATTTACCTCTGAAGGATTGCATTCGAAAATACTACTAGAGTGTCTCCGAGTATCATTTTATCTTTGTTGTTCATCTATTCAAATATCAAACAAGAATAAAATGACACTTGAAGATATTCGCATATTTTTGAACGCAGCCTTTCAGCGACAAATTAAGCTGTCCATAAATCTGTGTTACACTATGCATTGGAGATTGAGGATTGCAAATTAGAGATTAGAACTCAATTAGTCAGATAATTTCAATTTTGTTCTGATTGACTGAATTCTAATCTCCAATTCGCAATCTTGAATCTCCAATGTATATAGTATGACACAGACTTTAGAGAGAGGTCTATAATAGAAGTCGTAAGAGGTCTGAAGTCGTAGGAAATTGACCAATCATAGTCGGTTATTCTCCTTATATTAGATCATGATTAGTCAATTTTTTACGACAGACTTTACGATCACTATGTCTTCTGTTGTATATTCCACATAAGAAAGCCTGTGCGAATACATCATCCGATTTTAATCCCTTCTCAGATATTATTCTCAAATATTAAGGAAACGAAAAAAATATATGCAACTTCGATAATTTTGTTTTAAATATCTAAGTTTGCAAATCTCTCATAATAAATATTTTTAATGAATAAAATAGAATGAATGGAATTGTATTTATTCATACGTATTGAATGAACAATATGAAATACGATACTGTGCTAAAATAGGTATTACTCGACAAAGAGAATGTAAAATAAATTTTTATTTATTTTGATAGAATTCCTTTAACCTATTTACAACCTATGCACAATCGTAATGTATTTTAAAGAAAATTAATAAAAAGTTCTGCTTAAAAAGATACGCGGAATTAAAATCCATTTTTTAAAACTAATACAAAGGAACTCTTTATACAAGAATGAGTTTTCTGCAAACACGACTAAGATATGAAATTAAGAGAAAAAGAAGAGAGATAAAGGGGAGGAGAGAGAGAGGGGGAGGGGGGAAGAGAATGGGTGAAGAGAAAAAAGATAAAAAAGAGGGGAAGAGAGAGAGAGAGAGGGGAGAGAGAGAGAGAAGAGGAAAAAAGAAGAAAGAGAGAACATGCAAGGTGGAACGCATAAACGTAGATACGTCTTCACCTGGGCGTGACTCAATGTAGCCTTTTCACACCCTGTGGCACATCGTACGCGTCGCCACGAGAAATACCGTCGGCACTGTTTCCGCTTCGCGAAAGGGCTAACACCACTTAGCGGTCCTGGGTGCAAGCTCTTGGACCATGTCCTCGTAAACAGCTGCCGGTTCCGCCGCAGTGATGGCACTGACTGAAAAGCGAGGGCAGACAGGATGATGAGGAGGAGGTACAACAGGCGGCGGCGACGACGCGCAGGGCGTGCGTCGTCGGATTTTCAAATCGATTGCAACGCGCCGCCGGGTAGTGGGCCAACGAAGACGTAGAATGATAAAGCGAGAGAAAGCGAGAGGTATGAGAGAAGTAATGAAAGGGAGATAGAGATAGGAAATAGAGAAAGAGAGAAAGTGTGAATATTGTCGTCGACAGTGATAAAGAGGAATATCTTACAAAAAATAATCTCATCGAATCGACAGATAAAGAATGATGCTGATGAACGAAGTCACACCTTTTGTTAATAATGAAATTTTTATTTTATCGCCTAAGGCAAAAATAAGGGGAGAAAGAGAAGAAACGAACGGCCGGTGACGCGGCAAACATGGTCGACGACACAGTCACGGTTTTGTTTTATCGTATTGTTATTTATGCATATAAATAGATATATATATATACATATATATATATATGTGTGTATGTATATATATCCTACCTAACGATGGATTTTCTAAGAAGAAAGATATAGCGTGTGAAAGCCGATATGATCATCGACGAGAAAAAACGAAGGACTCATGAAATTTGTTCGCGTTGAGTTGTTGGAAAGATTTTACAGGGCATATATTGATTAGAGAACACTTGTTGCGGATGAATGGAAAGCGCGAGGCAAATATGACCTAAGCTATCTGAAAGAAATGGGCCGTCGAAAAATTTATGCCGTTTCTAATGATATAATTGAAAAATAAGGAGAGAAGAGAGTCATTAATAAGGAAATCTATAATGAGAAACAATGATTAATTATCGCAAAAAATTCTTTTACATCGTCGGAAAAAAATATCTCGCTAACCATCCCGAGAAGATAAACATGAATATTTCATGTTTTTTCCACAGATTTTAAATCTAATAAATTGCTTGTTCTATATATTATGTGCATATACACGTAATATACCTCGTTCGTAATTAACATTTACTTTTGTATCTTTTATTTCTCTTTTTCATTTTCGATAGCAATAAATTATTCCTCATTGATCGTTAAATATAGCTGGAAAAAGGAAAACGATCATTAAATTATGGAATTTATTACTAATTTAAATTTGCATACGATTACCATTTGACTCGTGTATTTGAAGTCAATCCGCATTATTGAGAAACGTTCAATTTTCTTATAAATATTATTTACGATAGATCTGTTTTCTATAGTTTATATATACAATATAACTGTATATTTTCATAAAATTTAAAATGATTGTATATGTTTGTTATTTGGCGAAAGCGAGAGAGAGAGAGAGAGAGAGAGAGAGAGAGAGAGAGAGAGAGAATTCTAATGCAGTTTAGTGCAAGATACATATAAAGGATAAACTTATTATACATTGTATATGTATATTTTATTATAATTTCATTTTTATTTACAAGTAGTAAACACAATTTTTCGGTCCTTTAGTATACATGATGGATTATTCACGAGTTAATTTTCGTAAGTTTAACAGAAAGTGATTCTTACATCTTTACATTCTTATATAACATCTTTAGAAAGTATAAGGTTGTGTTAATATTAAATATTTTTTCAAAAAATTGTATATATAAGTACTGTAACTAATGCTCCTAGTTTTTCAAAGAAAAGGAATATACAGAACATCGAATGACCCAATCAAGGATTAATACAGCGAATGCTTAATGATAAATGATTATAGCCATCATTAGTGAATAAATTTAAAAAAAAATATATATATATATATATAATATAAATTTCTATTTTTATTTTTGCGCTCTTTTAAATTTCTTATGAGACAGATATCTTGTTCAACAAATTCTAGTCCCAGCTCGATCTGATTAGTTCAAAAGCAATTAACATTGTCATTTTTATCATTCGTAAAATAAATTTAAGAAATACTGCTGGATATATATTAGTATACAATTACCAACAAATGATGATATATTTAGACTCAAACTCGCATTAATAACAATGTGTTATTGCGTATATATAGTCTACCGTATTAAATTCATCCGGAATAAAAATCTTTCTTGTGTTTATCGATACTTGAATATTTTTTTTATTTATCATATTACATTAGTTTTTACAATTTGAAATACGGTAGTATTTCAGCATTAAGCATGGTGTAAGACACTATATATCCCAGATCTACCTTTCTTGACGCTGAACAATCATCAGGCCTCTTGGTCTAGGGGTATGATTCCTGCTTTGGGTGCAGGAGGTCCCGGGTTCAAATCCCGGAGGGGCCCGATATTTTTTTTAAATTATATTTTACTTATCAATGAAATGTATATTGAATTGAATTGAAAAAATAAAATAAATTGAAATTTAAATGTGAAATCATTCCACGCATTTTATATATTTTTAAAGCTTTAATATTTCTTTTAATGTAATCGTAATCTAGCTGTAATAAAGTTACACTTGATTCGTTTAGAATAAAAAAAATCTTTTACGTCTTTTTCTTATGTTAATAAATGTAAATTACATAATGCAAGATGCTGAAAGTCTTTCCTCTCTCTCTCTCTCTCTCTCTCTCTCTCCTTGTAATTAATTTTCTTTAATATTGTAAATTATTTCCTTCGTTCCTTGTATTATTATTGTTTTAATTTATTTGTGTTCTTAGAGGACACAGCTTTAAAATAATAATAAACGCTCTTTTTCTTTCATAATTAATTTTCTTTCATAAATTGTTTTCTTTGTTCTTTTTATTACTTTTGCTTTAATTTGTTCTTAGAGGAGGTCTTAAAATGTTAATAAACATTGTCTCTCTCTCTCACTCTCTCTCTTTCTCTCTCTCTCTCTCTCTCTCTCTCTCCAACAATCGCGTATTCAGTTTGAACAGCGTATTGGAGCAGCGATACTTCATACCGCCTTTAATGTGTTCAATAATTAAAACAGTTCAATAAGCGCACAGTGATCCTTTATACGATCCTTTATTTTTTTTTTTTTGATTGATCTCTACATTTAGATTCAACCAAGAATTAAAGAACGAATGATATTAAAGTATCATTGAGTCCTGACTGAGTTGTTTTTCTTTTTCAAACGAGATGACTAAAGACAAAAGATTACACCGATTGCACCACACTGACCAATCACAGCTGACAATCACTGCGGCTGACTGTGGCGACACCAAGTGACAAGCGACGGAATCAAGTGACAATAGGATAAACTGAATGAGAGGGGCAGCACCAGTCGGCAGTGGCGGCATCGCGGAGAGAGCACGAGAGAGCGCATGCTCGAGAGCTCGAGTTCCTCGATGGTCAGGCAAAAACACAGCTGGTCTACGATTCTCAAAGTGAGCTGACGTTCGAACGGCTATCAATGTGATTTCTACGAATTTATACCGACTTGTCGGAGCCGAGCGCCAGGGCTCGCGCGAACCTGCGGCAAGTTGTACGGAAAGCCCGTCGATCGCGACTGTTCCTGTAGGTGAATGATGCGACTGATGCGTGTGCGTCGCCCAATGTAGTTCTGGAGAACAACGCGGTGTCTTGAAACCACGAGGATTTCTCGCTTGGCTCGACCCTGGATACAAAGGAGTGTCCTGCCACTGTCTCGACGCGTCCTTACCGTGAGTCTCGTATCTCTCCATGTTAATATATTTTGCCGTACCTCGAAGAGATCTCTTTCTAACCTTTCGTTCGGTCGGATCTGTCCGTGAGATTTAGGTCGTATGACATGAGATCCCGTTTTTCGAGTCTACTATGAGACCTATCTTGCAACGCGACGCGACGCGATGCGACGCGCCGCATCGAAAACCTCGAGATCGGAGTAGCGAGATGCGACGCGATTCATGTTGGAAACGTTTACACTATTTCGAATCTGTACATCGCGTGAATCATCATCTTCCTTTTAATTGTGTGTTTTTCGAGTTGGGCTCCATGGAACACCGCTATTTCGTGAGCTTATCTTGAACGTTTGCGAAACCTGCGATGATATGTGTCTGGACTTTTCCTCTTGAAACCTTCAGTTTGTTTTCAGAGTACAGAATTACATTGTTTTTTTTATAGATAAAGCTCTCCGCCTCCGGTGGCTTCTTTTACATTGTATCGAAACAATTTGTTTATGTTCGCGTATGGAAGCTTAATAATTATTTTAATACAGAAAGAATACAAAAAGATCCGTGTCAATTGAATTTTTTAAATTAAAAAAGAGGTATCGAAAAATCGAATTAACTTTATTTGTAATGTACTCATAATTATCGTTATGATATAAGAAGAGTTTAATTTTTTTTCTTATTATTTTTTTATGTACGTTTAGGAGTTTATACTGTTTTCTAATTAAAAGAAAATAATATCGCGCGAGTAAAGAATTTCTTACGTAAATTTATAACATATTATAATTCAACAACTCGTTTATCTTCGCGTATATAAGTGTAGTAATTATCTAATGCAGAAAGAATAC
>Ga0157364_1005353_pt1 | contig 13051 bp, 4 predicted proteins | sample AttsexASBM2_FD_111476 | JGI IMG/M metagenome (GOLD analysis project Ga0157364, IMG submission 111476) | Fungus gardens microbial communities from leaf cutter ant in Ribeirão Preto, State of São Paulo, Brazil - Atta sexdens ASBM2 | ecosystem: Host-associated > Fungi > Mycelium > Unclassified ... | reverse complement strand
TTAGAAAATGTCGGTTTCCCGATATGTATCAATATTCGGTGTTATTAAACGTTATACGCAGATTCATTGTACTCCCATCATTTAAATTCATTATTCTCTACATTCTGATGAATATTCGCAAATTAACATAACGCAAATGGGACCTATTTTACAGCATAAATGATACTGTTGTTAAACGAGAACGCAAATTCAGGGATCGGTTTACCGACAATGCAGAAATTAATGCGTACTTATTAAATCAATATATAGCATGTTAAAGGCATTTTCAGCACATGCATTATAATCACGATATACCATAATGACATATATCTATACCCTCAACCTGAGAGGAATTTGTATAATGTAATATTCACTATAATGAATTTCAACATTGCAATGATGTATTTTGGGCGGCTACTTGAAATGCACATACAATAACACGAACTTCCATGAGATATAGGATACGATTAAATGGATCAGTAATAGGTTGCTAAGATTAAGTCGAATGCAATAACAGAGGCATAAAACAGGATTGCATTCCATGTTGTTTATACTTAGTAAAAGTAATGTAAAGTATTTAAATATTATTGAAATAAATTGAATTTATCGATTTTATTGACTAAATGTTTAAAGTTATTCTATTTTGAAAGTCGCTGTTTCATAAATACTGCTCTGCGATGACGTCGTCAATCACCAAGTTTTTACATTACACGAGGAAGATTTAGTAGGAAGCTGTATAATTTTGGAGGTCCTCTCTCGGGATGACACGTATCCAACGGGTCGGTGCACCATCGGCCTCGTAGGATACGAATTGATAGGTCAATGATAAACGTTAGCGGAGCTAGTCGTGGAGTCGCAATAGCGGAGGCACTTCGCTATTAATCCGATGATAAATGCACGCCGGCATTATCGGACACATGTATATGGAGAACGTCGAGAGCGTCAAATTAGAAACAGCGACTGCTAATCGTGATGGATTAGCTTCTAGCGCGAGTAACGTCCTATCCCGCCTTCTCGCGATTTAATTAAGCGTCTGCCGCTCGAATAATTTGTTAAGTAATTATGACTGTCGACTACGCGTATATTCTGGAACGATCATATTTTGAGATGGCGATGTGAAACGATCGGAATCGTTTAGCTTGCGCGGCCAACGACCTCCCAGTCTATCTTAAGGGTGTTAGTAATATATCTTATTGCGCGAGGAAACGTGCTCACGGAAGTCATTACGACACGAGCTTACGTGATCTCGATTGCGGCTAAGCTGCAAGTGGAATGTACCTTCCACTTGTTCGATCGATCGAGTTTCTAAAGTTTCGCGAGCATAAAATAAAGGAAGGATGCCATAAAGTTATTGATAATTCCGATTATTCAATTTATTGTGCCAAGAATGTCCGACCCTGCCTTATCTTGTGCAGGTTAAGCTTGTCTAACTTGTTAAGTAGTTATTTCTCGAACCGACGGCACGTTAAATTATTATGCTAATAGCATCGCCGACTTGCGGCGACGCGACGTATCGCCTGTCGCTTTAATGGAATCAAAATTGAAAAGCAAGAAAAAATTTAAATATTGTTAAGATTTAGTAGAGTCGGAGGGAAGATTGTATTATTATTATTTCAACAAAGTATTTTCATTTTAAAGTTGTGCTTAACTGTTTCTACTCTGCTTTTTGTACTCCTATTTTATTTCACTCATTATTGTGTCAGTGTGTCAAACATTGTACAAGTAATATGCATGCACATGGTCTTAACGAGCATTATTTTCTTAAGTTTATTTCTTCTTTAATATTTGCTTGAATAAGGAATTAAGTTCACAGAGACTAACTTTTTGCACAGCTGAGACCTGACGTGCACCGATAAATGCGTATCGATAAATATAACAGAGATTATGAAAAATTATGCTTTTAATTATTTATGCGTTTATGGCAAATAACATGTGTCGGAATAACATGCGTCTGATATTCCCATCCATATGTTGCAATCAGTAAAAAGCCGCATATTTTTAATTTCTCATATTACTCGTGTACTTTAATAATCCGATTTTTTTTTCTTTCTTTTCTTGTTAATATGCAAATATTGTGACATAATAATAACAGTAATGTTAAAATATCAAAAACAAGTTCTTGAGCTGTCATTAAATTTAATTATGGCATAATCGCATTTTATTCTTATTTTTTATGCCACATAGCTGAAGCAATTCATATCGTCTATGCCACCATTATCCGAACTTGGTGGCACCAATTTATTACGCCAATTTATTGCTTTGTCACGGGGTTTAATTAAAAGTGCAAATGGTTGGTATCATCAAGACTCATCAGGTCGTCTAGTTCGTCGCACTTTTGTATGCGGAATCCGTTTTTCCCCTGCAATTTTTTTGTCCACGTACAATCGTCTCGTGGTCACTCTCTTTCGCGTAATTAATTAATGAATTTCGAATGCTGACGCGCATGAATCAAACAGAGAACAAAAACTTTTCCGTAATTGGCTTTAATTCGATCCGTAATTTTCTTTGTTCGCGCAGACAGTCGCGTTTGCTGTTCACACTCTACTTTGCTAAAATCGGAATACGCAAAGCGAAAATTACCGAAAGGATAATTAATTTGTCTCTGACTTGGAAAAAAAATCGTAAAAGGAAAAATGTAGATGAAATTGCAGTCAAAAAAGGAAACTCATACAATCCCTTTTTATGCGTTACCTTTTTCGTCCGACTTATCACCAGTTAAATCGTGAACGTTTGCATTTTAACTATTTCGTAGCTGACGGTGTTAATACTCTCGAATAAATATGAAATTTTGTCTTTGATAAGGAAAAATTGGACAATTCTATTAATTTGAAAGTTCTTTTTAATTTGAACATTCTATTAATTTGAACGTTCTTTTTATATTTGAATTTCTGCTGATTTTCGACGGATATTCTTTTATCTCTGGATAAAATGTGTGGCAATTTTATCGAAATAGAACAAAATTCTTTATAAAATCCTGTATACAAAATGATGTTAAATCTTACACATTTTTTTATAAGGTATACCTACGTTTTAGGTCATTTGACTTCCCACAAAGCGGTGACAAAATGCAAGTAGCAAGAAAATAAATATTTGTTGTAAATTTTCTCGGTGAAGACGACTTATTAGTGGTTAACTCCGCAACTTTTCTCGTAACTTTCCTTTTTTCTCCACTAAAGTTTTCCCGCAGCAAAGAGCCGTACGAATCCTAAGGGAATTCTCTGCCTTTGCCACCAGCGATAACCATGTTAATGCAATTTCTTGATAGTTTACGGAAACGGTCCATATCCTCTCACTTCTAGCGTGCCAAGTCTTTCGCGTGTTGAAGCCTTTCTTATCATCCTTTTCTCGCGCTTTTTTTTTACTTTTTCACTTTCCCCACAGTTCTTTTTCATTGTCTTGTTGCAGCCTTTCGAACAATTTTGCTTTGTGTTTATTAATCTATTTATTCTGATAAAATAATAACATTTTTATAAATTATTAATAATATTTATTAATTTTTCTGATAAAATGAAAAAATACATATATTTACGTCCTCGATTAATATTTAACTCGGTGTTTATTCATTACATGCAATTTCGAAATTATTTATGTTATTGTAGGGTTTCCTTACTGCATTAATTAATTATTAATGCAATTTGTATTCATTATTTTGTACATCGACTTAGACACTGAATTTTAAATGAAGCCACTAGAGAGGCAAATCAAATTATTTACTTATGTACCATTCCATCTATTGCTTACGTGTGAGAATGATATGCTAAGTCATCTCCTCTCACGTCTTTCATTGTTACGTGTTACTCTATCACGGTTCAAGTGCATAACGCCTTGTTCTAGTGTGGACTGGATCTCTTTAACTTGACTAAACTTCGCCAATAGAAACTCACGTTTCAGCCAAGTATGACCTAAGACTCATGCTAGATCGGGATTTAAACTAGTAATTCAAGTTGTGTTGTTGACGGGACTTAGAACTTCGGTACAAAGTATGCTGCGAATTATGCTGCGGCAGCCTCTTGTGAAACAATTGATAAGGGATTAAAAAAGAACCACCTCTATCTAATAAATTACATATTTGTTTTAATATAAAGCTGCATTGAAGCCGAATAGTCAATACTTCAATTATATATCAATTAAAGCGTTGACGAATTCCTTTTTAAGATACTTCAACATTGTGGAATTTTTTCACTATAAACGCTGCGATTTATATTCTTTAGTTGCTCTTGTTACGAGACTTTAATTGGACGAAACCACTCGCTAGGAGATAACTAACGCGAATGTAACGAACGGCAGCTATCGTCGCTGGTTACGGATTTTGATGCATCCGGTTACTGGAAGCGTGCTTGAATTGCAGAAATCGTTAACGAGATGGCACGATGTCTTTCGACATTTCCCATGTGTATTTGAAATATTACGAAATAAATTGACGTCAGCTTTTGTTTCAGTGTACATGTAGGCCACAATAATTTGCAAGTAGATGCAAGCACGGAAAGAATGATTTTTGCTAAAATATCTAAAAATTTAATTAAGTAAATTCTGAAAATAATTTTGTTGAACCATCAAAATATTTATGTAAAAAATTTAAACGTAATGAGCAATACTGTAAAAAATTTTGATATTTTAGTAACCAGCTTGAGCGTACATAATTATGTTGATGGTCTAAAATTATTTTCAAATTTGTATTTAGCTAAATTTTTAGATGCTCCGGCAAAACCGGTTATTTCCATGTGTTTGTTTATCTGATTGCATTTATTGACGAATATAATAGTTATATGTATAAAAGATTAATAACGCATGTGTTTCCCTGGTATAAATGTATGCAGTTTTATTGGATATTCATCCAATTACTGTTTAGTATTACTGTATTCACATTGTAACAATATTGCATTAAAAATGAAGAAAAACAACGACAAGAGTATTTAGTGAAAACATTTTCCTGATAAAAATAAGTACAAACTGTGTAGATATCTACTCAGTTATTGTCTAACATTAATAGATTATTATTAATTAAATTACTGTGTAGTTCATTTATTTGTTTGTTTTTATTCAGAAATATAGTTCAGATTTTGCACAGGTTTTGTGCGCATTAACTGCAAATAAAGCATTAAAAATTAAATCTTGATTGGAATTCTTTAATTTTACATATTTTGTAGTTATTAAACAGGCGCAATAATTGTTCAGTAACTGTTCAAAAAAAATGCATGAAATTTCTACCATAGTTGAAATATGCATTCATGATATATTTACAAAAAAAAATTTGACCGTGATATCATGGAAAATAAATGGAAATAAATTTTTTTTTAAGAGCCATTATAATCTGCATTAAAATTTTATTATTGATTATTATTTTAACATAATGATTTTGACGAAATATATAATCTACAACGGAATGATGTAAATGTTACAATAATATCTATCATTGCAAATGTAATGATATGTCGCGAAGAACAAGATATTCTTAGGAAATAAGGCTTTTAGATTCGCTTAAAAGTAATTTGATGCATCGTAGTAGAATGGATTAAGTATCGGAATGGCGATCTGCAGTTTTCCTTTGCTTCTCTTTGTCTTTTTCTCGTCTTCTTCTTTTTCTTTTCCTCTGTGGAACACGATTCAGGGAACTTTAAGAGTAATAGATAGTTTTAGTTCGGTATAAACTTTCACCGGATAAGATGTCCAAAGCTTTACGATAAGACCTGCTTCGCGGTTGTCCTTAATACCCTTGGAGAGGTATTAATTCTTCAATTATCGGGATAGAATGCCCGAGGTGTAATAAACTCTCTCTATTCAGTTTATCAATGTAGATTATATATTAAGCTACGAGAACACAATCCTTGCTCAAGTTTCGAGATATTCTATTATTGTAACAATCAAATTGATTAATCGTATTATTGTAATTCAAACCTCACATAAAAATGATCGTTCAATAATTATTATGTTTCCTTTTTATAGCAATATATTTAAAAAGCAAGTCCTCTTTCTTTCATAGAATCCATTCATTCGAAGAAAAACGAATGGATTTTTTATTAATTCTATAAATTTTAAATTTCTATTTTATCGCTACATATCAATTGTAATAATTTAATAAATATATATTTAAATTGATTTTGAACACGTATACAAATTTTCTTATCTCTTTCTTACATTATTAAAATATGTCGTACGTGTAACACGTAGGAAACGTAATTCGAATAAGCGAGGCGATAAGATATTGGAGCGTTGGAATAAGTGGTTTGAATCAAGGCCTTTGCGAGAGCCATGTGTCATGCAACGTTAAAGAGAACTGTACGTGCGGCAAGTCAGACACGTGCGACACATACTACCTGTAGCAGAGTTTTAATTTCGGCAAACCAAACGGACCGAATGGCTACCTGGCCTCGTTACATTCCCTTACGCGTTTAATTAATGTCAATTTCACGGCGATCGCAATTACGTTTTCGTCTTCTCTACTACCGTAGTGCCACGCGTACATCGTCATATACGGACAATATATCTCGTTCCGCGGTGAGGCGGAATTACGAGCGATCTAATTTATCGGTGGAAACGCTTATAAGACGTTTCCTGCAATTCCTGCAATTTGCCAATCCCTTCGAAGTAGCTAATCCAACTATTTTCATGACTCTTGCTACTTTTCTCCACCCGTCCTTCTTTACTTTTCCCTCTTCATCTGTAAGATTCTATTCGGTATTTAGCAAGACTTCTCAAGTACTCGCTTAGCTTCGGTAATCGTTTCTTTAGAAGAGTACATGTATAGTAAAATTCTTGGGAAACAGAAATTCACTTTAAAATATTAGAATTATGTTACGTACTTCGTGATATTTAAAAAGACAAAAGTTTATCATTTTCATTTCATCTCCTTACTTGATTTTGTTTTTGAATTTTAAATATAAGCATTAAGAACATTCATGTATTCTCAATTTGGAAAACTCTAAAACTGATCAGATAGCCAGGCATTAACATATTGCATAATGAACAAGACTTCGCGCACTTTCGTTTGATGAAGGAGAAGTGCTTTTAAATGTCAAGCATTTCGATCCGAACTGAGATTGTTCAATTAGAATCCTCCCGTAGAATTGACATGGATAATCGTAAAGATTAAAACGTTCCTATAGGAAGGTACGCCTTCGTATACGAACGCGAAAGCAGGAATACAGAAACATTTTCAAAGAAAAGGAGAGAGAAGAGGAGGAAGAGAGAGAGAGAGAGAGAGAGAGAGAGAGAGATGTACTGATGCAGCCGGATAATAATTATTTTTATGCTAAGCCGGTCTAAGATACTAAGAGTACTTTGTGCAAACACGTGCGTACTTTCACTTCGCGTGAAATGGATGGATCAATATTAACTCGCTTTGAAGGTATCAAAGTTTGAAAGCATTTTCTGAATTAAGACTTAGTTTTAAGAACACATAAGCCTGAAATTATACCAGTTGCTCTCCGATTCCAAGTGTTTCCCGCGCTGTGAAATACGAGTGCTATATGAAATAAAATATGAAAGTGGTAGTAAAATATATACAGATAAATACAATAATTACATTGAAGAATAATAAAACACAGTAAGAGAGCATAAAGAGTAAAATGTACTTACCCAACATCTGAATTGATCTCATTCCTTGATGAGAAGTTCTGCACGTATAATATAAAGAAACGAAATTAATAGTGATGTAAAATATACGCTCAGTGATGCGTACCAATAATATGATATGCCATGTTTACGATTCATTATAATTTATTACAATTTGTACAGATTACAAATCGGTACCTATGATGCGTTTTTTCTGTTAGACATCATAAAAGGAGCAAATATTGAGCAGAACGTCGCTCGTTACTGCGCTAACGTTATTATATCAATTATCATTATAATTACCCCTGTATAATCTATATTTGACACTTGGTGAACACTCCGATCACTATAATAAATACCGCGTTTACAGCACTCGACGTGTGTTCCGTCAAATAATTTAAATCAAAACGTAAAAAAATTCAAATTTCCACCGTTCTTTCTTCGTTCTTTCGTTATTGAAACATTCGAGTCTAATTCTGATCGCTACGAAGCTGATCCCTCGATTTGTAACAATTTCTTCGTTCATCTCGTTGCTTTAAGTGATCATTGTTCCTGCCTATGTCTCGGACACTGTTCTATCCTGTTTTCTTCACTTTTTATTAGTGATCAACAATTTACATCAAAAGACATGTTTAAAAGTAACTGTATATAAATTATGCATAGCCTCGCATCGATCCGCCAGCGATTCACCAATTTCTCTCCGTTTCATAGGCTCCTCGAGAATAAAAATCATTGTTATTCGACTATCTATTCTATACATAGTAACATATATAACTGGAAGCCCTAGACTACTAGGTTTTACATGGACGACGTAATCGGATCAGACAGTGGCAGCGATATCTTCTTTGAGGATGCCCGCGAGCTACCTGCTGATTGTCGGCTCGCATCTCGGTAGTACATTCGTTATCGGGGGTACCGTCATCGTCAGCGATGTCATCATCAGGAACAAGGTAGCCGTCATGATCGCCATTATTATCGCCGCGCCGCTATTACCATTCCAGGGCCAATTCTGTCCGGCGCATCCGTTCGCTCCTGCTCAACAGAAAGTAGTCCCAATGTTAACGAATCGCGATAACTGTTGTGAAGAAGTAATGAAATTTTATGAAACGTGTCGACATAGATCGTGGTGAAGTACTTGAGACCGCTACATTCTCGAATAATGGATACGACGTTCCGAAAGGATATGCGACAAGTTTAATTATACCAGGGTGATGGCACTGCATCGGTAAAAGTCGTCGTAGACTGATAAAGTCTTCGTTAGAACACAGAAAATGTAAATTTGAGAACGAGCCTAAGAAAGTTTTCCCGAACTTAAGCATCTTTTGAGAAGTTTCCTTCGCAATTACGACCCGATGTACCACCAGCGGCTAAGTAATTTGATTCAAAGTGAAACGGGCAGACAGTAATTCGAGTTGTTGATTTCGTCTGTGAGCATTAGAAATACGACTAAATGTGAGTTAGAATAAAGACTCAACTCAATATTTTTTTAATTATTCAAATTAATGATGATTAATCCAATTGTGTCCTTTTGTAAATATATTTTATCTTATCTCTCATTTGTTACAACGATGATATAACTAAAATGGTGTCATTTTTTTTAATTGCTTGTACAAAAAGAATGGAAACTTAAAAAGATGCTTACGAGAAAAAGATACATATTTTTATTCTTTTATAATCAAAACAAAAAATTATTACAAAATTACATTTTTAAATTAATATCATAACATTTTAATAATAAAACATTGAAATTTATTTTTTGGAATATTTAATTTTTGATTATGTCATTGCACATTGTAACAAATGAGTGATATGTGTAATGTTAGAATTTATTTTATACATTAACTACGATTATAAACAAAAATGATGGATAAAACATTTCTAATATTATTTATGATTGAAATGAGTATTGTAAAATGTCGATTTCATGCGATAATTATTAATTGCACTATCATTTAAATTGTATGAGATTAATAATAAATGGTAATTTCGTACTTCATAAAGTTAAGTAAGATCTCATGTAGGACAAGTACGCTTTTGTCATATTACGTTCGCTATTATCCAAGATGAGATTTTTCATAAAAATTATGATTCAGAATCTCTTGTAGTATCTCGTAATTTCACGACTGGCTGAATATCATATTATACGCTTCGTTCGACGTTGTAAGCGTTCTTAAAATGTTAACGTATTTGAACGAAGAGTTGAAATAAGACGAAATTGAATGTAGAAGTCGAAATTGGTTCCTGGATCCTAGCTTACGATTGCAAAATTTAGACCGTGATTCCACTCCAAACCGAAGAACGTATTTAATTTCGCTAACCAGTCCTTGGAATAGCATTCGTTAATATCGAAAATCGATTTATTCTTCTGACTTTTCCGATCGTGTTGGCTGGATATTTAACCGATGCGGCAATACCGCAAAACATCAGTGTTTTTTCTTCTTTAAGATTTAGTGAGTATCCTCAGGAAAAGGTTGCCGTTATTAACCGCAACGGACGCGGATGGCTCTTTTAGAAAGTCTCGCGTTGGCGGATGTCGACGGCATGAAATAAAACTTCGGTAAAACGAGGCAAGGTAAAAGGAGGAACGCGGCGAAGAATCGCATTAAAGGCGACGTCGCGGCTCCGCGATTAAATTTTCAAGGAAGAAGAAGAGTGGTGGGCACCACTGCAGAAAGGAGCCAAGTAAACCAGGAGGGGAAAAAGCAAATTACCGGAAGGGCCGTACCGGTCGCCATCGGATAACGTTGGCAGGAAGATGCAAAGAACCTTAGCAAAAAGTGCACGATAGTAATTTCTCTAGAACGAGGAAATAATTTGAACGGTTGCGCCTGTGAAGCCTGAAACAAGCGCGAACTCTAGTTATAGTCGTTGTAATTTCGCCCTTCTTTTCACGAATTATAATTCAGCTATACTGCTACTATTCTGCACATTTCTAACGAGATTAACAAGTTTCCGATGTTGCGTTTTAATCGGCTTTACGCATCAGTTAAAGTCGACTTTGCTAATCAATTTATAGATAACCGAAGCGGCGAAAGAATTACTTGAATTATAATGGAAATGAGAAGGCTTTTTTACAGGATTTAAGTCAACGACTTTCAAGAATAATCTCACAATTTAAAGTTTTCATGCTTGACTTGTTGCAAATTCAATTAAATTAAAATAGATATATAACATAAACATTGTAATGCTTGACCTCTTTCTCTGTATATACTAAGAATAGATTTATACTACAATATACGTATATAAGAAAATATAACAAATATGAATTTTTAAATTAAAACTACAAAATTTATTATATACTTTCCTTTCTATTATACTATTTACTTTTTTTACAGTTATAGAATAAAAAATTCTTTATAATTTTTTGCGACATAAAATCTTCTATTTTTTCAAAGTTAAAAGTAAGTAAGTTAATTTGATGTTTAAAAATTCATAATCATGTACATTTTGTTTCTATCAACAATTTTTATCAGACTCAATGTTTGAATCAACTCATGGTTTGAAAATTTCCTATGAAATATTAATATATTTTTGTTTGAGTCCTCTAATTGTATTCATTTTATGATTGAATTAAATTTGTTTTTATTAATGATCGCACGGAGATGTGACTGTTTTCTTTCAATGACGCTTTTCCTCAAATATTTCCATTATCGTAGGAAAGTAACAGTTATTAATTGTTGTAGGATATTCGTCTTCATTCTTCCGCTGATGATAAATCTACCGACACTCAGCTGCGTATTTTTACACTTATGACTCATCGGATTAATAAACCCATTGGAGGGACAATGCACCTTCTATTTATGAGAATGAAAAAAATGATATACATCTGTAAGATTAATATGTCTACTTGAATAACGGGAAGTCGATTTAGCTGTATGTATTATTACATATATTTAGAAGCGAGAAAATATTTCTAACAATAAAATAGATTTGAGCTTTTCTAAAAGAACATAAAACTGTGGAAAGATAAATTGATGTAAAAATATAGTTTTACAGAATTTCTATTGCATCGTTAGCTGGTTCAGCACATTTATAAGAAAAACTTTTGTATTGTATTTAAATTCCGATTGTTTTAATACAAAAATCTGGTAGTATATTATTTCTTTTCATGAATAACATTTACGATTAGATCAAATGTGTTATTGTTCCTTGAGCTTATATCCCTTTTATATCCCTTCGACGACGAATCATGTAACAGCCTGGAGGTTTGCCAGAGAGCTGGTAACTACATGCTATTTATTGCATTTCGTTATTACGTTGGACGAGAGAACGACTTATAAGATCTCACTTGATCTCAACCTTTTTCTTACTACTACAAGCGACATCACAATCTGCACTATAGGTTCTTAATCCAATTAGATTAATCATTTAGTTTTGTCACTATCCGTTTTAAAATGAAACGCACATGATGCTCTAAAAAATTTTGAACATTAAATATTTTTCATCCTAAATTTATGATGATAGATTTATAACATTTTATTAAATTAATATAATCTGAAGACTAAATTAAGTAAGAATGTAACTTATGTTATCTTAACGAATTGTGGTGTATATTTTATTTTACAGTCATAAGAGAAAGTAGATAATAAAATAACTTTTATAGTTCTGCTCTAAAAAATTTTTATGCATATTTATGTTTTATTTGTATGCATTTATACGTATTTTTACTTATATATGTATATTCTAGCATATATTGTACAAGTTGTGATAAAAATTCAGTGTTAATTCATCACTACAACTACAATTTTCTGAATGAAATGTTGTAGTTGAGTACGGTGTGAAAAACTTTCTCGTGAAAAGACTCTGATTCCAATGTGCGTTCGTAAATGCTTGGGCTTTACGGCTGATGGTTTACGACTCTTCGTCGTACGTGCATCGTATTTTTCTCATGTTTTCGCCACATGCCATCAGATCTGTTTCGAGCGACGATCGTTAATAAATGAAAAAATATTGAATAGAAAATTGGAAATAATTCGAGTATTTCTTTGAAAGTAAGTTTTCCAAATTTTTATGTTAATCTTTATGATATATAAAAATTAAGCATTTATAATTTATAAAAGTAATTAAAAGTAAGTTAAATAAGTTAAATAATGTTATTCCACAATTCAGACGAAAGATAGATCTGAGCTTTTTAAAAATAATATGAGAGAAAAAGCGAGAAAGAGAGAGAGAAAGCGAGAGAAAGAGACAAAGAGAGAACTTAAAGATTTAGCTGTTTCTATATGAAATACGCTTGATTTTTCTTATTTAGCTTTTCTTCTTTCTCACGAGGATAATCTCTAAGATGTGTCACAACTTTGTTGATATTAAAACAGGTTAACGTTATTTCAGCACGAAACAGAGAAATTTCCACTAGCTTCATCGATTCCACCGTGTCCATGGTAAAAGCATCAATTTTTAAGAAAGTATACTCAGTAGAAGTTTTCTTCGCATTACCGCTACGGAGTGAACGGATATTACCTTTCTACTTTTTCAGATACAGAGCGATGTCATTGCAACGTTCCTCGTTTGCGAATAAAGT
>Ga0157364_1005352_pt1 | contig 13052 bp, 7 predicted proteins | sample AttsexASBM2_FD_111476 | JGI IMG/M metagenome (GOLD analysis project Ga0157364, IMG submission 111476) | Fungus gardens microbial communities from leaf cutter ant in Ribeirão Preto, State of São Paulo, Brazil - Atta sexdens ASBM2 | ecosystem: Host-associated > Fungi > Mycelium > Unclassified ... | reverse complement strand
TAAATTAATATGTAAGTTAATATGAACTTTTTAGTGAAAAGTTTTCATTAGTCCTTCAATCTTTTCTCCCTCATCGTTATATGAATAGTATTTAGACTTAATTTTTTGGGGAGAACGTACTAATAAATGTCACAATAATGATATTTACGATGACTAGTTATCAAAATTAAAAGGACATTCCGTAACAGCTAAAAGAAAGCAGAAAAAACGACCTTTGTCATTTTCGCTTTTCCTCCCTCCTTATAACATCGCTAATCCATTGGCTACTTACTCCGTAGTGACTTTCGGCGAGGGTGAGACCGATGAGTTTATGCGGGAGTTTTCGATGTAGATTGCAACCCACGCCTAATTTTGAGACTCACCGTTGTTTATTGCCGAATCCTTTTAGCCTCGAATAGGGTGTTGGATAGTTTCATGTCTCCCTCCTTCTTACCACAAAAAAAAGGAGCACCGAAGATGCCGCTTGTTCGACATTAAAGAGGAAGCTGAAGAAGAAAAATCCGTTAATGTAAACGGTGCAAACCGCAATTTGATTCCAACGCATTTAAAAACCGTTGTAATCATTTGAAGAGATTAAATAAAAATATTTGATGTCTTCGAAACTTATATGAGATTTTCAGTATTTCTGTTACAATTATCAGAAAAATAAATCTTTTACACATCAAAAAAGTATCCTTTACATTTTTCCAACAAATAAATAAAAGCTAAAATATAACATAATGTGTATAAAAAATAAAGTTTCCTTTACAGTTTACATTATACGTTTAGAATTTATGCTGTCCCAGAGATATATGAGTTTAATCATAAATTTTAGTGCGGTATTCTAAGGTTAATGCGACGCGAAATGACGAAGCTAGCCGCGAGGCATTCGACGAGATCGTTAGAGACACACCCGCGGAAAACACGGATGGGCAACACCGTGTGACTTGGCATTAAAATCGCATTTGCCGCTTTTCCGTTCCTTCGCTACATTTATTAAACAGTTAGTTTGACCCCAAAGCAAAGACGTTTAATATTTTAACGTTAATAAATTGTAAGAGTGAGATAACATTTAATTTTCCTGTTTACAGAAAATGGATTTCAAAGTAAACCTCACTTCAGAAAAGATGACAAATATGCATATGCTGAAAAAAATTTGTGGTTGCAAATAGATGATTTTAATCATATCAATTAGGATTCTGGTTATCTCAACTAAATATTATATATTATTAGGTTCAACCAGAAAAATTCTGATTTGTTTTTTTTTTTAATAATTCCAATTAATTCTATCACGGTTTCTTTTTTCAGTGTATTTTTATTTACTTTCAAAACATTTATTAGAATTAAATCTCACTCTAAAGAATAAAAAATAAATCACTCTTGAAAAAGAGTGGCTCAATTTTCAATCTTTAAGAATAAGATTTTAGAATAATTCTTCAGAATCATGCCTGATTTACTTACACAGATTAGACACTGTGGAAAAAGAAGAGAATTTGAATTGACAAAATTAAAATTCGAACTTTTTAAATAATTCCTTAATACTTTATTGTAACTGTAATCTCAATAAAATTAATAATATTAAATAAATTTAATAATAATGTTATTGAGATGCAATAAAGCATTAAGGAATTATTTAAAAAGTTTGAATTTTAATTTTGTCAATTCAAATTCTAATCTTTTTCCACAATGTCTGACCTGTGCGTAAGTAAATCAGATCGGCTTTGATTCCAGGCGCAATAACAGTTAAGCATTTACAAAACGCTTAAACGCGTTTACAACACGCTCGTTATTTGCGGCCTACACATCGCGAGCGACGACCACCGATCACTGTCCGTTCGTCGTGCGTCCATTTGGAGTCGCCCGGCTCGTCGTCTCGGAGGAAAACGCCGAGTGCACATCGGTTCCTTCATTTCATCGATCTTTCCAATAAGAGTACACCTATAATTTGTAACGTGGCTCGGGTACCGACCTAATGGAAAAATGCGTTCCGGCCAATTTTACGCGCAGCCGTCAGGCCAGGCTGTTGGCCGTAGTGCCGGTGCGGAGAAGAGTAGGAGGAAGAGAAAGAGAAAGAGCGAAATGAAAGAGGATGGGAGAGAGACAGGAAGAAGGAAGAGAGAAAGAGAGACGAGCGGAAGAAGGAGCAAACGACGAAGAGGACCGAGCGAAGGCAGGAAGAAGCCTTTTGCAACTGCGCGAAAGATGCACACACGCAAGCGATGGTGGTAGGATCGGGGGACAAGAGGGGTGGATACGGGTGGTGGATTTAAATGCGTTACAAAAGAAGTAAATCTGTAATAGGATTATAATGCCGAACCTCTTTCTCTCCTTCTCTTTATCATCTCTTCTCTCCTGTCGGAACGCGGGCGTGGCGCTTGTTGCGCGCTGGACTTCCTCGTCTCAGGGCACTTACGAGGTGGCCCTTCGAGTGGTTCGATTAAGGGCTGGGTCGCGTGGAGCTGGCGCGTATTACATCGCCGAAGCGTTCTCGCATGCTCTCGCATATCGCGGCTTTGATGTTAAGGCTCATTTCGATCGGTCAATTTTCGAACTATATTGCGTATAACAGCTACTCTTATACGCCGGCAAATTATAAAATTAAATGAAAATAGATGAAAAGATAAGTAGAAATGAATTGTTATGAATGTCAGAAGAGGGTGATTTGACCAACGTTTAATATCTTCCATTTTACAAATGCATCATAGAACTATTATTTTACACACTGAGGAAAAAGTTGTTCATTTGACTAAATTAATTTAGTTCGTCTTTATTTCTTTCAATAAAGAATGTATGTATTTAAATATATTTATGACGATAAATACACAATTTCTCCAATGCTAGAAAAAATAAAAACAATTGAATAAATTTAATGAAATAAACAATTTTTTCTCAGTGAATTCACTTGCATTTAATTCGGCAAAAAAACTTTGAATAAAAAAACCTAGATAGAGATTAGAATCAATTCCGGATTTGAAAATTTAATTTATATGTTTGAAATACTTTCATGCAATATAAAACGGCCTTACGCGTCCGCAAAGCGCTCAATCATACCGAACGAAGCTGATTAACGTGTGTCGGTTCAGTTTTCCAAAGACAATTATTTAACTTGCCAATATTGAACAGCGTTCAATTAGAGGCGAATCGAAATGAACACCGCGAATGATTTGAGCGCATGGTGCGTGTGCGCCTGATACTACATCGGTTTTAAATCCCCATATAACACTGCAATCCGTAAATGAAAATCTGTCGGTGGTACCCCGAAATGGTTACGTGATGGGGATATCGCGTAACATTTGCTCGCCGCAGGGACATGGGTAAAGGCAGGCCGCGATATTTTTTCCACAAATACTTCGTTTTCAAATAATATAATGTGACTTTTCGTTGACTTTCGTTTCACCTCGGTTTGATTTGCCGTTGATTAAAATAACTTTTATGATTGTCATCTCTGTGGTTTTCAATTCCGGCTTTTTACATGAATTTCTGGCAGGCGGAAAAAAATCTGCAATTGATTACTGAACCTTTTTTTGATAACACTTTTTTACAAGAAAATAGTATTACGACAATAAAAATCTTATGAATCTTGATATGTACGATTATGCAAATGATATGAAAATCAACTAAATTTTCTTCTATTTCTTTAAAAAGAAATATCCAGTAACAATTTCATCTTAATAATTCACTGAGAAAAAAATATTTGATATTCGTATTGATAATTGTATTATTATAATAATAATTATAATAATTATTAACTGCTATAATGTTAGTAATTATAATGACACTATATAGATCAATCTAAAATGATTATAATTATAGTTACTATAAAATTACTATAATAGTTACTATAAAATGTTACTATAAAATTAGTTGAAATTATTATTTATAGTTTGCAATCATTTTTATGATAATAATAATTGTCTGGATGTATAGATAATTTAATTATTCGTCCTTCATTTTTCTGTGAAACTATTTCACAGAAGAGATTTCACCTTCAAAAAAAGTTTATATAAAATCTTATTAATCTATCTCCATTTATAAATACTGAAAAAGTATTTATTAGTTTTATTAGTTTTATCTCGACAAAAAATGCTCCGAATAAATAAAAATGGAAAAATTCATTCTTCTCAGGAATAATACTTTATCAAATTCGATTCTGTTCATCGACGTCGATGTACGAACTTAATAAACACAAATATCGAGCATAATTCTTGACTGGATTTAAATGTTCGTCTACGACAGTCCTCCAGTCCCGCGATGGTCGTTATTGCTCATGGCCTTTGATTAATAACGACGCGATGACTCGTTGGGCGAGAAAGACATCGAGAATAAAGGGCGCAGCGCAAGGAACGGAAAGAAACGAAGAAAGAGAATGTATCATAGTCCTGTGTACCATAACCGAGTAACAAGCCAAGCGCTCCCCCCCTCTAGACGTAAAGATGTCTCGGCGGTCGGCTCGGTTATATCTTCATTATAAGCCCGGCAGAGTTACGTACTGCCGTGGCTCGTGGTGTTCAAAATTATGCGCCGCCCGAAGTTATCACTGCCTTCGGGGTAGGCGTACGAATAATTGGCTTCCACCCATATAATACACTCCATACATCTCGCCACAGCGTCTCAACGATGTTCCTCAACGCGTCTCACGATGCTCCTCTTGCGAAGGGGAGGTATCGCGTGCATGCTCGTTTCCGATCGAAAATAATAAATAAATAGACAGATGCGTGCTGTGCCAATGAAGGTGAGATAATGCCTGTACGAGTCGTGTCGCGATTATCGTTCTTTTTGTTTTCAAGACAGCTTGTTCTGATAAATCGTTATCGATAAAATGTAATTAGCAGAATATGTTAGATAGAAATACTGTAAGACGAGAACAATATCTTATGTCCAAAATGATGAAACGGCCCTTCAATATATTCCGACACGCGATCGGTTTCTCTCCTTCTTCATTGTCAAATCCAAGGATTACCTAAAAAGTGACATCGATATATGTGTATAATTAGTTTTCCGTATACAAATACTATACTGCATACAAATGAATTTACACATTTGAAGGTATAGTAGAAAAATTTTCAGACACACAAAATTTATTATTTTATTAATCTCTTATTTAACTACTTTAATTACTTATTATTTTATTAATATTTTTTTTATTACAACATTATAATATTTAATTATATTTAAAGATTACAATTAAATTACAATATAATATTTAAAAAAGTATTTGAGAGATTAATAACAATATAAAGAAATATATATAGAGTTTTGTGTGAATGTTCGGATATAAATAGGTACCGGTCTATATTTGGGATATTTACCTTAGTGCCATTTTTACATGGAAAACTAAATAACACACATATATTAAAGTTACTTTTTATACACTTGGATTTGCAGTATTATTCTTGCACTTTTTTGTCCTCGAAGCCTGTCGTGTCGGCAGGGTTTATCGAACTCGCTGCCGCAGCCGTCGTCGCCGCCGCTGCCGACGGACGATTCGGAATCCCCGCGTTTCCTTATGAAACGAACGGAATGCATAAGTATTTCCGGCGATATTCCACGGAGTGCGCGGAGGGAGGATTCTTCGTGGCGACTTCCGCTTGTGTGAAGCGAGCTAGTGTCCCTAATTACCGTGTCGGGTTCATGAATACGATTGCCGCCACCGCACGGAAGCTAGCGTGGCGTCACTGGCTGTTACTACCGCTCATGAATTTATGTATCTGCATTCCCCGACGCTGCTCGGCTCAGGGCACCCCGCAGAAGAAGAAGAAGAGTCGCCTCTTGTCGTCGTGGTTCCTTACCCTCTACGAAGCCTCACGCCTCGCTACCCCCGAAGGATAGTCGCGCCGCGACCGTTCGGTTCAACTGACCGGCACGGCTCGACGGTGCAGGTTGATCATGGAAATGTCAGAATTCCGAGAGAGACGATAATATCATTGTGAAAAAAAGATTTCATGCGAACGCGCGTCTAATCCAAAAATTCAAATCCGACAAAGAAATCCCTATTACATTCATTCCGCGACGACTGAATGATGCAGATTTAGTTTTTACAAGAAAAGAATAATTTTGCTGAAGTATCCTAAGTAATAAAACCCTCTATCCTAATGAATTGTTATGTTATCGACTGACAGCAAGAGATTTTTTTCATGTCAAAAGAATTTATCATTATAAGTGGCAATAAAAATACTTTAGTTCAATTCACTTTGTTAGGTTATGGTAGCCGTTTGTTTGTACTAAAAGATATTCTTCTTTCGTTTCTCAAGATATAAGATCTGTTTGCTTTGTTTGCATTTAGTTTTTCTTTTTCTCTCTTCAATGCTTAAATATATATTTATCTTGTTTCAAGTGCAAAAATTTTTTAGGATTTCAAGCAACGCGAACAGATCTATATTACAACAGTAGTGCTTTGGATTTGGATTATAAATCGTTAAATTGTCTTCTCTTCTATATAAAACTTTGGTCTGCTATTCTTTCGTATACACCTGCTACAATCCTAGAATAAAAGTAACAATCTAAAAATTTAAATCTGAAGACATTTAGATCTGAAAACAACTTTAATGAACCATTAAAGTAATTATATCAGAAATTCATATGTGATGAGCAATGTTGCAAAAAATTGTGACATTTTAACAATCAGTTTGAGCACTCTACATAATTATTTTGATAGTCCAACAAAATTATGAAAAGATTTCAGATCTGTATTTGTTTACAGCAAAATTTTGCTGAAGTAAAAAATTAGCTAAATTAGTTCTTTCTGTGTACCAATAAAACTATAACGCATCATAAAACAGTTTAAGATTACATATTTACTAAAGCGCTGTCATCACATTTGCGTCGAATTTAATTGATGACACGTATTAATTATTACTCCTCGTTAAGAACAAAGATTTCTTTCGCGTTTACGATTTTACGTCGCGCTTTCATTACGGATCGCACGCGGAGAGAAGCGCAGCGTTACGGTTACAATGTCTGCGATTTATACGGCACCGCGTCTCGTTTCCTGTTATTTTTCCTCGCAAAACGGAAATTAAGTCTGTGAGTTACCGCGTGCGTTAACACCGCAGCGTAGGAGTTACAACGGGAGACAAGAGCAATCTTTATCTCCAACAGATCTGAGAAACGCCGGCATTCTCTCCGTTTCGCTAATAGTCCTGTTTGAATAGTGTCATTATTAGTCATCTTCGTTATTTGCGCGATATGTTAAGACACACTTACATAATGCATCATAAAGAAACACTGTTTAATACTAGAACTGCCATTCTAATATCTGTTAATTATTTTAATTTTTTTCTTTTTTATACAAATATATATTGTATATAGAATATTGAAAATATGTGAATATAATATAAATAATTCTAATGATACAAATGATATCAAAATAACTTTTCGCTAACTGAAAATAAGATTAGAAAAAAATTGAATCAAATTGATAGTTTCTTTGGCAGTTCTAGCGGAATACCATTCGGCGGTTTAAATATTAAGACCAGTACGCTTCAGATGCACCTACGATAATCAGATACATGAAGTTCTCCACGCTTCTGTTCGTTCACTTATTTCACGTTTCAAACATTTATTCTCTGCATTCGTATATGACGATGTAACTTGGAACAATCTGCTGTAGTTTCTCATAAAGTTATATTCGCTAGTCACACACACATATATATATATATATATATATATATATTTAATGTCTAATGTCGTGAGATCAGATCTGTGATCATCACTTTTGATTTTTCAGAAGCTTATATTATTGTACCTTCTATAATTTTCATATGATATAACTACGATAAAATATTTGATAATCCGATAAAAGTAATTTCAAAGAAAAAAGATTGCATCAAATAATTACGATGTATGTTGTGTGATTTTACTTTATTATATACAGAAAGAGATTCATCACTTCAAAACACGCAGACACGTCCACAAACAATCCAGGATGTTCTTTAACATTCTTAGCAATTAATAAAAACGATTTAATAATTAATGTAATTATCTTTCCTAATTGTTTATATTTTCTTATATAGCACTTAAGAGAATTATTTTATATTAGGTAATTTTTTTTCTACATTCAGAATATTTGGAACTCCACGAAACAGCCGAGTCTTTTAAGAAAATCAAACTCGACATAATTGAAAGGAATGAATTACGACCGCGGAAGACATATTGTACATCATATGTGATTAATGTCCAACTGGATATAAATTAAAACGGAGCAACCTTGGGCGGCGCGGCGGATATGTGCTTATTTATCCATAGTGACATCGTATTTATACGCGAGAGCATCGTCTTTGCAATTAATCGAGGCGCGAATATGCCAGTGCGGAGATGGACAGAGGGAACCGTCGCGATTTAACATATTAGCGTTAATTAAGGCAATTATGTCTCCGCGTTGTGAGCATGAGAGTGTGTCCGCTATCCGCTCGACTCATCCATATTCAGCAGCCATTTCCGACCGGGGGTTATACACACACAAGAAGAAGAGAAAGAGAGAGAGAGAGAGAGAGAGAGAGAGAGAGAGAGAGACTAGAACGCCATACAACGTCGTCGTTCCTCGTTGCCTTCGCAGTGTCGCATGTTGACAGTCACCGTGGGATTATTCCGTTCACCATCGTCACGAGAGATCGAGGACGCAGTAACGTAACCGCGTTCTCCACGGTCTCCACATATTCTCCATCTTTCTCTGTCTCTCCACCTCCTTTCCCTTGTCTCATCCCTCCTGTCCTCGTATTCGCCTACGAAGCTTCATTAGAAATTTGCATTGAGGAGCTGCCGCGTAGGAAGTCCTTAGCTCTCCGTGTAATTATCATGGCGATAATAACGAGATCGTAATGAGGATCATCGCGCGGTTGGCAGACTAGCGGGCACTTTGTTGTTAGTACTTGAGTTATATCATGGCTTTACTTCATGACGCGAAGTACACGGGTAACGTATAATGACACGCTCTTCCCTTTTTCTATCTTTTAATTGCTCTCATTATTTGAAATAAAAACTTTGAAAAATATGAATAAAAATTTTAACAATTATTGTATTGGAATGTTAAAAATAGAACCATTATAAAACTGGTGAATGTATAAGATGTTTGTGATTAAGGTGCGTATTGAAAAGAGTCTTAATAGCTGCACACGTGTTAAGCGAAATAATTCCAATCAAATGTGGTTAATATAACTAAAAACCGTTCTATTTTTCTAAATATTAAGTATTATCAAGTGATTGATTATATAATATGTTTGACAATATTTACTCAAAAGTAAAACAATTTATTGTTATATTAACCGATCATTTGATTGGAACTATTTCATTCAACATTTAACTATATTATCAGATTTTTTTTTTTAGTATCACGACAAAATATTGTGTCAAAACGCGTTTTATTGTATGAGTATTGTGTTCTATCACATACTAATATTTGGCGTGGAAAGTGCTGCTAACAAGCGGAGAAAGATGGGTAGTGCAACTCAAAAGTTAGAACTCCATATGCAATTAGCATTTTTACAATGTTTTGAAATTTTAATGACTTTAACACAAGTTTTACAAAATTATTTAATTACAATTTTTTGCAGACTAATTGTTCATATTTTTACTTATTATGGTAACGTCTTGTAGAATTCTTGAAGTAATAATTTTCAAGAAAGAAAGTTTTTCCTTTCTCTTGAAAAATAAAAAAGTAGCATTTAGAACGTTTTATCTTCATATATCTCAATTACATTCCGAGATTATTATTAGTATGGATTTCTGCTTAAGTTCTCTTTAACTAGCACATTGACTGTAAACGGTATTGATCCATTTACCATAAATTGAGCATCCATTAAACATGAATTCCATTACTTAATTTTTATATAAGCAGACAAAATATCAATATTCTCAATCAATAAGTGATGAAAACATATAGAGGTGCATACATTTGAAAATAAAGAACACGGCATGAGATTATAAAACGCATTGTAAAATGCTATGTATGATTATTGTAATTTTAAATGTGTTCATATGAAATACTTTATAATATTGATTCAACATTTCATACAAAAGCAAAGATATATTTTAATGAAGCAGTAAAATTTGAACTATTTCGAGGAATTTAAAATAAGAGTAAGACATGAACGAAAGCCTTACGACGGATTAAAAAAAATTCTATTTAAAATATCACTTCATCGATTGGTGCATCGCACGTATGAGGAATCGAGCGTCTGGCGATGTCTAAAATTGGACGAACGGACAGTCGATACTCGTGATAGTGATAGTGCACGGCGATGGTGATGTGGAGACGTGTTGCGCAAAAAGCGAGGAAAAAGGAAGAACAGCAGAGGAGAGAAAAGCAGAGGAGGAAGAGACGGAGGAGGTAGAGGGAAAACAGGAGTATGGGGATGCGAGGCGGCAGTTAAAAGAGGCAGGGTGAGAGTCGGGCCAAGCTAGCTAGCTGGCCGGGTGGATGCAGACAGAGAATCCAAGGGGTGGATGGACGGAAGAGGGTGAAGAGGACAAGGCAGGAGACGGCGAGGGGCGAAAGGGGGAGGAAAAGGGGATGGGTTGAGTGGCGAGAGGGCGACGGACGGGAGGAGGTGGAGGATAGGAGAAAACCGGGCACGTCTAGGTTTTGCTATGACCAATGGCAGACGGGGACACAGCGCGCGCCGTTCGTATCGATCCAAGGGAGACTGCTACGTTGGACTCTCCGTGGAGTGCCTCTCTCGCCCGGGTCACCTCATCCGTCCTCAGCGAGGAGGATCCTTCGTCTTCCTCGTTTTTCAGACCCCGGCCGCCGCGCCGTATTTTCCTTTTGTTCGTGCGATTTATCGCCCAGCCTCTCCTCCATCCCACCCCTTCCACTATCGTCTCTCTGTGCCTTGAATGCAATGCTTATTCGTCTCTCTTCTTTTTTATTCGCTTAATTTAATATGATAAGGATGATGCTGAGTATAGGAACTTAAGAAATGCAAGAAGTGAGAAATCATTCTTTGCTCATAAAAGATTATATCGAGTCCTACTTACAAGTTTTAATAATTTTAGCTATTTTATAAAATCTAGAAAATATTCTACAAGAAATATTTATAAATTTATAAAATGATTAATATGCAATAATATTTCAAATCGTTATCGTTTCATTTGAATTATAAATAAATTTAAATTATATATCATAAAAGTTTTCAAAAATACAACATATATTGAAATTAAATTTGGATTGACTTATACTGGTTTAGTGGCATTGTAAACTGCTGTAATTAAAACAAATTTTTATTTTGCTTGATGTTATGTGAAACAATTTCTGAAACTAAATTTTCTGGCTATCTGTTACTGAAGCGTATTCCAATCTGGACTGAAACATTTGATCATACATTTGAATATTTAAATTGATTACATTACTGTTATTACAGTTTGCGCATCTGTGTATTGGCTTTTACTGTGTTATATTTGGCTGGTTATTTTTCCATTATACATTTTTTAGCATAATTTTAGGTAAAAAAATGCTTCACTATAACGAATAACTTTGAGGTTTCTGACCATCTATCCAAGACAAAATCATCATATCCATAAAGAAAAAATGATTTTGCTGGAATATCTAAAAAATAAGATACAGATCTAAAAATAATTTTGTAAAATTGTGAGACCACAATAATTATATAAGATGCTCAAACTGATTGCTAATATGTTAAAATTTTTTACAATGTTGATCACCATGCTCGATTTCTTTTTCAATTATTTCAATCCAATAAAATTATCAGATTTGTATATAACTATTGTAAAATATAACTAAATTTTTAAATATAACTAAAAATATAATTAAATTTTTAAATACTTCAGCAAAATCGTTCTTTCTGTGCAGGATTAGCAAAAAGTGTCTCGATGGTAGCTGATCGTTCGATAATCTCGAATGTTCTCCAAAGTGTACGTCGGAAGATGTACTCTCGAGAGGTAGACTCTCGCTATATCTTCAGCCTTCTTGAAACGATCAGCGCACGCGCGACACAACTCGAACCGGGTCCTCCCTATCAAGAGACACGAATATTGGACTGAGGGAAAGGGCGTCGGCGGACAGGGAGGGACAGGGAAGTTGAGTGTGTCACCACGGGTGCGTGTCGCGTCGGTGACACACTCGTTTGGACATGCGTACTTCTCCGGCCTATCGTCGCTCGGGTTATTAAAATTTTCGAGCCAATGAACATCCCCCGATCTGCAAGGCGGGGACAGTGCCACTTGTCGCCGATGAATATAGATAATAGAATAGAGAGTTGAATTGTATTTGTCATAACATTTAGGGCGGTATTCGTAGTTCAATTTCGTATCTAAGGCCGAATTTCATTCTTATTTTAAGAATGTCTTAAGTAATGTCTTAAGATTATGGCTTTGTGACCAGTTTGATTTATGACATCTTAAGGCAGTACTTAAAACGGTCTTAAATATAAAAACTATGAATACTGGCTTAAGTTCATCTTAATTCAATCTTAAGTGATCTTTAGATTCTTTAGATTCTATCCGATCAATAAAACGTAATGTCTTAATTAAAACAATCTTCTTAGAAAATTCACAGATCAAATCACAAATGTTATTTTATGTCAATATAATACAAAGATTTGTTTAACATCATAAGTGACTAGATATGATTTAGCTCAGAATTATTTTAAGTCAGTTTTGAAATACAAATGAAATGTACGCTCAAGTAATGCTCCAAATAATGCATTGCAGTCGTGGGTATAGTTTTATAGCTATTGTCTAATAAAGTTTTGTAGCTATTGTCTATCGCTTTTTTGCGATAAGATTGTTCGACTAACCCGACATGTGGTGTTGCATTATAGATACAAGTGACGAAATTATTTGTATTTTATAGAGATATTTTTATTATTTTAATTAGGATCTTTGCTAAAAGTTGTATTGTAAAATCTGATTTTTATTTATTAAATTCATATGACTATAAATTAATATCTGCAGATGATTACAGACAGTTATTTAACAAAAGAGTTGTATTCATACATATATGAAATTAATTAAATCTTATGTTTTTTCAAGAAAATGTAAGGACTATTGGCGTGACATGTCGTTGTGTTATTACAAATTCAAATTTCTCCCATATTCTAACTGATATTGATTTCCCT
>Ga0157364_1005351_pt1 | contig 13053 bp, 19 predicted proteins | sample AttsexASBM2_FD_111476 | JGI IMG/M metagenome (GOLD analysis project Ga0157364, IMG submission 111476) | Fungus gardens microbial communities from leaf cutter ant in Ribeirão Preto, State of São Paulo, Brazil - Atta sexdens ASBM2 | ecosystem: Host-associated > Fungi > Mycelium > Unclassified ... | reverse complement strand
GTATACACATGGCTGTTTAGGGTAGGGTAGAAATAGCTAGCACAGACCATGAGTCCAAGGTATATAAGGTAGACTATCTTGTATAGAGTTCTCTATCGAGTTCTCTTGTGTTAATCCAATACAAGGTTCTTTCTATTGACCAACCCTAAGGTCTTTAGTTTGTAACACTATCCTAAATGACCATGTGTTAGGCATAAGGTCAGCATGTTATTATAAGATGAAAGTGTGGACAGACTTTGGCTAGAGTTAAGGTTAGCTGGACATAGATAAGATAATATTATTAGTCTACAACAGAGGAAGAGCACATGACCTGGAAGTCATGTGACAGAGTCTAGAATGGTCTAGAAGGACTAATGGTCTAGAAGGATTGAGAGGAGTCTAGATTAGAGTTAGGGTTAGGGATGACATCAAGGGACTATGGTTCCTCATAGTGTACACATAGTGCACACATGTACAGCGGAGATTAAGAGTATGACATCAAGGCACATGTATACAGCATGGTGGCCTTAGTAATAGGACATGAGATAGAGGAATGGACATAAGGGCTGGTTAATATTGTTATAGCATGGACCACATGTAATTTATATAAATAGAGGAGCAATGCAGCGAGGGCTCTTTGTCGAGTTCTCTTGTAATCCCCACTACTAGATAGCCAACTGAGAGCTTTGCTGAAGTAAGCATACTACGAGTGCCATTCCAGCGAGTGGTTGTTACAACACATATGGTGTACATGCTGTATGACGTTACTTCTTCTAGAACTTTCTATCCCTTTTCTCTATGTCTTGTGATCTGTGACTGATCATCAACCCTAATCCTAAGTTCTATAAATAGAAAAATGGAAAATAAATCAAGAAGAAAATAAAAAATGAGAAAGAAAATAAAAAGAAACTAAATCCACTTTCTGCAATCTTAACACCTTATATTGAATCAACACAAAAGAACTTGATGAAGTTTCTAATATAGAACTATCTATCTTATATATCCTAAGTTACTGGTCCATGCTACAGTACCATTAACCTACCCTAATGACCATACATTATCCTTAAAATCAATATATGTTAAATATGTTATAATGATATTATTTCTCCTGGAATTTTCTACCATTTTTTCATCATAACACATGATTGTGTGACAGTGACAGATCTGTGACAATTTGTGACAGTAACATATAATATCATGTTAATCCTAATCTTAAGTCTCTCAAAATAGAAAATAAAATGAGAAAGAAAATAAAATAAACAAAGTCTATTGTTCATGATTTTAACATAGAATAGTTATCTGTTTCCTTCAATCTTTAGATATAATTTTAGTTACTGAGTATTGTGTTATAATCTCAAGACCTTAGGATGGGTCAAGAAAAGAAATCTTGTATAGGATTTACACAAGAGAACTCGATAGAGTTCTTGGTACAAGATATCTACCTATATACTAACTGAGCAATAATCCATGCTTTACTTCATCTAGCCTACTCTAAAGACCATGTGTTAGCTATATAGTCAATATATGTTGTATATGTTATATGACATCATTGTTTCTCAAACCTTCCACCATGTTCTATGTGACTATGTGATCATGTGACCATTGCTATGACTATGTCATCCAATATGGCTGATTTGTGACAGTGTGATCGTCATGCTAAATCCTGACCCCAGTTCCCAAAATCGAAAATAAAGAAAAAGAAAATCAAAAGAAACTTGGGTCCAAACTTCATAAGTTTGACATTATCCTCTCTTCAAGGTTCCTACTTTTAGAGGAACTTGTTTTATCTTTCCATATTGTCTTGTCTTTTCCCATTTATTTTTTCCAATTTCTCTCTATAATCTCTTTAGATACTCATTTTCAAATTTTCCATTGTTCTATCTATATAATATTCTTGTCATATACTTCTCCAGTAACTCTCCTTCTAAAGTCCTTTTCTTCTACCATCTCCAATCTTTCCTATCTTCTAACTTCCACATCCATCCTTCTCTCGAATTCTGCTACTACTTTCTTTGTATTTTCCAAATCCTCTTCCTTCTCCTAACTATGATGCTCTGCCATAAACTCCTTCCATCACATCAAATACTTCACAACCCTCTTACTTTTCTTTTATTTAGGATTTTCTCTACTTCCTACTCTTTGGCTCCTTCTATCTCTATTAGTTTTACTTCTTTCTTTTTCTATTCCCCTACTTGCTTCTTATATCATACTACTTGACTGACATTCACTACCAGATGAATTCTCATTGAATTGGGCAGTCGTAATTTGACTGCATTGGTAGATATTACCTTGTCAATGATATATAGACCTACATATTAGTCTACCAGTTTCTTTGCTAGTCTCTCCTTGAACATCAAGTCTTTCATGTTCAACATAACTTTATCTCCTACTTTCTATTCTTCAGCTTCTTTCTTCCTTCTGTCTGCTTGTCTCTTCATTTCCTCTTGTGCTCTCTTCAACACTGCTCCTACTTCTTTCTGTACTCCTCTTATTCTTTCTGCAAACTCTGTTGCTTTTTCTATCTTTTCCTTTCTCCTCAGATCTATTCCCATTCTTAACTCTCTTCCATAGTTCACCATGAACTGAGATACTTTGGTTGTCGGATGTATTTTATTTTTAATTGCAAACTTTGCTAATGCCAACCATTCTGGCCAATCCTTCTGTCTGTGATCTATGAAAAATCTCAAGTATTGTTCTAATTCTTGATTTATTCTTTCTGTTTGACCATCTGTCTGAGGATGGAATGCTGTCAACAGTTTCATCTCAATTCCCAATATGCTATTCAACTCCTTCATCATCTTTGCTGCAAACTGCAGTCTCCTATCGAATACTATGCTCTCCAGCAACCTATATAGTTTCCACATATTATCTCTGAACAATCTTGCTAACCTCTCTGCTGATGTTCTCTCTGTTGTTACCACAAAATATGTCATCTTGAACAACCTACTGCAAACCACTAAAATCACATCTTTTCCAGCTACTAATGGTAACTTCGTAATAAAGTCTACTGTTAGATGTGTCTATGGTTTCTCCAGAACCTCACTCAACTTCAACTTCTCCATTAGTACCTCTGTTCTATTCTTCATTCTCTAACACCTATCATATCTCTTTATATATTTTCCCACATCTTTTGTTACTCCTGGCCACTAATAATTCCTTGTCACCAACTCTGTCATTTTCCACTTTTCTCTATATCCTACTACTGGTACATCATGATGTAACTGAATTATCTCTACTCTTAACTCCTCATCCTTTAATACATATACCTTTCCTTCTTTCAACACTAACTCTTCTTCTATCTGCTATTCCTCTCCTTGCAACATCTTTACTTCTGCTTTCTTCATTTCTTCTACTACTCTAACTACTTCTTTGTCCTTGCTTCTAGCTTTTTTTATTTTTTCTACTATATCTACTTCTGGTCCATCTATTACTACTTCATATAAATTACATAACCAACAGTCCTTAATAAATACTTGATTATCATTGTTCTTTTCTATACCTACTTTCCAGTTTAGTCTCCTACTTAGTCCATCTACCTTCCCTATTTTTGTTTCTAGAACATACTTTAAGATAAAATCAAACCTTGACAAGTATAACGTCCAACAAGCTTGTCTTCAGTTCAACTTCTGTGCTTTCATGAAGTATTCTAAGTTCTTATGGTCTGTCCAGACCTTGAACTTGTATTTTGTGCCTTCCAGCAAATGTCTCCAATTTTCCAATCCTCTAATATCTCTTTATTATGAATTTCATAATTCCTCTCTGTCTTATTTAGAGATTTTAAGAGAGATGCCACTGGTTTTCACAATCCATCTTCACATTCCATAGATAACACATCTTCCATAGCATAGTTTAATGCATCAACCTCTATTCTCATTTTTTTGTTTAGGCTTGGTGCTGTTAATACTAGTTCTTTTACAAATCTTTCCTTTAACTCCTTAAATGTCTTTTTTTGTCTCTCTGTCCATTCCCACTTCTGCTCTTTCTTGAACAGGTCATGCAGTGGTCTAGCTATAGTCATGAAGTCTTTATTAAATCAGCAATAGTAATTTGCCAATCCTAAGAACTTTTGTATGTCCTTGACTTCTCTTGGGGTTGGCCAGTCCAACACGCCTTTTACCTTTTCCTCTTCCATCTTAATCTCTTCTGGCCCTATTACTACTTCTAAGAACTTTACTGTTACAAACTTAAGCTTAAGTTCTTAGAGTGGGACAAGTAGATAAACCTTGTATTGGGTTAACACAAGAGAACTCGATAGAGAACTCTGTACAGGATTGTCTACCTTATATACTAGGACTCCATGGCCCATGCTAATTACTTCTAGCCTACTCTAAACTGCCATGTGTTTGCCTTAAGGTTAACATGTGTTAAACAGGTTGTATAACATCATCCTTAACCTTCTATGCTTTTCCATGTGACATGTGACTGTGACTGTGTCACATGACTGATATGTGATGGTATGAAAGTAATATCACATTAACCCCAATCCTAAGTCTCCAAAGATAAAAATAAAAGAGAAGAAAGTAACAAATAAGAAAAGAAAAAATAAAAAATAAAAAAGTTAGAGTCCCCCATCTTGAACTCTGACATTACCCCCCCTTTAAGGTTTCTCCTCTGGAGAAACTGACTTCCATTTTTGCTAGTTCCTCTCCAACTTCTTCAGATATTCTTTCTCAAACTTTCTATCATCCCATCTATACAACATCTTTGCTATGTATTTTCCTGGTAATTCCACCCTCCTCAAGTCTCTTTCTTCTGCTATATCCAACTTTTCTTGCTGTCTTACTTCTGCATTCATTCTTCCTTTGAACTCTGCTACCTCTTTTTTTGCATTTTTCAAATTTTCCTCCTTCTTCCAACTATCATTTTCTGCTATAAACTCCTTCTACCATACTAGATACTTCATTACCCCCCTCACTTTTCTCTTATTTACAATTTTCTCTACTTCCCATTCTTCAACTCCTTCTATCTCTACTGGCTTTCCTTCCTCTTTTTTCTGTCTCTTTATCTGGTCTCTATATCATACTACTTGACTAACATTTACCACCAGATGAATTCTCATTGATGTTGGCAGTCATAATTTAACTGCATTGGTAGATACTACCTCATCAATGATATATGAACCAATGTATCAATCTACTAATTTTTTCAATAGTCTTTCTTTGAACATTAAATCTTTCATACTTAACATCATCTTATCTCCCACTTTCCATTTTTCCACTTCCTTCCTTTCTTTATCTGCCTGTCTTTTCATTTTTTCTTGCATTCTCACCAATGCTGCCCCAGCTTCTTTCTATACTTTTCTCATCCTCTTTGCAAACTCTGTTGCTTTCTCCATTTTTCCATTTTTTCTCAAATTTACTCCTATCCTCATTTCTCTACCATAGTTTGCCATGAACAGAGACACCTTAGTTGTCAAATGTGTCTTGTTGTTAACTGCAAACTCAGCTGATGCTAACCATTCTGGCCAATTTTTTTGCCTATGATTAACAAAGAATTTTAGGTACTATTCCAGCTTCTGGTTCATTCTCTCTATCTGCCCATCAGTTTGTGGGTGGTATGACGTTGACAGCTTTGTCTCAATTCCCAGCATCCTGTTCAACTCTTTTGTCATCTCTACTACAAAATGTAATCTCCTATCCAACACAATACTCTCTGGTAATCCATGCAACTTCCATACATTATCTCTAAACAACCTTGCTAACCCTTCTGCTAATGTCCCTTCTGTAGTTCCCACAAATGTTGTGACAACCACTAGTCACAAAGACCAATAATCACACAAGACAGTAAATCTCTCAGTAGGATATTAAGTAGGGATCACAAGAGAACTTGACAAGGAGTCTCTGCTGTATTAGAGTCTTATTTATACCAACTACACCTGGTCTGTGCTACTAATAACCTGCCCTTATGTCCATGCTTCATCCTCATATCCACCTCATATCCTACTCAAGACTACTATGTTGCATCTATATACCCTGACATCATCTTTTAGATCCTTCTACCATATTCTAGGCCTATGATGTCATATCATGTGACATGTCATGTGACTGCAGTGTCACATGCCTCTTCATTGTCCAAAAGAAAAAGAAAACAAAATTAATATAAAATCAGAGAAATTAAATAAAAGAAAAGAAAAATTGTTAGTGTCTAAAGCATTCTATAACAACAAAATGCATTATCTTGGACAACCTGTCACAGACCACTAGGATTGCATCTTTCCCAGCTACCACTGGTAACTTTGTAATGAAGTCCACCATTAGATGAGTCCGTGGTTTCTCTAGTACTTTGCTCAACTTTAGCTTTCCTGCTGGCAATTCCATCCTGTTTTTCATTCTCTGGCACATATCACATCTCTCTACATATTTTCCTACATTTCTTGTCACTCCCAGCCACCAATAATTCCTCGTCATCAACTTTATTATCTTCTACTTTTCTCCATGTCTAACTACTAGTACATCATGGTGCAACTGGATTATTTCTACTCTCAATTCTTCATCCTTTGGTACATACACCTTTCCCTCCTCCAGTACTTAATCTCCTTCCATGTTGTGGCAACCACTAGTCACAAAGACTAATAGTAATATAAGACAGTAAATCTCTTAGTAGGATATTAAGTGGGGATCACAAGAAAACTCAACAAGGAGTCTCTGCTGGATTGCTACCCTATTTATATAAGTTACACATGGTCTGTGCTACTAATAATTACTCCTGCCCTAATGTCCATGCATCATCCATGAGTGCACCATATATACATCATGAGATAACCATGCAGTTAACATACTCCTTGATGTCATCTATCTAAACCACTCCAGTCTATTCTAGGCCTTTATGACATCACATCATGTGACAAGTCATGTGACTGCAGTCACATGCCTCTTCATTGTCAATAAAGAAAAAGAAATTCAAAGAAAAAGAAATATAAAATCAAGAAAAATAAATAAAAGAAAAGAAAAAATGTTAGTTCTTATGCACTCTTCTCCTCTTACTGCTTTTATCCTTGCTTTCTTTATTTCCTCTACTACTCTAACTACCTCTTCATCTTTACCCCTCACCTTTTAATAAATACTTGATTGTCATTATCCTTTTCTACCCCTACTTTCCAGTCCAGTCTCCTACTTAATTTATCTGCCTTCTCCATTTTTGTTCCCAGCATATGTTTTAAGGTAAAGTCAAACCTTGACAAATACAAGGCCTAACAAGCCTGTCTCTGATTCAACTTTTGTGCTCTCATAAAGTATTCTAAGTTCTTATGGTTGGTCCAAACCTTGAACTTGTACTTTGCACTCTCTAATAAATACCTCCAGTTTTCCAACCCCCTTATTACTGCTAACATCTCTTTGTTATAAATCTCATAGTTTCTCTCCATCTCATTTAGAGATTTTGAGAGGAAAGCTACCAGTCTCCATTTCTCATCTTCATATTCCATAGATAACACCCCTCCTATAGCATAGTCCAATATATCAACTTCCATCCTCATTTTTTATCTAAATCCGGTGCTGCTAATACTGGTTCTTTTATGAATTTTTTCTTCAACTCCCCAAATGCCTTTTTCTGCTTCTCTGTCCAATCCTACTTCTGTTCTTTCTTCACTAGATCATGCAGTAGTCTGGCTATGGATGCAAAATCTTTAATAAATCAGCAGTAGTAATTTGCCAATCCCAAAAACTTTTGGATATCCTTGACACATTTTGGTATTGGCCAGTCTAGCACTCCCCTCACTTTCTCTTCCTCCATTTTTATACCCTCTGAACCTATCACTACTCCTAGAAATCCTACTTCCTTCACCTTCCACCTATACTTCTTCGGCTTCACATACAGGATGTTTTCTGCTAACCTTCTAACTACTTCTTCCACCAGCTCATTATGTCCTTCTTCTCCCTCTGTCCCAATAATTACATCATCAATAAAGCTTGCTACTTTCCCAGTGTTGATAAGGTCCTGCAGAATCTCATTCATCATAGTTTGGAATATTGCTGGTGAATTTGTTAATCTGAAAAATATCATAGTTGGTTTGAATAACCCTTTTGGTGTTGTAAACACCACTTTCCACTCATCCTCTTTCTTTATCCTCACATTGTTGTACCCCTACCATAAGTCCATCTTTGTAAATACCTTCTTTGTACTTATGTTTTCTATTATGTCTGAAATTAAAGATAATGAGTAATTATTCTTGACAGTCCACTTATTAAGGTACCTATAGTCCTGCACCATTCTCTTCTTCCTATTCTTCTTTCCCATGAAGAACACTAGTGCTGTTTGAGGCAACTTTGAGAGTCTAATGTACTCTTTCCTCAATCATTCAGAAATAAACTCTCACACTTCTCTCTTCTCTTCCCTGGACAATAGATACACCTTCTCTTTCCTGGGCACAAATCCTTTCTTCATGTTTATTGCATAGTCTCATAACTTCTTTGTAGACATCTGTTCACTGGCCTTTTTGCCAAAAACCCAGATCCACTTATAGAATCTTTCTGGGACTAGCTTTCTTGCTTCCACCTCTAATTTTGCTACCTCCTCTTCCTCTTCCCAAATCTTCCACTCTTTTGTTATCTTTCGTACTTCCATTTTTCTTTCTTTCTTTGGCCTTTTCCTTTTCTTTTTCTTTTTCTCTTTTTCTTCTCATCTCTTTCCTTCTTCTTTCCTTTGCTCCTCCTCCTTCTACTCCTTTGCTATCCTGACTTCCTGCTTTGGTCTCCACTGCTTTCCATACTCCTCCGGATATCTTGTTATCTTTACCTCCCCAGTTCTCCAGTCAATTTCAGGATTGTGGTGAGCTAGCCAAGGCATTCCCAAGATTACATTCCACTTCTACCCTCTTATCACATCAATTTCCATTCTCTCTCTATACTTTTGGTAATAAATGTTAATCTCCACCATATGTTCTATTGGCCCCTCTTTATTCAATGTTCCATCCATATTTCTCACATAAATTGGTCTTTCTAACTTTTTCAGTTTAAATTCCTTCTTCCTTGCAAACTCTGAACTCATCACCAATCCTATAGCACCACTATCCAGTAATGCCTCCACTATTATTCCCTCCTGCATATCAATCCTTTCTAGTCCAATCTTCACCATTACTTCTCTTAACATGTCTCCATTGTTTAGGTTGCAACAAGATGTATTTGCTCTTATAAGTATTGCAAACCTATTATTACTAGAATGTAATCGAAGACTATTAGATCCCCCTCCTCTTTTAAATTACTTTGTTTATTATTGCCCCCATATTCCAGTCTTCTTCCCTCCCCAGTTCTGTTTTCTGTTCTCCTATTCCTACAATTCTTGGCTAAGTGTCCAAAACCTCTACAACTATAACAATTCCTTCTTTCCCTTCTGTCTACATCCATGGCATAGGAGTTTCTTTGAGCAAACCCTACCCTCTGTTAAGAATGTACCATCACCATATCTGTTCTTTCTACTCCCTCTATTAGTGCAGGCCCTACTTGAGCCCATTATTGAGGCACTTCCTGCCTCCTTGTCCAAACTTGAGGCTGTAGTAGTATTTGTTATTGTGTCTCTTGTTGTCTGAGAACTAGTGTCCCTTGTTCTTTTCTTCCTCTCAGTCTCTCTTCCTCTCTCTTGCTCTCCCTCCAGTGCCTATCTAGATTAGTGACACATTTGTACCACTATTCAATACTTGTTGAAAGCTTTTCTGTCTCCATTAGCTTCCTTCTAATTGCTTTATTCATTCCTCTTTTGAATTCCTCCATCAGCAGCTTTCCTTTGTACCTACTGCCTCTAGCTGCTCTCTGAAACTCTTGCATGAATTCTTCCATTATCTTTCCCCCTTGCTCTAGTTTCTTTAATTCTACTACTTTCATCGACTCCTCATCTCCTTCTCCAAACTATTTCCTTATGTCTGTCAAAATTTCTCCCACTGTCTCATATTCTAATAATTCTCCCTCTAAATCCTCCAATGTGTTTTCCTTCCAAGTATCTGCCAATCCTCCCTATACATATAATAGTACCCACTGAATTTGCTCTTCAACTGCTATTTCTCTCATCTTCATTCTTATGTAGAGTCTGCATGCTGTTACAAACCCTGAGACCTTTGATAGGGTCCTGTTGAATACCTGTGGCCTTGCTATCTCTATACTTGTTGCTCCTTCTTCTTCTACTTGTACTGATAATACTGCAATTTGCTCTTGTAGCTGTCTTATGATGGTAGAGTAGCCAGGTTAACTCATTTTGTACACAGGAGAGGGTAAGATTGATGATAATGGTGGTAGTGGTGTGTATAAAGGAAGTATGGAACCTATGCTGGTCTTGCTCTCTAATTTGTATTCTGAACTTAAGAAAATCTTGGTAGGTGTTAGAGGGCTCTCTTCTTGTCCCTCCTTGCACCATCTACTGACTACTTTCTCTTTACTGACTACTAAGACTAAATGATTTTGGTTTAAGAAAACTGTTCTACTCTAAATAGCATCTTAGAAACTACTGTTATTCTTCTATGTAGACAAGTCACAAGTGGACTTGTAGTATAAGGTTGATATAAGAAGGAGTATATAACACGTCCACACAAGGTGATACGTTTGAAATGCACTAGTGGGCTTTAATACAATCAAACAGCTAGGCTTCTCCTACCTAGCTAGTATACCCCTTGAACCTAGGGTCCAGCTGTATCTTCTTGACTAAAGAGCAGTGTTGCTCTTTGGTCAAGGATGATAAAAGAGTAAGTGAGAGAGAGTTCTATGTTGGACAGTCTCAGAAAGGGGAATCAAGTTCTAATGTTACAAACTCAAGTCCTTAGAGTGGAACAAGTAAATGAATCTTATATTGGGTTAACATAAGAGAACTCGATAGAGAACTCTGTACAGGATTGTCTACCTTATATACTAGAATTCCATGGCCCATGCTAATTACTTCTAGCCTGTCCTAAACTACTATGTGTTTACCTTAAGATCAACATATGTTAAACAGGTTGTATGACATCATCCTTCTAGAATCTTCATTATGTGACTGATATGTGACGGTGTGACAGTAATATTATATTAACCCCAATCCTAAGTCCCTAAAGATATCAATAAAAGAGAGTGAAGTAACAAATGAGAAAAGAGAGAAGAAAAAATAAAATAGTCAAAGTCCTCTATCTTGAACTCTGATACCTTTTGAATATCACCTTCTTAGGGTATTGAAGCAATTGCAGGTCTTATCTCAATTCATCTACATCTTTGAAAACTTAGTGATAGGACACAACTTAGAACACATACTCTTCCTTACAACCATATCCTTTGTTTGTTACTTAAATCAAGACCTAACCTCTGTAACAACCAACATCATTTCTTATTAGATTTTCTTACTCCACATCAATGTGAAAGAATCAAAGGTCCTATCATTGATATGAATGATAGGTTTAACAAAGTATTTCCTTCTTTTGACCTCTATAATCCCAAATTTTCTCCCAGTTCTTATCTAACAATGCCTCTACTGTAATCCCTTCTTGTATGTCAATCCTCTCCAAGCTGATCTTCACTGTCACTTTTCTTAATGCTTCCTCATAAATTATTGACAATTTTCATAGTCACTTTTCTTTTCATTCCTTTAATAAGTATAGCAAAGACAATCTCATATCTTGCTCACATCAACTTGATAATTTAGCAATTGTGTCCTCTAAAGACCCCTCTTACACTCTTGTTGTTACCAATGCCAGCATTAAAAATAATGTGACCACCTCTATCACATACATTCATACCCACAACAAATCGATTATCAAAACTGTACATTATGTGGTGAATGTTACTAGTACTGAAGTTGAATTATTTGCTATTAGATGTAATATAAATCAAGCCACAAATATTTATAGAATTTCAAAGATTGTAGTCATCACAGATTCAATTCACTCTGCTCAAAAAATTTTTGATGCTTCACATCATCTGTTCCAAATACACTCTGCATCTGTCTTGAAGGAGCTTAGGAAATTCTTTGTCCAAAATCACAACAACTCAATCAAGTTCTGGGAGTGCCCAAGCTGGTGCAATTGGTCACTGCATAGAGCAGTTAATAAGGAAACCAAATTGTTCAAATCTCTACCTCAGTATTTGTGCAAGTCATCCTAGGACTTTAGCAAGAAAAGCAAGTGTAATGAAATCCTATCATCTTGAAAAATGACTTTCCAAGCTTTGGACTTAAAGGAACATCAGTTTCTTGATTTATGTAATGAAGACAATAATCTACTTGAGCCATCATATATTAAAGGAGGTACATGGCTCAAGTATTTCGGACATTCTAACTCTCTTTGTGCAAGAGTGACAAGAGCAGTCACTAATCATGCTTCTTAGTGAATATAGGTTGGAATTCATCCCTTTGGAAGATTTCAGCTGTTTGTGCAATAGCTGCCCTATCAAAACTAGGCAACATATCCTTTATGAGAATAGAAGGTATAACAAGTATTAGAATCCAAGGAGAGACATAATTAACCATTTTATTCTCTTTTTGAAGTTTGACCATAGGGTTTTTGCTTTTGAAAGTACCATCACATAGTCCTCATAGAGTATTGCTTTATGTAAACTTCCCTTCTTTTCTTGTTTGTGCTTCATTTCATTTCCTTTTCTTTTCTTTTTAGTTATTTTCATTTTTCTCCTCTATTTCCTTTTTTCTCTCTCTTCCATCATGTAGTCTGGTTGTTTTGTATATAGTTACAAAGTAGCTACCATGGTCTGCCTTCACACCCCATGTAATAAATTGCTGATTTAAAAAAATAAAATAAGAGAGAATATTATATTATTGGAAGAACTGTCATATCTAACTTCTCTTATCTTCTTATTTCTGCACCTATTTTTTCCTCAAACTCTGCTACTACTTCTTTCTAAGTTCTCTTTCTTCTTCCATATACTATATTCCATTATAAACCTTTTCTATTATACTAAGTACTTACTACTCCTCATATTTTTTGTTACTTCTTTCACTTTAATTGGTTTCAGCTCTTCTATTTTCTACCTCTCTACTAGTTCTTTATATCTCACTACTTAACTGACATTTACCACCAGATTGTCAGAACTTATTCAAGTAGACTTTACTTTTCACTTTTTTCTTTTATTTTTAGTTTAGTTTTCTCTTATATGAACTTAGTAAGGGTGTATT
>Ga0157364_1005350_pt1 | contig 13055 bp, 6 predicted proteins | sample AttsexASBM2_FD_111476 | JGI IMG/M metagenome (GOLD analysis project Ga0157364, IMG submission 111476) | Fungus gardens microbial communities from leaf cutter ant in Ribeirão Preto, State of São Paulo, Brazil - Atta sexdens ASBM2 | ecosystem: Host-associated > Fungi > Mycelium > Unclassified ... | reverse complement strand
TTTTAAAATTTCAGAAGAAAATCTTTTTTTTTTCAATTTTCCGTTGTTTTCCAATTTTCTCGATTTTTTCCCCAAGGATAGAAAAATTCATTGGAAAAATTTATGTGTGTTCATAAGATCCATATTTGCTTCTTTCTGAAAAGAAAATAATTTCAGTTTTCTTTCTGCAATTTGAAAAAAATGGCTTTTTTCAAACTATAGATAGGTCAATCAATTTCGTTCTTTCCAAATTGATATAGTGATAACTTAATGGAATTGCATTTATATTTACACGTATTATGTCTATGAAAGATTGCTGTGAATGTAACACAGAAATCTATTCTGATAATTAGAGGGCAGTAGAAATAAACGTAGTCAGATTGAGTGAAATGTTTAGGTAGAAATTGGAAAGTCATCCGACAAGATCTCCAAATCAATCATCGATCAGCGGAATCACCGGTCTCACAACCGATGTAACGATCTGCTCGTGCTCCGTTATGGGCAAAGAAAAGATGCAACAAATTAGTGGTTAAGGACGAGATTGCAGGCGAGGCAAAAAACAGCGGACTTGTAAATCAGCCGTTTTTACTCACGGAAGTCGGCTTCCGAAGCGTGGAGCGGTCGACGCGAGGTACGTGCTATAATACAGCATAGATGCGATCAGAAATTTTAATTAAACCGTTATGATGTTCTCGTCGTCGACATGGAAAGTTATGTTATCGCGTACTGCAGTCTCGACTGATGACAATTAATTTGTTTTCAAATCACCAAATTCTGTCGTGCAAAGCGAGATAAACACACAACATTTTTTACCAAGCGATAGATAAGTTGCGACGTTTCATGGTACATCATCATTTTTCGACGTGAATCGATAATGATAAATCAAAATTGGAGAAAATTGGAGAAAGAATAAATAATTTCGAGATTTTTAATTAGCGAAAGGATCATGGGCATGATCCTTTGAAGGATCAGGATTTCAATCAAAGAGGAGTAAACAATTTTTTTTCACACAAAGCTCATTAAAATATTTACATCAAAGCTAGTGAGGATCTCCAGCACACAAACGCGTTACGCTAGAGAATAACGCATGAACACGCATTAGCTCGTTAATGAGAATAACTTTAATTTTTAATTCTTTATGGTAAAAATAATTTTTGTAATTTAATTGTTCACGCAGTTTGCTTTAACTTAAAATTATAAAAATTCACATAAAAATATTATTAAACATCAAGATCATTGACCGAATACGGTCCTCTTTACTCATTTATGTTGAACATTTCTCAGTCCATTTTCACTTAATACTGATTAATTTTTTTTTTTTTTGCTAAAATTTAGGAAAAGACAAGCGCTCTTCTCTGTCATCCTTGCATACGTTCGTGGAAAGGATCATCTTATTGCAATTCGTGTTACGTATAATGGTCTTTAAACGGCAAGTTGTATTGCACGGGAAAATTATGTTGATTTGATTACATCATTCGCCTGTAAGAAACGGCTTCGGTAGCGGATCGTAAATGTCGGGGGCAAAGCGCAAAAGCGCTCTACACGACTTTCTGGAACGGATCGTTGTTGCACGGCTAACCAACGACGTAGAATGTGGCGACGGGAATGGTTCTCATCCACTTACGCGGAATTGGATCACTCGCAGTCCGTTCGAAATAGCTATGATTCTACGGAGGAAGTCGATCCGCTAAGTTTCACACGGAGATTGACGGAGATGCGATCCGCATTATGCCCAGCATCGACGTAATCAAAGTGCGACGTCCGAGTGGAAATGGAATAGCTTTGCGTGCGCAATCATTAGACACGGCGGTTAAATATAGACATCTCGAGAAATTACTGTGTCGGTTGTGTACGAGAATCGGGAAAAAAGAACTTGCTGTCATCTCCCTCTTCTGAACGAGCGGAAATTTGCGCCGCATGTTCCCTCAAGTTGAATGAAAGTATTATATTACCGACAAAATATCTCTGATAGAAGTGTATGTTTTTCTAGATATTCATTCAGTTACTGTCTATAGTATTATTCTCATTAGTTGTAACAATACCTCGACATGAACAAGAACTTGATAGTTTTATTCAAATGAGACAGTTTCTCTGGTAAAAATAACATACAATGTTTTGTATACATCTGTTATTATCTGGTATTTAGATAATTATTAGTTAAAGTACTATTGTTTTGTTCTGTTTTTGTTTAGTAAATAGATTCAGATTTTACACGTCTTGTAATAACTGCAGGCAAAGAGTTATATTTTGATTGAGAGCCTAGATAATTTTTCTGTTATTATAAACAGAGTTAATGTAACTGTTCCGCTTAAAATATGTATGAAATTTCTACCAGGGATAATTAAAGAAATTTTTTTTTTTCCAAAATTAATATCCGGAAAATATACGTACTGATGTTATCGTTTTTTTTTATATTGGCTATGTTCAGAAAAAGCAGCTTTGTACATACAAGATTTTTGATTGTAAAATTTTTTAACATTATTTATACATTTAGTTCTAATAAGAAATTAAGAGCAATATATCAATCATATTAAAGAATTTTACAACAGTTGCAAAGCTGCTTTTTCTGCGCAGCCATTTATCAACATTTTTTAAAATCTACGCATTCTTCCGTTCTGAAGATGGAGAACTTCACGCGCCTTATATAGAGAGCGCAGCAAAATTGGGTCAGCATTTCATGTTAGCGCAATTGAATCTTATTTGAATTATCGACGTCGAGATAACTTTATATTCAACTTATTCATGACAGGCAACGCCATCGGCCTACTCGATCCACAAAGAGCGGGAATGAGAGCAACGCACTGCTGTATGCGTGCAAAGCTGTAAAATGAATTGTAATGGTACTAATGGAAAATGCATGAATTTTCTTATTACAGATACTAACGAGATAGACTGGCCGCGACCGTGAACAGCGAGCAGGAGGCATTTCCCGTTATCGAATCTTGCGGAAGACGAGTGGAAAAGAAGCGATTCATCTGTTCGATGAGATTTTGTAAATCTCATGTTTCCTAAAGCCTCTCACGAGACGAATTGCACGATAAATATAATAGGTAAATCTAAGTAATCGCTTTGTTCTCTTTCTCTTTTTCTTTCTTTTTCTATCGCACGTGAATACGTGCACTGCCGGAAGTGTAAAAAGAGTGACGCATGTGATGAACGATTTTGAATTTTGTTCGCTTAGGTCTTGAACATGGAAAACGACGTTTATTCCGTTATGTGCGTGCAAAGTTTACATGTTTATTTGCTTCCTCGTCAGAGCGAGTGGGTTTGACGCGACGTGACGAATTTGCGGATTTAGGCGTATCGGCGGCGATGATAATCATTTAGTCAGTTAAACTGAATGTGACTGCCCGGGATAAATCCCAATGTGGTTCACAAATAGGAAACAAATTGAAGATTTAAATTATGCTTTTTGTCATTAGCAATTCTTGTCTCAAACTGTATAATTTTCGGTGAGAATAGTCAACCTTTATATGAAAGAAGAAAGAAAAGCGAATTTATAAATAAATTTTTCTTTTGTTGCTTTTCATTACATTATCTTATACATATAATTCCATGTAACTTATCATATAACATATGGAAATTAAATACACATTTATATTTTTAATAATTTAACTTTTTAGATTAATAAAATCGATATTTCTCATTTTTTTGTTATATAATCTTTTTTATAAGCAAAAAAATCCAATCACAGGGATTTAAAAAAGAAGAAACTGATTTACATTTTCATGCAATTAAAATAGAGGGCACTGAAAATTTTTTGAAGAGAGAACGTAACTTTAAATTTAAGATTTTTGAAATTCTTTTGAATTCTTTTAAAGATTTGTCTTTCCTTTCATATGATTATTTTATTCTAAAATCGTGACAAAATAAATATGAGCTTACGTCGAATTAACCATTAAACATTAATTATTAAACAATTGTGTCATTAATTAGCTAATTGAAAAATAAATTTTTGGATCTAAAAAAACATGAGGATTGTTTAAAATACATATAAATGGTAGTGTTGGTTATCGCTACCAATTAATACTAAATTCGAAGAAAGCTTAACGATACGACGGACTGATATTCAATTCGAATGACGAGGCATGACTATTTCTAATTACGTCCGTTACCGTGAAACGTTTCCGAAAGTTTCGCGCTTTTGTTTTCTTCGTTAACTCGCAATTTATCATAATAGAATCTAATTATACTTAGCGGGATCGTGTACTCGCCGACGAGCTGCAAGTATTTCATTACCATACGTAAGTATCATGTCCTGTAACAAGTACATGAATCATAGTTTTTATCATCTCAAATTCCGTTATAGACATTAATTTTATTGCATTATTAATAATTGAAGCAAAGAATATTATATCCGCACAAGTTGCGGATATAATATTCTTATAGCTTCCCTTGCAGATCTGCTGAAGCTTGCATAGCTTCAGGTCATGTATAAAGACAAAACGTCTAGCTATTACGTAATGGGATTTATATCACGTCGGCGATAGCATTCGCATAGTAATCATCGATAATGGTGATGATCGATCTGTCTTGCAGGAGGCATCGCACATGGAGCGCGATGCCGATCGTGCCCGCTGGCCATTTATGGATTCTCAAGAAAGATATATATATATATATATATATATATATATATATATATATATATAGAGAGAGAGAGAGAGAGAGAGAGAGACGCGACTTTCAATCTTCACAATTCCTATATGAAAACCCTTTAATAAAAGTTTTTATACAAGCCGCAGTTTTGTATGTAGGGTATAGTAATTTTAACAAAATCGGCAAAAAAGACATTTACTATTTTTTTTCTTTTTCTCATTCTGTCTTTTTATGTCTTTTTTATCTATTTCTTTCTCAGAAATAGAAGAGAAGGAAAAAAAATGTACGATAGTAGGTAGAATAATTAGGATACGATAAGATCTGATAAATTGTAGAGAGGCAACAATGATTATGTAGAAAGAATTGTGTATATAGGATTATGGCTGTGATTACATAAGAAACGGATTGACTGTAATAATATATTTAAGACATAGATAAGATAAAAGAGCAATAATAAAGATAGAAAGAGAGACAGAAAGTTGTGCAATAAGCAATTAAAATAGGAGTGCATGTGAGAAAGATATGGATGAATGAAGAAGCAACAAAGTTTGTAAACCAAGTCCCTTCTTAGCTTTATGTAAATGCTGTTTGTGTAAAAGCCAATTGAAAAGAATAAATTTTATTCTATTTCTCTCTCTCTCTCTCTCTCTCTCTCTCTCTCTCTCTCAGGAATTATTAAAATATGGCAGAATCAAAAATAATTTTCTTATATCCAAACTCTTATTAGTTTTTAGATCAAACTATCCTCTATTTCTACGTGTAATCGCCCGATCACAATTAGAATGCAGCCGTGTTCTTCGCTTCGGACGATCGCGATGTACGACACCTACACGCGCGCAAAGACGAGCGTGAGATGTGCGTTGCAAAATGTGTACGATCGGGTGTCGCTGCCCACATGCATTGCGTCGCATTGCGTGGCGTGACACCCACATAAAACGCAGCTACCGACTCGCGACGATAGGTCCTCAAGAGCCGTGACACGTTGATTATAAATTCTCGATAACTTGCTGTGCGCGTGTTTCCTGACCAAATGTTACATCGCTCGAAACGATTTTCAGCGTGGTCGGTGATATTCGAACGTCATGGAACGACCTTGCGAGAGTCGATCCGACGTTGAGACGTGCGCGGCGAGCGCGGCAAGTTTGCGGTAAAAGCCGAGACCCGGTGTTTTCTCATCGCCGTATAAGTCTGCCGCGAGAATCGAGAAGTGGGAGTTGTGCAAAGTGAATTAACAAACGGGACTAAAAAATCGGACGGGCTTGCAAATGAAATTAACTCGTTGGTGTCGATACGTGAATGCAACAAGTAGCAAGAATGAACATTTCTTTTTATTAATTAAAGAATATTTTGGGAAACATTATGGCGTTTCGAAAAAATGTTATACAATTTTAATTAATAAGAATTAAAAAAGAGCGTTTCTATTTTGTATTATTTAAAAAAATTAATAAAAAGGAAATAAAAGAAGAAAAGAAGGTTGTTATGAAGAAAGTTGAATAAACGTGTTTATTAATTTCTTATAAGTTAATATTTTATCCTCGATAGCTTAGCCATTCTTCTAGGAATTTCTTACAATAAAATTATATTAATTTGAGAGAAACGCGAAAGATCTCTCGTCGTGTATAACAAGCAGACAATGAATGCATTTTCGAGCTCGTTTCGCTGCTGAAATTTCATTTTTTGCTTAAACGACTAGAATTACATCAACATATTCAGTCGGGTATGAGTTTTGTTCCATAACGGTTAGAGTTTCACTACTGTAATTTGCATAGATTAACGTCGATGTGTAAGCCATTACTAATTCCATGGTGGTAAGCAAAATCATTGCGTATCGATCAGTGAACGGGGCTATTGACTTGTTTCAAACGACAATCTTTTACAGCTCTATTTAACTCTTCCGTTACCCACGCAGTAATTAACAATCTTGTTGATAGAGATTTGATTTTAGTTGCTTCGAGAGTTATTATTACAATCTCTTAATAGTACATTTTAATAACATATTTTGTTCACATAATAACGATCTCGAGCGACGTTGTAATCAAGTAATCTTTCACTATAACCATATTTTTAATGCATCTCGAGATAGCGTTTTATATAAGATAACGGATAATGTTGGATTCTTCCTCCGTTTTTGCAAAGCTAACCTCTTTGGAAATAATATACGTAAATGGTATGTGTAATCTAAGAATCTTATCATACATATTGTTTTATCATACATATTATTATAATGAATTTATTTATTTGTTCTTTTGAAAATCTGGAAAAAAATATAATTATATATAATTACATATAAAATATATATATATATATATATATATATATATATAAAACATCTTTTCCCGGGGATATTTTTCCTTTTCATATCCTGTTTTCATATTGTATTATATACACAAAATATAAATATTTATTTATTAAAATTATATATACATATAATATTATCGTATCTTATCGTACAGTTATTTTATTATTTTTAAATCATTTTTAAGGTTAAATTTTGTACTCAGTTAAAATTTGAATTTTCAGATAAACAACAATTTTTTTTTAATCTTCGCTGTGACTGGCAACGAAAAGAATTGAAAAAATAAAGGAGAAGAAGATGGTGTACCGAGGCAGTTTGCAGACGGACGATCCTAGGGATGCACCGAAACTGGTCCGGATGTCTCCTTTGCGTAGCAGTAGATCTGCCAATTTTAGTTCAAATTCGCGAACTATTACATCCGTCAAGAACCCGATTTGTCATAACTCATTCGCAACGTCAATCGACGCCAATCGAGCGCGGCTGATCGAGGAGAGACGATTAGGACGCGAGCGAGATATTGAGTCGGTCGAGAAGGTAATTATGAGGACCACCGGTATAAAGATCGGCGCACCCAAGCTGCGCAACATCAGTCAGATTCGTGAAACCGTTTTCTTGGACCAATCGCTAACGCCGATCGATAAAATTGGCAAAACAGATACGAGAAATCGACCACACAGCGTTGTTGCTGGTCTCGATGGTAACGTCAGGATATCGAGGACTCATAATTCTTTGTTGGCGGATCTGAAAGATTTGGAGAGGCTGAGGAATACTCCACCAACGCAGCGGAATCACAGAGATTCTTCACAGAAAACAGAATTGATGGTAACGATCTCAAGTAAAAGAAACGATGCACCGTCCTCAGCCAAGATCCGATCGGATATCTTCAAGATCCAGCAGATGTTCCAATCAACGGATTCTTCATCCAAGACAGTGACTAAGAATAGCAACGACAGGAAGATCAGAAGCGATTCTGAGAAAGAAGAGAGAAAATCCGGAACGGAAATCAATAGGACTCGGTTACTAGCGCAGAAGCTTCTAGAGGCATCCAGAAGCAATCGAGAGTCGTTAAAGGATCGATGTAACAATCCAAAGAATGTGTTTAATAAGATGTCGAGTAAGAATACGAACGGAAAAGCATTGGATAAAATTCTTCATGAGATTCCGGAGAAAGATCTAAGGGACAAGCAAAAGCAGAAGGAAGACGCAAATTCGGATTACCAGCCACGTCCTCCCGCTCGTCGAAGAAGAAACTCGAAGAATCATCAGGGTTGGAAGGACACAGATTACATTGCGAATGGGCGTCGCGAGTCGGAGGACCGAGGTATCCATGATCTCGATCGCGGAGAAGACTCATCAAATGGAGGAGCAAGCGTGGAAGAAAATTCTAAGACTAGCTCTAATCTGGAAAGACCGGATATTCTAGATGGGCTCTTGAAAGAGTCCGATAGGCAGTTGGCGAACCTGAAGAACGATCTCGGTGAGAGGGAACGATCGCGCAGTCATTGGCGAGGATTCGTGCAATCCATGAGGCTGCATGACGTAGAGCTCCATTCCGACAGCGAGGATCAGCGAAAGGGTGAGTTTGCGAAAATCTTGCATCTCGCATGATAAAAATTCTAATGAGATAATTAATATACGTTTATAAAGTTATTTAATTATTATATTTGTAATAATTAGATAATGACGTTAAGATTTAGAAATAAATCACAAATGATGAAATAAATGATGATGATAGTAAATTGATTCCTTTAAATTTAGTATGATTTATTTATAATATGAAAGACGTTTTATAAAATTTCTCTTTTTATCAAGCGTTATACGATTTGTTACAATAATAACTTCATTAAAGAGGACATCGTGAGAGATGTTTACTGGTTCATTAATATCATCCCGCATTTTCTCGATTCTGCTTTTATCTCACATCGAAAGATAATTATTGAAGTTGTCAGGTTTATCGGTTTAATACCCGTAGGCCGTTAAATATTCGACGTTTGAAAGAAAAGGGTGCGTTTTATAAGCCAGCAGATTTAATTAGTGACGTTTGTCGAGGCGTTTAAAATTACAGTACAACTGGCATGGTCCATTGATCCCTCGGGGACTAAAGCACCCCTATTTTTGGATGCACCCTCACGTTCGCACGCTCGCTCGCGTTACTACCGCAGGTCAGAATAGTGTGTTTCGAATAGAGAATATGTGTATGTTCCCCTGACATATGTCCTTATATATGAATTTAACCGTAGAAACAGACGTGCGGAGTGCGTTTTCTCTAGCGCAGTGAAATTCTATACTGATGACAATTCCGATCTTTTCAAGCACTCGGTTGTATATCTTTATATTCTGAAGAGCTGATACTTATGCAAATAGTGGGATAAAAAATCAAATACCCTTCTTTGTGCCCTTCGAGCACAAATTTATGAGCCGATATATATGTTAAGTCACTCGTTGGACATAAATAATTTCATCTTTGTTTGTCTTTTTTAAAATTAGAAATCCTGAAAAAAGACATAATTTATAAGATTAAATTTAAATTTAGAAAAGATTAATAAAAAATTTCGCTATTTAAAAAAAAATTAATTAGACAAATCGTAATTATATAAAAGCTAAGCTAATTCGTCTGATTAAATTAAATTAGAAATTAGTGTCGCTTTTCACCGTGGGGATAATCACTTAATGTAATCGTGGGACAGAGTCTCCGAAATTATTGTAAAATTGATGTGAAATGATAATTACATGTGCAATACGAGAAATAATTGTGTAATATTAGATAAAATCGTTTATTTTGCCAAATGACTTCATATATAGTGAAGAAAATTATTTTTTATCAGATGAAATCGTATGCAATCAATTGAAATCATGTAATCTGTAGGATACTGTTTTTAGCTAGTGATTATTCCCCTCACTCTTCACCTCCAATCTGCGATACGAATTGCAATTCGGTAAATGTCAAAAGTGTCGGTGTGTTCTCACGGGTACTGCTTCCAGGAAATTTTCTAGTTCTCTGTGTATGAATGCGTGTTCAACGCGAGCGGAATGGCATCGCGGTCACCTTTAGTTGAGTGCAATGTGTATAAAAAGGTTCAACGGCAGGCGTACCTCGAGTACCTTGCACAGCTCTTTTATCCTAGCTAAGCATTCTTATCTGTGACTTATCATCTTACATGTAGACACTATATCTCTGCTTGTATACGTGCCCGCCCAATGACTCAAGAATGTTGATACGCGTCATAATTCTCTAACAAGAACAGTTGTGGCAACATTTACATCGCGAAAAAATACGAATAATGTAGAATAAAATAAGACAAAAGGAATTTAAATTTAAAAGTGAATTAGAGATTAAAAGATTTGGATTTCTGAATTTTCTTCGCAAATATTTAATTTTATGCAGAATAAAGTGATACAAAGAGAGAAAGCGTTTCTAAAATGGAATTTTTAGAAGAAAATGTTAATATTATTACTTTTTTATATTGCATCCAATTAAAATAATCGCAATTGCGCGAGATATATAAAATATACTTATTTACAAAAATATTTACTATACGAATGAAATTTTCTTTTCTTCGAAATGTTGCATCGCGGAGAATTTCGCGTTGCGTTCGCAAAATAGATATTGTCACATTACACTGACTGTATATAATCTTAGTGCAACGTGAAACCGACGTTTTCTCTCTTCCTCTTTTAGAGAAGGTTCGTAAAGCAGCCGCCTCGGAAAAAATTCCTGAATCAAAGGATCTCGGGTCGTCGGTGGCTGCAAAGGGGTTAATTCTTTCGCGTCGCGGTGAAATACCGCGTTTACGCTTGAACTATGCACTCATGCCCGCTAGCTGGGCTAGGCTAGCTGCTACGCTCGAATACCTGGCCGTTCGCGTAATGTTGCGCTTTCGTCCTGAAAGCCAGAAGAGGAGCAAGTTTCTCCCCTCGCTTCACGGCAATTCGCATTCTCACGCCGCGAAAGTTTTCATATATGTAAAATGAGGAGAGAACACGACGCGCACAATTAACAGTCTGATGACATGCAATCATTTTTACCACCTGTCTCAGCGAGTTTCGCAATTCGATTGCATAAATATCGGAAAATGCGAATAACTTTTTAGACTATAAGTAAAATTAAATTATTCTTTACAAGACAAATTTAATTATTTAAAATTTTCACACCAATAACTTTGTTGACTCTCCATTTTTATATTACTGATTGCTTATTAATCATCTTTGAGGATTCTATTTAGTAGAGTTTTTCTTTTGTTACATGATTTCCTAATTTAGATAGTAAAGTTAATATTTTCTTTTAAAAATTTGTAAAGGTTAATTAGACATCGTTTACTCGTGACTAAATTAATCAGTTAGGAAACAAGGATCATCAATTTTTTATTTTAGTCTGTAGCAATTAAATTATCCAGAAGTACATAAGGTCAGCGTGATTATATTATCTTGTAACATGACTGCTCTTCATCGGTATTATTAGCAAAAAAAAAAAACGTTTTTCTAGTGTCAACACAAACATAGATTATTCGATACTGCGAGACAAACAAGCGACACTTTACACGCCCATGTAATAATTTTTATAATATATCTAATATCGCACTAATCTCGTAACTTCGCAGTTACGGCACACATGCGAAGGTGATAGAACCAATCTCGGCGATCGTGAGAGAGTTAGCAAAAAGGTCATGTATAATAAATTCTAGATATAATAGGGAGCATCGACGACAACCGCGATCGATATTGTCATGCGATGTATCGTATCCGAATTCCTTTTCACACGCACGCACGCATTCTTTTATACAAGGTGCTCCAGAATCCTTGACCTGAATTTCAACAAGAAGTTTAGAATTGATTTTTGCGGAAATTTTTACAAAAGAAAATTCATAGAAAATTTTTAATATTCAACAATTAATAATAAATAAATAAATATTTTAATAATTAAACTCTGATCACGCATACAAAGTCTTGATAAAGCAGAGTTTTGAATTGATTTATCTTTGGTTTATAAAAAATTTTATTAGGCGAAAAGCATAATTAATCTTTCGCTAATAGTTATTTGAAACATCTTGGTGTCTTGACAATGCTGTTAAGAAAAATTCTTAATTTATTAAATCAGTTATCATAAAATCAAATATTGAAGATTTTATACCCTTTATATTCAGCAAATAATAATTTATCGTCTAATAATTATTAACTTTTATTTTAATAATTAGTAACCTTTAAATCTATTTTATTATATTAAGTCAGTTTAATTTTTAGCTTCTATTTCTTTATAGGGAAAATTAAGTCTTAAGTATAATCTTTCTGGAAAAAGCTTTAGCTTTAAGAAAACGAGATCTCGCTATTTATTTTTTCTCAAAACTTGGCTCATAAAATGCTGTTTCTTGTTCCAAGAAAAATTAGACTTCTCATTTTCACTTCTTGAGAAATCCGCCACGTTAGAGGACCGACACCCCATATAGGCTCTAGCGGCCCTTGCCCTTGAGTCTACGCCCTAATATTGATCCGGGCATCCCCCACCATGATGGGTCACATCGGAATGATCCCCCCTTTTTCTCGACCCTGACGTTGGAGGCCGTTGGTCGTCCATACATCGGTTCTGATGCGCTACATCGCCAGTGTAAACGTGGCTGTCAAACTGTTAACACTTTATACAATCCAATCGATCGAGAGTGTCGGTCATTCAACGTCGATCTTCTCATTTTCTTTCTGCTCTTCGTCCACCTCCACTTCAGCTTCCTCCGCCCTCTCTTGCAACTCGTAGCAATGCCGCCCTACGTCACAAAATATCTCAGTGCGGATGCGACCACGCGGTAGGATACACGCGTTTCGTTGCTGTCGACGGATATGGTGCTTTGCGACGTCTGCGACAACAAAGGTGAGGGTGACTTTCCTTGTCTTTTTCTTAATGAGGGCAAGAGCGACATTATAGATTTTCTGGAAAGCAAGGGGACATCATAGACAGGAGATTCTTCCTCTTGACCTTTAACTTTGATGACCTTGAGATTTTGAGTTATTTCTCGGAGGTGAATGCGTTTAGAAGCTGAAAATTTCATTGGGAATATATATAACCGGATATATATATATATAATCGCCAAAATCTTGGAGGTGATAATGAGAAAAAATATTGATAACGATTTATTCTTTTTAGTAATTAGTTTGATTTATTTGACAATTCATATTATATTAATTGAAGCTTAATTTT
>Ga0157364_1005349_pt1 | contig 13057 bp, 14 predicted proteins | sample AttsexASBM2_FD_111476 | JGI IMG/M metagenome (GOLD analysis project Ga0157364, IMG submission 111476) | Fungus gardens microbial communities from leaf cutter ant in Ribeirão Preto, State of São Paulo, Brazil - Atta sexdens ASBM2 | ecosystem: Host-associated > Fungi > Mycelium > Unclassified ... | reverse complement strand
GGGTTATTTATTAGTAGCATGGACCATGAACCATTTGTATAAATAGGACTCTAATTAAGAAGAGGCTCCTTGTCGAGTTCTCTTGTGAAATCCCCACTAGATATCTGCCTTAAGAGATTTGCTTGTTGTGTGATCATTGGACTTTGTGTCTAGTGGTTGCCACAACATCTAAGAGATTTACTCGTTTGTGCTGTCATTTATCATTGTGATAAGTGGTTGCCACAACATATATAGTTCTTTAGAGTAGGTTAATCATAGTAGTAGCATAGACCATCAGTTTTAGTATATAAGGTAGACAGTTCTGTATAGAGTTCTCTATTAAGTTCTCTTATATTAACTCTAATATAAGATTCTTTCTCTTAAACAACTCTAAGTTCTTGAGTTTATAGTTTAAAGTAGGACTTGTAATAGTAGTATATATAATATAAAAATATATTGGAAACTTCTTATCAAGTTCTCTTATGACTTCCACAAGATTCTCACTTGTAAGATTATTCTAGTGTGCTATTAACAATCTTGGTTAGTGGTTACTACAACAGTATTAGAGTCAAAGATAATAAACTTGAATATTTTTTTATTTTCCTTTCTAATTTATTCTATTTTTTAGTTTTAGGGTTAGGGGTTAGCATGGTATAACATGTGACTGTCACAGTCACAAGTCACATGAAATATTATACAATGTCCTAGAACAAGATAATATTATATAGCATGTTCTACATATGTTGACTTTAAGGATAATGTATGGCCCTTTAGAATAGGCTATAGTAGTCTAGTATATATAAGGTAGACAGTTTTGTACTTGGAACTCCATTGAGTTCTCTTTTGTAATCCCTATACAAGATTCTTTTTCTTGACCCACTCTAAGGTCTTGAGATTATAACAAACAGTAGAACTTGACAATCTTCAAGAACATTATATCACATCGTCTCCTTGCTTTCATTAAGTGTTGGAGTTACAAAAAGTAAAGAATCAGAAAAGGAGAAAAGAGAAAAGAATATAGTGAAAAATGGGAAGAGAAAGAACAAAGAAGAAGAAAAGAAAGAGAAAAGGAAGAAGAAAGAAAGAGAATAGATAACAAGTAGAGAAGAATAGAAAAGATGAAAATCAAAGAAGAAAGAGAAGTAGAGAAAGAGTAGAAACAATAGGAAGCATGGGAAAGAAAGAAAGGGGTAAATAGAGAGAGAGCAATGATAGAGAGAAAGTGTTTTGTATTTGGAGGTTTTAAGCACATTGCTCATAATTGTAGAAATGTAGAGAATAGGAGACAAGAGGAATCAACACCAATACTCTCAAACAAATTTGAAGTATTAAAGAGTAAAGTAATGAACATAGGAAAAGAAAATGGAAGGAAAATAAGGAAAATAAGGAAAGATAGAAAGATGATTTTGAAAGAAGAAAAATTAAAAGAAAAAAAGGAAAGACCAGTAAAAGTAAGAAAAATAGAAGGAGGAAAAATGTTAAGAGAGATTCATGCTATAGATCTCAAGGAAGGTTTTGTTTCAAAAAAGAGAAAGATGTATTGATTATCAAGAATAGAGAGGAAGAAAGTTCAAGAGATTGTGAAGGATCAGTTGAGAAAGAAGTATATTCAACCATCAAAATCACCACAGATGTCACTGGTATTCTTTGTGCCAAATAAGAATGGGAAGAAGAGTATGATGCAGGATTATAGATATCTAAACAGTTGGACAATCAAGAAAAATTATCTGTTGCTACTGATCTCAGATCTAATAAATAATATAGGAAAAAAGAAGATGTTTACAAAGATGGATCTTGGGTGGGGGCATGATAATGTGAGGATTAAGGAGGGAGAAGAATAGAAGGCAGCATTTCTAACATCAGAGGATGCCTTTGAGCTGACAGTAATATTCTTTGGATTGACAAACTCACTGGTAACTTTTCAAGCAATGATGATTGACTGTCAGGCATGGTTCACACTGGGGTGGAAGTCCGCAGGATGGACTCAGAGATGAGCGGACTTGTGGAATGACCTTGGCTTCAGCTTATGTGCTGCACCGTTTGTCTGCCGCGTGGTCACAACTTCAGATGATGGGAAGAAGTCCAAGATGGAAATGAGTGCTGATTGGTATGTCGCCATTGAACACTGGGGATTGAGTTCAATAAGAGATTATCTTTGTCGATTATTAGAATAGTGAATTACAGTGTAACTACTAGTCTTATATACAAACAGAATATATAGGAGATGCTTGGGGTTTCAGTAGTAAAACCCCTATTACCCCAAGTGGAAGTTTCAGTGTTGAGACACTGACAGAAGTAACACTGTCATAGAAGACTGAGTTGAATAGGAATATTTCCATCTTGGAAGATGGAATACCTGGAAGTTTGCAGCACCGCCATAAGACATGTTGCAAGAAAGGTGGGCTTATATAATTTGGAATTAATATCACCGTGGGGATACAATTTCCGGGCAGGTGGACTTGCATATAACATTGACTTGCTTAGAGATATGATAGAGACAGGAGATATAACAACATTTATTGATGATGTGATGGTAGGAACAGAGACAGAGGAGGAACATGATGATATTGTAGAAGAAATATTAAGAAGAATAGCAGAAAATGATTTATTTGTAAAACCAGAAAAATGTGTGTGGAAGGTTAGAGAGATTGGGTTTTTAAAAGATGTGATAGGACCAGATGGGGTGAAAATAGAGAAAGAAAAAGTGCAAGGAGTAGTAGATTGGCCAGTATCAAAAGATATGAAGGATGTGTAGAAATGATGAGAAAAGATGTGAAGTAGAACTGGGGAGAGAGGTAGCAGAAAGTGTTTGAGGAGTTGAAGGAGAGGTTTATAATAGAACTAGTCTTGGTAACACCAGACTTAGATAAGGAGATGAGAGTAGAGGTAGATATGTCAGACTTTGCTATAAGTGGAGTATTGTTGATGAAGTGTGAGGATAAGAAGTAAAGGCCAGTAGCTTATATTTTGAAGTCATTGAATAAAGCTGAAAGAAATTATGAAAATAAAGATATATTAGTGATCATTCAGTGTTTAGAAACATAGAGGCATTTCTTAAAAGGTGCCAAGAGTCAGTTCAAGATTTGGACTGATCACAAAAACTTGGAGTATTTTATGAAAGCTCAGAAGTTAAATCAAAGGCAGACTAGATGGGTCTTATATTTGTCAAGATTTGATTTCACTTTAAAATATGTAGCTGGCAAGAGTATGAGATGAGCAAATAGTTTGAGAAGAAGAGCAGATTAGGCAGAATGAGTTAAGAGAGATAATGAAAATCAAGTAATGTTGAAAAAAGAGTGGTTGGAAATTAGAGTGATAGGCAGTTACAGATTGAGGGAGCTGAAGGAGAAATCATAGAAAAAATTAAAAAATCAAAAGCAAAAGATGACAAGATAGTAAAAGTGGTAGAAGAAATGAAGAAAGCTGAGGTTAAGGTATTAAGAAATGATGAATGGCAGATTGAGAATAAATTAGTACTAAAAGAGAAGAAGATATATGTTCTAAAGAATGAGAATTTGAGGTTGGAGATTATTTGGCTATATTATGATATACTGATAGTAGGACATGAAGAACAGTAGAAGATAGTAGAACTAGTCACTAGGAATTATTGGTGGCCAGAAGTTACTAAGGAAGTAAAGCAATATGTGAAGGGATATGATTAGTGTTAGAGAATGAAGGATAGAGTAGAGATACCAGTGGGAAAATTAAGACTAAATACAGTGCCATAAAAACTGTAGCAACATATATCAGTGGACTTTATTATAAAGTTACTAGTATCTAAGGGTTATAACTCAATTTTGATAGTATGTGATAGGTTTTTGAAAATGTTGCATTTTATAGTAACAACAAAAAAGATAACAGCAAAAGGACTAGTAAAATTGTTTAGAAATAATGTATAGAAGTTGCACAGGTTGCCAATAAGTGTGATTTTGGATAAAGGGCCTCAGTTAGTGGTAGGATTGATAAAGAAGTTGAATAAGAAGTTGGGGATAGAAATGAAGCTATCAACAGCTTTTTACCCACAAACAGACAGAGAGACAGAGAGAACAAATTAGCTGGAACAGTATCTGAGAATGTACATTAATCACAGGGAAAATAATTGGTCAGAATGGTTGGCAACTGCACAGCAACAAAGTTATCACCATTTAAAGTCATTTATAAAAGAGAACTGAGGATGGGTTTTGAGATAAGAAAAAGGGAAAGCATACAAAAGCAGAGGATTTTGTAAAGGAAATAAAGAAGATACATAAGAAGATAAAAGCAATATTGATAAAATCACAGAAGAAAATGAAAAAATATATGGATAAAAAAAAAGTAGTTGAGCATAAAGTGGAAGATAAAGTATTGTTAAGTACAAAATATTTGACATAGCAGATGAAAAATAAAAAAACAAAGAAGTTGATAGAGAAATTTATAAGGCTATATAAAATAAAGAAAATTATTCCACATCCTCTAGTAGAAATAGATGGAGAAAAGGAGTATGAGGTTGAGAAAATATTGAATATAAGAGATATGAGAGGGAAACGAAAGTATTTAGTTAGGTGGAGGGGATATACAGTGGAAGAAAACACTTGGAAGGGGCTAAAGAACTTAGAAAATACAATGGACTTAGTGGAAGAATTTGAGAAGAAGATCAGAAAAAAAGAAATAAAAAGAGTACAGATAAAAAAAGAGAAGGGGAAAGAAAGGGCATTGAATCCAGAAGCAGAAGTAGTTAAGAGAAGTGAGTTACTAGTAAAGTATATAACAAAAATTTTGTTTAGGTAGAATCATGGAAAGTTTGAATTTTTTTTCTTTTATTTCTGGGATGAAAAAGAAGTATGTGACCATGGTCACATGATGCATCACATGATATGATATCATAAGTCTGGAACATAGTAGAAGAAACTAGAGTGTTTACAGTATGTTTGTCTTGTGGTAATGGTGTAGTAGACTCATAGATAACACATGTAGTTTAGGGTAGGACTTATAATAGTAGTATCTATAGTGTAGTGATACATTGGAGACTCCCTGTCAAGTTCTCTTGTGATCCTCACAAGATTCTCACTTATAAGACTACTTTAGTGTACTATTGACTATCTTGGTTAGTGATTGTCACAACATTAAGAACTAGTAGATCTATTGTATTTTCTAGTCTGATAATTGAATATAATCTTTGGTATTCTTTGACAACATACTTCTTATTAGAACTCACTCTCTTAGATTTTAGTTATCTTTTGAAATTATAGTCTCACAGCAAATAGATAGTATAGTATATAAGCTGAAGCCAAGGTTGTTTTGCAGAGTTATCACACTTGATACAAACTCTGAGTCAATCCTACCTTAGATCTTTAACAGTATAGTTCAAAGCCTATATAAAGAAGGTAACCTATATTTAAGAGAAATAGATACTGCTTAGTAGAGGTATAAACACAGTTGTTATGCTAAAACTCTGTTATGGGCAGGTATTAGGCATGGTTCACACTGGGGGTGAAAGTTTGCAAGATTGACTTGGAAATGCATAGACTTGTAGAACGACTTCAGCTTATGTACTATGCTATCTATCTACTGTATGGTTATAACTTCAAATAAGAAGAAGAAGTCCAAGATAGAAGTGAGTGCTGATTGGTATGTCACTATTGAACACTAGGGATTGAGTTCAATAAGAGTTATTTTTGTTGATTATCAGACTAATGAATTACAGTGTAACTATTAGTCTTATATATATGTACTAACTATAGGAGATGCTTAGGGTTTCAGTGGTGGAACACTGACAGGAGTATGACTTTGCTATAGAAGACTGAGTCAAATAGGAGTAAGAACTCTGTTATGAAAGACTGAGTTGGATAGGAGCATTTCTGTCATGGAAGATAGAATATCCAGATTGTTACATCACTGCTACAAGGGCTTGTTGATTAAGTAGTATCACTGTGGTAATATATACTCTGGTTGGGTGAACTTAGTATATGATAGCAGGATATTATAATTAAAGACTTAGTAACTAATCAACAAAAGAATCTTATTGTTACAATCACTATCTCATATTATACAGATGTTTGTCTCATGAAGAACATATGCTGGAGTTTATTCTTGACTTATTATTTACTGTGCCTTACTCTATTCTCATGTGTTGTGGCAACTACTAGTCTAAAAATGACCAATAGACTACTAAGTAAACTTAAGAACAAAGTATCTCATGGGGATCACAAGAGAACTTGACAAGAAGTTTCCAATATATTTCTACAATATATATACTACTAGTACAAGTCTTACTCTAAACTACATATATTGTTCATAAGTCTACTATATTGTTACTACAAGACAAACATGCTGTAACTATGTCTTTGATATTATATTATGTGATGTATTATGTGACCATGGTCACATATCTCTTTATCATCCAAAAAGAAAAAGAAAAAGAAAATCAGGAAAAATAGATAAAAATAAAAATAAAATAAAAATAAAATGTTAGTGTCCAAGTGCACTATAACATTGATGCCCTTCTCTCTCTTGTACCACTATCTTGCATGGTAGTGCCCATAAGAGACTTAGGGAATAAATCTGTTTTCTTTTCTTCAAATACATACTTTTTACAAAGCTTTCAATTACCAACTGTATTTTTGTCAAATCACACAGGGATGGACCAATTTTTTGCAGGACCTTTTCCTGACAACTATGATGAGGTGAGAGGTAGAACCATCTCACCCAGTGTATATGTTTCTAGGGACTTGTCGGTTTCTTCCACTAAATCCTCTGTTGCTTATCATGAGAGGATGGAGTGCAACAACACTACAATTGAAGATGTTTATATAGACAATGTTTCCCCTGGGTTGCCAAATGAGACAACCCAGGAGAAAGCCATTCAGGTCAGCAAGGTGGCTGACACTAACAACAATGCAGTTACTACGATGCAACAATGTATTCCCTATGAACACCCCAACATGACTTTGGCACATGGTTCTAACATGACTTTGGTACATGGTTCCAACATGACTTTGGCATATGATGATGACACAGTTATCAACATCCCCCTTCCATACAATCCTAATGCTCTGACTGAACTTAACCTTTGGGACAGCAGTTTCCACCCCATTTCTCTACATGGTTCAATGGAGTATTTAGCTTCAGACACCAAGAATATCAAAGATTTGCTCAATTTCATGGCTAAGTATATCTCAAATAAACAGGTCAACCTGGTCAGGTCTAATAACTTGAATAATTTCAAAGGTATTGGAGAGGCATTATGGCATCTCATATCTTTGGTCTATCAATTCAGATAGAACTCTCTAAGTGCAGATAAAAAATACTAAATCTCTTAGGGAGAAAATTTCAGCTAAACTCACCCCCAGGATCATTCCAACTCCTAGCTGTAGTAATAAAGCATTGGATAAGACAACCCTAGCCAGCATCAAAAAAATGCCGCCCCTCACTCCAGTCAAATTACAGAAAGAGGTCATCCATATCTCTAAATTTTTCAAAAACATCAAACCCATCAAACCTGTCAATATTATGTCCACCAAGTCATATGTGCAAGCCTCAAAACAGTCTTACATGAATAACACCTCAGAAGTTATCAAAATCAAGAATACCTTCTCCACCTTAGATGCTCAGAAAGTTGATCAAATTCATAAAATTGTCAATGGCTCCCCAAAACCCAAGCTACAAATTCAAATGACCACTAAAGGCCCCTCCAGAAAACAGATCATTATTCCAATGAGTAATGATAATATTATCAAATTCATAAAAACAGTTCACTTTACATTGCCAATATTAACCAATCTCTCAAGAACGCCAAACCTGAGGTCTTAGTCAACTTCATTCGTTCAGACACAGCTTGTGTCATAGTTATCACTAACAAAGTTGCAGCTCAATCCGACCTCTATATCATCAAAAACTATATCAAGAAAGTTGATGACATCAACACTATCAATGTTGAAGCTCCCCAATTGCCTCAATCTAAATCCTACTTGAAAGTCATAGGCATCTCCTATTATTCCCACAACTCATCCAATGAACATCTTACTCCTAATGATGTGGAAGGTATTATTAAACAAAATCAAATCTTCGACAATATTGTTCTTGTGTCAAAACCATAAGTCATCAAAGTTTTATCCAAGTCTGATATGTCAATTATTTGGATTGACATTTAGGATGTTCAGACTAGTAGTAAGGCTAAAAGTCTTATTAATAGGTGCTTTAATGTAGGAAGATTTATTGCAACTATTTGAGGAGCCAATATGAATCCAGGTATCCTCCAATGCAAGAATTCTTGGTGATGGGGACATACTACCATGTCATGCCATATTCAGGGCTCTAGATGTGTCAAGTGCAATGGCCCTCACAAGACTGAAAACCATCATCAATACAGATGGTGTTGCAAGACAAATGAGAAGACTAATCCCCCTCACCTTGAAACAAAAGCAGGCGCTCTGTGCCCATATTCTTTCAAATGCTCCAATTGTCATGGAGATCACCAAGCAGACTCAAACTTATGTCTGTTCTGGAAGCATAGGTTCCATCGTGAATGGCATGTCAAGAAATATGCCGAGATCCATGAAAACAGATCCAACTCAACCCGTTCAATTATGAACAACACTACACTATGAATTGTGATGTCCTAAAATTTTTCTCTCAAAATGTTAGGAAAAACAGATTAATCGTCAATACAATTCTAGAGACTCAATATCAATTTGACATTATATTCATTCAAGAACCCCCATAGTCAATCATTCGCTCCATCTCTAGCTCCAATAATTGTAAAGGAAAACCCCTTGTTGGCGTTTCTCACCATCCCAATTGGCACACCTTCACCAGACACCCCACAAATCAGTCTGACTCTCCAAGAGTTATCACTTATATCAATATTCATGCTTTATGTCTCTGTTTTTCTCTGCAAAATGATGTTTTAAACCACAGAGATATTTCCTGTATTTCATTTTCAAACCAAGGCTCTACTTATTTTATGCTTAACATCTATTCTGACTCTTCTCAGTCAGCCTTAAATTATCTAAAGGATACTGAGTCCAGCATTCACAATGTCATCATCATGACAGGTGATTTTAATATTAAAGACTGTAGATGGGATCCCTATTATATGTTTCATTCCATTCATAGTGATTCTCTTTTTGACACTGCAGACTACTTTTCTCTAGACATTTCTAATCCTATTGAAAATGTTCCTACTAGATTTTCTGACAATAACCACAATACTAACTTTGTTTTAGATTTAGTATTTCTTTGCCCATCTTTTCCAGAATTCAACCGGCATTGTATTCATCCAGAGTGGAGACTTTTGTTAGATCATGCTCCTATTACTATTGATGTATCCATTCAGGAAGAAAGAATATCACATTCATGACATTTGCTAGGAAAAGGAAGCAATGAAGAGATAGTTCAACTACTCATATCCAAAATTAAGGAAGCCTGGCAAAGAAACTTGAAACCGGTAAAAATCACAAGATATTCCAAAGCTTGGTAGAATAATGAATGTCGACTATCTCTGGACAAATATTGATTATCTCAAAGTCTTGAAAACTGGCACAGCTTCAAAAGCACTGTCAAGAAAACAAAGCAACTTTTCTTTGATAACAAAATCGAAGAAATCACTAACAAAAAGTGTGGTCCATGGGAACTTATGAACTAGGTCAAGAAACGAAAGCTCCCTGCAATTGAAGCTATTCAATATGAAGAACATCCATGTATTGAGCTAGAAGATCTTTGGATTGCTCTACACAATTCCTTTAACTCTGCTCAGACATGAGAAATTGATATTCATGTTCTAGATAACATTCCTAACAAGTCAATGAAAGAGTGGAATTTGTTTTCCAAGCAAGAATTAATCGATGCAATTGAAAAATGCAATAATTTGTCTACCCTGGGCCCTGACAAACTAACCTGGAGCCATATCAAGATCATCATTAGAGACAAAGATTGTTTATCTAAACTAATAGACATTGCTAATACTTGTATAGATTTGGGATATTGGCCATCTTATTTCAAATCGTCAACAACGGTCATAATTCCCAAACCTAACAAGATTGTATATGATTCGCCCAAATCATATTGACCGATTGTTCTTTTGAACATGATTGGAAAACTTTTTGAGAAAATGATTGGAGACTGTCTTCAATTCCACACTATCTCCAACAATTTCATTCATTGAAGCCAGTTAGGAGGTTTTAAACAGAGGTCTACCACAGATGCTGGTGTCGTTCTTACTTATATCATTTGCTCAGGATGGGTTAAAAATCTCACTACAAGCACTTTAGCATTCGACATCACTCAATTTTTCCCTTCCTTGAATCACCAATTCCTTCTTCTTATTCTTGACAAGACGGGCTTAGACTGAAGAATGTTCATATTCTTCAAGAATTATCTAGTAGGAAGAAAAACCAAGTATATTTGGAATGACTTTATTTCCTCTTCATTTGACATTAACATTGGTGTTGGACAAGGTTCTGCTTTATCGCCTATTCTTTCAGCTCTTTACCTTTCTTCTGTTTTTTATTCTTTAGAAAAATATCTAAAAATTCCTATTTCTATGATTTCTTTTGTAGATGATGGCTTGTTTGTTTCTCAAAGCAAATCCATTTCACATTCGAATGCAAATCTTTTTTATAGTTATAATGTCATTTCATCTATTCTTTCAAAATATGGTCTCATCATCAAACATGGAAAAACTGATGTTTTTCACTTCACTAGATCTCATGGAACTTATAATCCCCCTTCTCTCAATCTAACCCCCATTGGCAGCCCCTCACTCCTCCCCAAGGAAACCTGGAGATATTTGGGCTTCATCTTTGACTGCAAACTCACATTTAGAAGTCATCTAGACTTCTACTCCAACAAAGCGATTTCTACCATCAAATGTATGAAGTTGCTTGGAAATTCAACTAGAGGCATTAATCCTCTTCAAAAGGGAAGACTTTACTGGTGTTGCGCCCTTCCCATAGCATTATACGGATTCCAGCTGTGGTATTACAACAAAGCACCTACACATTATCATCTTAATATCTTGAGAAAGATGCAACAAAGAGCTGCTCTATGGATTACTGGAGCCTTTTGAACATCTTCTTCTTTGGGCGTTGAAGCCATAGCTGGACTTGTCCCCATCCACCTTCATCTGAAGAAATTATATGGAAGATTCTTACTACAACAATCTTCTCTTCTATCCAATCATATCATCCACAGCATTCTCAGTTCTGACGGGTCGCAAAAATACAAAAGTCATAATGCATCCATTGATCATCTTACAGCTAAACAGAGAAGTCGGCTTAAATCATCCATTATCAATGTGAATGATAAACATAATGAATTTTTCCCTTCCTTTTCTTTTTTCAACAAGGAATTCAATCCTGGAAATCATATTGTTGACATTTTTCCAGACCATTTTTCTTTTCACCCTTGTTCTTTGAATGTTGAAAAGCACATAGAAAACTTAGAAGAAATCATGCTTAGAGCATCTTCTGATCCCTTCTTATCCATAGTTGTGTCAGATGCAAGTATCAAGAACCAAGTTACTACTTCCATTTCACACATTCATTCCTTTAACAAATCTATTGTCAAAACTTTACACAGTGCTATCAATATTATCACAGCCAAAGCTGAGCTCTTTGCCATTTGTTGTGGTATAAGCCAAGCAGTCGCTAACCATAATGTCAAACATATCATAGTCATCACTGACTCCCTTCACATCACAAGAAAAATCTTCGACTCTTCCACTCATCTGTATCAAATCCACTCTGCAGCTATTTCATCAGAACTTAGAGAATTCTTTTCTAAAGATTCTCAGAACCATATTGAATTTTGGGATTGCTCTAGTAAACAACAATGGGCTCTTCACCAGATAGTCAACAAAGAAACCAAAAACATGGTTTCTATCCTGATGTTCCCATACAAATCTTTCTGGGATTTCTACAAAAAATCTGAGTGTGATTCCATTCTGTCTCAGTGGAAGATGACTTTTCAAGCATCCAATTCTAAAGGGAGAAACTTCCTCAATCAGTTAAGTGATGACTTACTCTCCATTGAACCTTTGTGTTCCAAAGGTGGCCCATGGCTTTCGCAGTTCAGTCATTCGAATTTGCTTTGCGCTCGAGCATCAAGAGCTATTACCAATCATGCACCAATAGGAGAATATCAATTGAGATTCTTCCCTTCAGAGATCTTTAGCTGTCCGTGTGGCTTATACCCCATCAAATCAAGACGACACATTCTTCATGAATGTCAAAGGTTCAACAAGTATTGGAATCCAAGAAGGGATACCCTATCTCATTTTTCACTTTTTCTACAACTCAATCCAAGTGCTTTCATGTTCACTTAATCACTTATATCCTGTGTTACTAATTGTAGCTCATTATCGATTCTGTCTTCTTTTTCTTTCTTCTTCTTTCCTTTTCTTATTTTCTTTTCATGTTGCTTCCATCTGAATGTACATAGTTATGAAGTAGCTACCACAGTCTACCTTTGCGTTCTGTGTAATAAATTGCTGATTCAAAAATAAAAATAAAAAGTGCACTATAACATTATGTATCATCAGTCAGCACCTTATGTAGTAGTAGAGTCTTCCTCATATCTTTCTTTATTATTTCCTCAAGGACACTTCATGTTTATTTTTCTGTATCCTTATGCTTTACCAATTGATCCATCTCTCCATCCTTCCTCAAGTCTTTGCCTAAGTTGCAACCTGAGCCAAGCCTAAGGTTATAACATTGGAATTCTCTGATATGAATGTTTATCTCAATATTGCCATCTTATATCATTCTCAGTTCCTGAACTAAGCTCTGGTTTTGTTTCAGTCACTACATGTTAATGCTAGCAAACAGAACTCTGTGCCAGGAACATCAATTCTTCATCATTATATTAAATAGAGTGCAGGTAATGACTAAGAGGTCCTAGCAGCCTTAGAAAGTAATCTGATTACTCAGGAGTCACTGTGAACAACTGTAAATGGCTCAATTAAAGGTAGTAAGATAATACTTCACCTATGGACAACTGTAAATGACTAAGAGGTAGCAGTACATGTGATCATGTGATGTACTAACTAAATGAGATGCAATCCCAAGACCAAGTCCACAGTCAGACTGATAAGATCACTTCT
>Ga0157364_1005347_pt1 | contig 13057 bp, 7 predicted proteins | sample AttsexASBM2_FD_111476 | JGI IMG/M metagenome (GOLD analysis project Ga0157364, IMG submission 111476) | Fungus gardens microbial communities from leaf cutter ant in Ribeirão Preto, State of São Paulo, Brazil - Atta sexdens ASBM2 | ecosystem: Host-associated > Fungi > Mycelium > Unclassified ... | reverse complement strand
TTTATTAGAATGTTTACTTGGAGAGATTAAGTTCTCTTATTTTTCACAAGAAGTAGAAACAAAGTTGCAAGACATAGAACAAATAAGGATAGGTTTTTTTAAAGCTCGACGGAGCTGCTGGTAGCTAGGCCAAGAAATTTACGTAATACGTGGAAGAAAAGAAAAGTAGCTGCAGTTAAGATGGAACGTTGACGGACGGACGGACGAATGGATGAACGAATGGTCGGGCGGAGCTGGGACGCTGTTCTCAAGAGAAAAGCGAGAAAAGCGGCGAGAGCGAAGATTTGCAATGCTAACCAGAGACTGCATTAAACGGGAATTAATTTCTTGCTAACCGTCTGGAGTAGCTGCGCACCCCGTAGTACCTAACCCCTTCTTCTTCTCTTTCTTCTTCTTCTTTTACTTCTACTTTTTTTTGTCGCATCAAGGGAGGGCCATCTCTCTGCGCATCGTCGTGCAACTCGTCGTCCGAGCATTACTACGGATAATCCAGTCCCGTTTACTGCACTCCCACGAGGACGGATGGCATGAAACGGTGACCAGTAGAATAGAGAATGGTTTCACCAGGACTTTTCTTCCTGACCATTCTGGCGCGCTTCGAAACCGGCTTAAGGTTTCGGTACACTTTGCACGCGACGAATAACGAGCCATTGCTAGCCCCGTGTTTGTCCGCGCCGCAACGGGAAGCTCCATAAATCTCCATAATTCAGCTCCGTGAATCTCTTTGCACACGTCTCGTCCACGACGAGGGCTCCCTTTGTCCATAGTAAATCTTATTTTAATAATACAAAACAATGTCGATTTCCTTCGAATGTGTTGTATATGATTTTTGGACAATATAGCTCCTTTACAATCACGAATTTATTTAAGAATTTCTTGATATTTATAAAATTCTACACTCTTCTTGTTTTGACGCGGTATTTCTTGAACGCGAATCTGATTTTGCAATAATCTTTTGTCCACAATAAATATTATTTTAATAACACAAAATAATATCTATTTTTGAACAAGCGATTTTTAAATAGCATATTTGCAATCAACATATACTTATCTAAATACTCTAGTTCATAAATCGAAATCAAGTTAATATCGATTGATTTTTCGGACTGTTTAATTTGACATCAACTATATTTTTTATTGATCTTCGAAGAAGATCAATATTTTATCAACGCAACATCGATAAAATATCGATCTTCTTTCGAAGATCAATAGAACACCTAGATATCAAATCAAACCTAAAAATTAATCGATTTCGACTTGTAAACTTGGGATATTCATAAAATATCGATATTTATAAAATTCGATGTAATATTCAGTTTTTTATAATTACCTCGATTATTTTTCAATGGTATAGATGCTCTATGAATATATCTGTATAATAACAACCAATTTTAAACGACCAATTACGTTTTTCAAACTTCTCGTTGTAAGATGTAAAGCATGTGCGCGAATAGCATACAAATTAAGATCTGTACAAAAGGATTTATCTCATGAAAATCTACGTGCGGATATTTACATTTGTATTAGGTTACCCAGGAAGTAACCGGATTTTAAATTCAGCAACCATTCGCCCAGCATTTTTATCTTTCTCATTCCAAATAATCAAGAACAATTACTTTTGATACATCTAAAATATTTTTATAATAATATTATTTTAATGAGGATTTACACATTCGATTTCTTCAAGCATTCAACGCAAAATTATCCGACCAAAATACTTTGATCTAAATTTGAATTGTTTATTCATCGATTATTTTTTCTCCAGTCTTTATTTAGTATTTTCATTCTAATAACATTTTATTTAGTAATAAGATTTGTGTACTAACAGCAGTGTTGTTTCTGAATTCGTGAAATATACACGCATGAAAAATTATTTCAAAAAATTATTTCAAAAGCGATTATCATTAATAATTACTGACAATAATCGATAAATGATACAAATATCACTATTATATTATAATAATAATGTTTCATATTAACACCATAAATAAAATTATAAAATATAATTAGTTCCTGGATAACTTAATATAACGATGCAAAAGATTTCGATTTTATTCGTATCAAATATGCGTTAAAAAAGAATAACGGATGAAATGAATTATTACGCAGTAATTCTTTCAGTATGCGTTATTATTTAAAAGAGTTTAATTTCGTTTTAGTGAGCGATAAATACAGAATTTGTCACATTAAATTTTAGAATGTAGCGGACACGCGAATAAGTAATTTTGATATATAAACCAATGAGCGCAAGATTAGTTAATAATTAATATAATTAATAATGACTGATGTATTTTCGAATGGAATTAGCTTGTACATAGAATTAGCGTTATGAAATACGTTACGAGACACAATATGAGATAACAATTTTCATATTTATTCTTCACGCGTCGATCATTTTCTTTTATCACAAGAAATGGATAATAACCGCATCGTAACTCAGTCTCTATGTGTTGATATATTATTCGTCATAACTAACCGATCACTTTTTGCAAATAAAAAACACATTTGCTTTTAATCGCCACATAAACACGATTACGATATTTCGAGCATTACGTACATTCTGTCTGTTCTGTTTTTTAATAGCAAATTTTTCACATCATAAAAAAGCAATAAGTACGACAAAAAGCTTAAAACGCACAAATTAGGAAAATTGACGTAATTAGCATATGAATATATCGGTCGAATAATATTTTTAATGCAAGATTATATTAATATATACAATCTCAAATTTTGCATTTTTGCCGTTTTATCGAAAAAATTAAACAATTAAATCCTATTATCTTTTAACGCTAGAAGTACTAATGTTTTTTTACTCACTGAAAGAATCAAACAAATAAATTATTACAAAAGTAAACAAAGTTGAAAAACCAAATACTTGATCAATATAAAAAACAATTGTGTATTCAAAAGTAAAAAAATTTCAGAATTCTGTCTTTAACACAAAACGTATAATAACTGCTTGGTACTTCTAGTTAAAAAAAAACGTATTAAAATTTATTATAACATGCGATTATTTATGACGCATGAGTAACAAATTATCATCAAAAGTAAGAAATGCGAAATATGTAGTTATTTCTCACAATCTCGATATTTTATTGTTTCTAAAATAAAGTTAAAAAAGATAAAGTGAAGATAAATTGAAGTGAAAGTAAATTAAAGATAAAAAAGTCAAGATGAAAAAATATTATGTGTTCAACTTGAAACAAAGAACGTGACCCAACAAATGGATGAAAATAATATCTTCTTTCTGCCCATCGACGTTTCTTCCACTCCCTCTTGTATTCTCATTTCGGAACTTATTCTCAACATCAACATATCAATTCTTGGCCGGTATTCTTTTCAGTCGCATTATATCGAATCGTCGGTAATTACGCCCCTTAACCTTGTTCTCAATTTCTTTATATCTCCCACACATTGCATCTACGTAATTTCTATAAAGGGATCTCATATAAAGGACTGGTAGAGTCTGACGTAGTTTTGGCATATAAATAAACAGTAATCTTGAAATTACAGAGAATAAAGCATCCTAGGAAATAGACTGGCAAAGAAGTATCTCTGAAGTACCTCTATCTTTGAAGTACCTCTATAATCAAGCTTACAAGTATTTGTGAAATTTGATCTTCAACGTATAATTTAATTTCAGTAATAATATGAGATAAAATCGAGAGAGTTTCCTGTCAATCAATTATCTCTATACATAGTTAATTACATAGTTAAAAACAATAATTATTCTTCATAAATGAAACACAAAGTGAAATCTCTATAGCAATTTTGTATTTTAAAATACATATATTAGTTTCCATTTTTTATGTCAAAAATCTCCAAAGTAATAAATTGTCATTATAACAATGATTTAAAATCATTTTTCGTCGTTTTATGTCAATGAATTAAATAATGATGTACAATATAATATTTGTGACGATATATTATTGCCATTTAATTATCACTCAAGACATATATATTGAATAAATAATGAATAATATTGTTAATTATTATATATCTTAATTAGGCAATAATTATAAGAGTAAATAAGTATATACTTATTTACTCCCCTATCATAATTTGGTAGTTATTGGCGCAATACATCAGCCCAATATATGTAATGCATGCCAGTGTTTAATCAATGAATTATGGTATTAGGTTGCAATTACTGCTTAATTAAAAAAAATAATAATTAATAATATTGTTTCATTATTGATTCATTGTAGCTATTCTTATGCTTATCTTTGCAAGAAGCAAAGATAAAAAGTTTATGAAGATATTCCAGATATATATTCCTTTTAGATAATCAGATTTTTCCCGAGTTTAAAACGTTGCACGCTGTATACTTGCAAAATTTTCAATTAAAAATTGCAACTATCTCTTCTATATTAAATCTACGTCAAGATGTTCAATCACGAAAAGGCTACATAAAACATTCATGTTTCCGTTACATATACACGAGTACTTTTACGTGGCAGGCGGCCGCGCAGCATAGTCACGTGAATCCTAACGATATAATCATTTAATGGAGTTTCTGCCGTATCCCGATATCTATGTTTGAGAATGGAAAGAGAAAAATACGCAGCAACATTTTTTCCGTGTTATTACATTATGATTCGCTCGGTAAATGAAATTCAGATAAACTAAGACCAGTACGATTAAACGACTTATTGTGATTCGAGACGCTTTGACGAATCGGCAGTGCTCTCGAAAATATTGTTCTAGATGAAAACAGTTATTCTATCCTAAAATAATTCTTTTTTACTCCGCTTATTGTTAGAGCAAATTTTCTAAAAATCTTGAAGTGTTGTGAAAAAATTGCATTAGTCTTCTTTTTTAAAATTCTGCTATGAAATAAAATATATCATATATTTCCGAAATTAATTACAGAAATAATATAAATTCAATTAATCAAAATTTGAATTTTGTAGCTTCTAAATTTTAAGCAAAATTTGAATGGATTGTAATCCTACTAGTTCAGTCCGAAAATAAATAGAGAAGCATTCTCTATTGTCTCTATTTCTCTATTTATTTCCAAAATATTGCATTTTTTATATTGATATATTATGATAGAATTAATGTAAACTAAGATATTATCTAATTGTGAGATTATATGTTCAATAAAATTATATTTGTATTGTAAAATTATATTTTTAAAAGTTTTAAAATCATGTATATCGACATATCTTGAGCTACAAATGATATACAGATGAAGTTTTGAAAAGTCTCTAGGAATTTTTAAATTAGCCAAATTATCATAGAAATTCTTCGTTTCAGAAATTAGAGAATGTATTGTGATGTAAATTATTAAAATCATTTATACAACTTGTGCATTAAATTGTCTTGCATTACTAATGCGCTTTCTAATAAATTTGGAATCTTTTTCTTTTTGCTTTAAAGCGAAGCACAATTATGAACCTATTTAATATCAAATTAAAGGCTTTTGACGAAGTGGCAAGAATGCAAATTGATAAGGAAAAACTTTAGCTAATTTTTAGTAAGCTTTAGCTTAAAACGAATTTAATTCGATGCTTCGTTACCGAGATAATTAACATGGAAAATTCAAATGCTGCGAAAAAGGTATCTCATAAAATTTTCGCTTAAGAAGAGTTATCTCTAAGTTCTTGAATCCTTGAAGCATGTAACTTTTGCAAAATATCTTGCGCATATAAAATTGGTGATATTCCGCTCACAAGTCAAAGTTGACATTAAAAATGTTGGATTAATTTTTCTGACATATCAACACGAATTTATTTATAAAATTATTTATTAATTACTTTACGAAAAGATTTGCTAAAGTATCTAAAAAATTTATTTAGATACAGATCTGAAAATTTTGTAAGACTGTAGGATAAAATAATTATCCAGGACGCTCGAGCAGCTGGTTGCTGAAATATGAAAACGTTTGTTATTATTTATTATTTATTATAAATATCTTAATAATTTTGATATAATTCAATAAAACAAAAATAAAAATAGTTTTATGATTTCAAGAATAAATCAAATATAAGTAAATAGCCTATATAAGTCTCCGTGTTGTTAGGGCATAAATAATGTATCTATAAGGTAAGGAGATATAATTCGCAAACAATTGGAATATATAACTTAGCAATGAAATTAACTTCAAAACTTAAGTCCTCTTCAGTGGACTGAAGGAGTCAAGCACAAACTATTGAAGATCCAAATTCAAATTCAGAATCAAAACGTTTGTAGTTAACATTAATAAGTAAATTCTAATTGTTTGAGAATTATATGTTATCACCTTATAAACATTATGCACTAACAATCGTGAAAGCTCATTTAGACAATTTAATTGTACCTAATAAAATTATTTTTAGATTTATATCTAACTGCATTTTTAGATATTTCAGCAAAATCTTTCTTCCATGTACTCACATAGTTTAGAATGTACTTTTTTATAAAATGTCGATACAAACGCAATGATGAATCACGATGAATAATGTGAAAATGGCAAACAGCCTCATGCAGATTTGGATCAATCCGTGTTCAATCGGCTTGTCATAGTTGGACGCATCGCGTGACAATAAGGAAACACAGCGAAAACAACTCGCGAAACGAACGCAACGAGCGAAGGAATGGACGGAATAAACGAGTGGCTAAGACAAATGGAGTCAGTATTTTACGTCGATGTAGACAGATACGCGATATCTCTGTCGAAAGAAGAACGACGTAAACAGACATGAAGAACAAGCGAGGACGAAGGGATATCAGTGTCGAAGTAGAGCGTCGAATAGGGAGAGGGTGTGCGTGGGACCGTACCTTTTGCAGGATTCTATCCCTTTCCCGCGGCGAAATCTGGGGATACGTGGCCAAACCTGGTGGTCGATACGCGGGTCAGCAGTATGCTTCACTAACAGCGCCAATGGGGCGGTTTGTGAAATCCTCCTAGAGCTAGTACAATCCAACTACGAAGTATTCCCCATTTCCGACACTGCGGGCTCCTCCAATTGCGATGGCTAAGTGCTCAGTAATGACCGTTGTTAATGTCCCGCTCGAGAGAAAGGTGAATTTTCCGAATTACACGAACGATATGATCGACGCTGAAAACACGCGCAAGCTTACCTCGAAATTCGCTAAATAGAAACTGAAATGGATCCATCCGAAATTCTCAGGATCATTTTTATTATCACACAGATCCACGTAGTGTAGCTATGCATTTTTTATCCTCCGATCAATATTTTTATATGTCCCATCCACTGTGTGAAAGATCGAAAAAATATTGACCACTTCAGATTCTTTAATCGTTTATATTTAAAATCCAATATAAGTAATTTATAATTCATATCAAGTTACAATTTTATATGTGTATATATAGAAAAATTTTTTGTACAAATTTAAAACGAGGTGTAATTATGGAGCTACTTAATTAGAGATTTTTGAGAAAGAAAGCATACATTACTCATATATTGAAAACGTTAATTAATTTTTACTAAGCTTTATATTCTCTATTTATAATTTTATCGTATATTTTGATATTTACGCGCATATTTTATATATATTTCATTCTCATTGTATTTTAATTCGTAATTTTGCTGAAAAATTTAACTTATTTTTCCATATCAAAATAATATAAATTTATCTAATTCATAGATATAATTATGTTACATTGTTATTTATGCTTCTTAATACGTTTTCTTAGTCCTTATTTTATTTTAGAAAGTCTAACAGCTTTTCGAGTAGATTTTCGAAGCAGATTGATGTCGCGACAGGTTCTCAAGAAAGGTTCTCCCTGTGAGAAGCTATTTGACGGATTGAAGAAACGACCGTCGCTTTGAGAAACTGCTTAGAGACGACGTGTTCTGGTTTCACAGTGCGTCCGTGCAATCGTTGTAAGATGCCACTTTGAGAAATTCCAAGGCTGTTGTGATATGTGACGCACTGCGAAAATAGTCGACATCTCTATTAACAGTCACATCGAAGTGAGATGAAACATCGTAATACGTTACAAAGAAAAATCAGTACATATTTCTTTTCTAGAAGCATCATTCAGATTCAACGTGTGCCAAACAATAATATTAATTTGTTGTAATCCAATAGAAATTTCGAATCTCATTTTACTTAAAATTTAAATTATATTACTTGTTAAGATATTTACAGTAAACATTTCAGTTCAGCATTTTATAACATTTTGATCGATCCATTAAGGATTAAAATGCCTTAATAAAGGAATTAAATTATGACATTTATATATAACAAATATATATACAAATATACATATATTTTTCACTTGTTACAATATATTTAATATTAAATATCTGATGAAAAAACTCTCCTGCTATTTGAAAATAACAAGCAAAATGACTTTTATCTTGAAATACTTCAGTTTAATTGATGATTTAAATTGGCTGATTAATTGCTTCCCAATTACCATTATCGCGATTTTCTCTCAACATATCAAAATTATTTCGTTTTTCTACCTTGCGATCAACAAAGCTAATCTACCTTTCGTTGTGCACAATAGTTGGTCTCACTAAAACTCCATTTCTTTCTCGCTATCTCCTCCCCCCCTATCTTTTTCTTTCTTTCTCGTTTTCTCTTTTCCTTCCATCTTCGCTTTATCTCGTCATTGTTGAATCGCAAGGTTGCTTGTCACAGAACAGAAGTGGATCTGAGACCGAGTAGACTGAAACCACGAGATTGAAAATCGATTTTCAACCTGGTGACAAAATAGTCACCTATTTGCCACGCTTATTTAATTAACGAAAATTAGTAAGAATTTGCAGTGCGGTCCACGAGCAGGCGAATAAAAAAAACTACGGATAAATGAACATACACCACGATTCATTAATGCTTTAGTATTTTCGAAATTTATATTAGAGTTGCTAAGACATACTTTTTTAGTCGACCACATTACATTTCGTGTGTCAAGACTGTTGATTAAATATACAGAATTATACTTTTATTAATCAATTTATATTATATTATATATTACATAAATTATTACTTATCTTTTATAATTGTTTAATTTTTTATACGAATTAAATACTTATCAGATACTGGGTTATGAGTGATTAACCATTCAAACATTCGATCGCAAAAAATGTATAGGAATGCTAAAGCATTAATGAACCTCAGTGTACGGTTTATCGGAGCCTAAAACGATCGTCTATGCAAATGTCGTGGCCATTAAAGGAATGGACGAACCGGAACGACCTCCTTCGCCTCGCCTGTTTTTCGCTTCTTGACTTCGCACGCCCTCGGCCTCGACTATATTCGCCGGGCGTTGAATCTACATTCTAGTGGACTCTGAAGGAGAAGTAAATCGAATCAGCGTGATTGAAAATCGATTTTCGATACGGCACTCAAAATCAATCTCTGAGGCAGCAGCAAATAATCCATTTGTGCTCTTGATTGACATCGCTGTTCAATGTCAACCGCATAAGATGTACGACCACTATTAACGACGATTAATTTTTTATCTCCATCATCAATTACGCTCGTTATTCTTCCATGGGTTAATTTGAAGATCGATATAACGTACATTGCATTCTGTGAAATAACATTATGAAAACTGTTTCGTTTATCACAAAATCCGAAACAAAATGTCGGAAAGTCCTATAAGCACAAATGTCACGTCAAGTCGGATATAGAATTTTTCGAGTATGTTGGAAAATCGACATTATTTTCTTAGTCTGTCAAGTAGGCGGAAGATGATAGCAGCCGTAGTATCGGAAATCCATTTCCAATGTTGCATCTTGGATTTGTTTCCTCTATTTGAACATTGCCATGACAATACACGAATGTGGCAATTTCCTGATAAGATAATAATACTGTGATTGGAAAGTTCTTCAATTTTTTCTGCGTTATGACAGATTATATAAAACAGAAAAACTAAAAGGGAATACATCAAATATTAAAACAGATGTCATCCTTGAATATCCCTCTCTCTCTCTCTCTCTCCCTCTCTCTCTCTCTCTCTCTCTCTCTCTCTCTCTCTCTTTCTTCCTCTGTAATATTATTTCCTATTTTAAAATATGCCAATAGAGATGCATATAATCTCTTTTCTCATCGTTTTAAAACTTATTTCATGCATATATTAATATTATATATGCAAGGACAAAAAAGTTTGGCTACAAAGTTTTGTGTGTTTATCAAATCATTATGTCATTTGTCATCATTGAAGCCAAAGTATTATTAAAAACGTCATTTTTCATCTTGTTACTTACAATTAGATAATAATTAACAATTAGATAATAAATTAGCAGAATTTTAAAAAAATGCTAATTAGGTCTTATTACATAATTCTACATCAAAAGATTTTTATCGGTTAATAAACTGAAGACCACTCTATTGACTACCTGGAAGAATTTATTCGTAAAAAAAGATATCATCATTGATGCATTTCCACAGCGCTAAAAGCTTCTATCAAACCTAAAGATGACCATTTTGAATGATAATTATTATTTTTTTTACAAATACAATACCTGTATACTGTTACTAATAATTTATTAAACACAAAATTTTGTGATCAAACTTTTTTTACCCTGTATTGTTATCAGCTTTTCAATATGTAATCTTCAAATACACAATCAATTCAATTAGAATTTAGCGATAACAATGAATAACTTTCTTATCTTAATGTATTCGTAAATACAATTTACAGTTTCTCGATAAGAGCGATTACGATTCTTCAGGTTCGCCTTTGAAAGAATGTCCCTATTTATTTAACCGCCTGTTCAACTAGATACGTCTTAATACGACGAATAGACGAAATAAAGAACTATGGCTGCGTGAAATGGACTACCTGCACGTCTCTTTAATCTATTAGAAGCATTGAACATAGATTCCGTCCATGGACGGTCGGGAGATTTACTCTCCTCGGTTTCTTTAACCCCAAACTCGCTTCGTCCATTTTCCACTTTTGCGACTCGCCGGGGTTCCCTATCTCTTTCGCTTCCCGCGTTTCTTTTTATCTGCGAGCACCGTCGTCTTATCTCGGTCCGCGTTGAGTCCTCTGTACCCGGGACTGAAGTGGATGGGGCAAAGTACGCGAAACGGATCTCCGAAGCCGCGCACGATTGGAAATCGATCTTCGGCGTTGCTCGTTCCCGGGTAATTCGTAAGAATGTCTCCGTTTCAATGATCGACGAATGACCGGCCATTTGTCTCGATTATCCTACTGCTACGAGGACAATCGTCGCATAGTCCTGGTCGGAAATATCTTTTAGAAATTTGTATACTGATAGTGAACTTGCGTTCGTGAATGAACAAATGTACATGTCCCCGGGTACAAATACGACGAGCCACGCGTACGCTTCCTTCTATGCGAGATAAACCGATCTCTCCCCGCGTACAGCGGCGATAGAAAGTTGCGGATGAACGCGATATTTGCGGGAACTTCGAAATAAATGGCCGGGGACTACTTTTCTTGCGTAGCAAACGAAGAGCGGGGGAGAGAATTCCGCTTCCCCTTTCTCTTCCCGATCCTCACGCTATTCCGCGGACTGCTCGCGGGTCTGACTATTTGCGAATCTGTTTGTATGTACATAGCTCCGCATACATATAAGTATATATTCACTTCAGTTATAAATTTATGTACGTACCGTCTCCTCTTGAAATTTACAGCGTAGGCGAGTATTGATCAGATTGTATGCGCGTTCAAGGATGAAACCTTTTCCGTACGAGCAAAATAGTTGGAGTGTTTTATACTGCGATGTCGAAATGTGATGAAAAATAAACATTCAGAATTTCTCTTTTGGCTCATATGAAACTGTTTTATTTATACTTGCTGACATAACAATGGGATTTCGTGATTGATTTTAATAGAAAAAAATGTTTGAGAAATAGATTGTAATTAATCGAAGTGGAATATTTTCTATAAATTCATTAAATTCTATAAGCATTACTCGTGTACATAAAATGTATACTTTCTAAAATCTGCTTCAATAGATATTCTATACTTTTGGCATATACTGTACTTTATCGTTGCAGGCTATTGGTGTAGATACTCTATTGCACATGTTTCTCTCTGTCGTCCAACTCCCTCAGGTCCAAATGTCAAGATTAGGGGAAATCGAAATATTGTTGACCAACGGCGACATTCGAGATACGGAAAATTTCGAAACAAAATGTCACGATGTTGACATTGTTTAATGATCTTGATATTTCACATGGAAAGTAGAAAAATTCGCAAGGAACTAAATCAAAATAAAATAAAAATCAGAAAATCAAAGAAAAATCAGAAGGAAGTAAAAGCTTTATTGCGATTAATAAAATAATAAATAATGAGAATAAATATTTGATAAATAAATTATTTTAGATTAATTATTAAATTAATTTAATTATTAATTTTTTCAATATAATTTAAATATTTAAAATAATTTATATATTTTTCTGAAATAAGAAATATAATTTCTGAAATCTACCAATTATTAAATCTACTATTAATTTTTATTTAATTAACTTTACTCTGAATAAAATATAATAACTTACTGGCCATTTTTACAAAAAATGATAATCATCAAAGAGAACAAATACTATTTAATTCAATGGCATTCGATAGACGTAGATTGTTCAACGATTGGAATTAATTTGGAACAAGAAGAGATACTCGAGGCTTTTTTTTTTCAATTTGTTCAAGTCACTTTTATCGTTTTTCAACCTTTGTTTTTGTTCTGACATATATTCCATGTCTGTTCGAAAGAAACACTATCGCGTTTCAAAAACAATGCCTGAAAATAGAATTATCCGGTCATGTCATAAGCTTGGCCGATAGGCGAATAACCACATATTTAAAGTTTAAAGGCGATTTACAAGCTATTGTTAAATTGGAAACAGACAAGGTAACGTAAGAGGCGTTATTGCTCTCGGCGGAGACGAGATAAATTCGATGCATACCAATGCAAACCTATAGAGCCGGGACGACGATCAGGGACATATGATACCGTCGACGACAATTTATTTTAACGAATACAACGAGAATTGCGTCGAGTTCTTTCATTACTCTCTTGTTGTATCGTCTCCACTACGAAAACTATTTTTCTTCAGAGATACACACATATATATATATATATATATATATATATATATATATATATATATATTATATATATAA
>Ga0157364_1005346_pt1 | contig 13057 bp, 2 predicted proteins | sample AttsexASBM2_FD_111476 | JGI IMG/M metagenome (GOLD analysis project Ga0157364, IMG submission 111476) | Fungus gardens microbial communities from leaf cutter ant in Ribeirão Preto, State of São Paulo, Brazil - Atta sexdens ASBM2 | ecosystem: Host-associated > Fungi > Mycelium > Unclassified ... | reverse complement strand
CGTGCGTGCGTGCGCGTGTGTGTGTGTGTGTGTGTGTGTGTGTATTGGAACACTTCAAAAATACTAAGAAAGTACATCTTTTCTTAAGATGAATTTTATATATATAAATTCTGAAATATTGTAAGAGTTCTTATTCTACATTTCTGAAGAAATACATTAAAATTTTTCGGATTTGATAAAATTTTATCAGATATTATATAATATCTGAATAAGAAATCTTAGAAATCTTAAAATATTTAATAATTCATATATATAAAGAATTTTAGAAAAGTGTAGACTTTTTCTGCACTTCTGAAAAATGTTTCAATTTGTATAAAAGAATCTGAACAATTTTCTAAAAAGTTGTTAAATTAATGAGAAATTCTAAAAAATTCTGAGAAAAATTTATATATAGTTATAACAAATTTCAATATTTTTTATATTTTATACGAAAATAAATTAAATAATAATATGAAGCTCTTTTTATTATTTATATATAATTTTAAGTGATATTAAAAGAATACAATTTATTAAGAGAGAACATTTAATATAAAAAAATTACACTAATTTGTAAAGTTTTTGTTTCTCAAGATCTGAATAGTGATTCTTATACATTTTATTCCGTAGTATAGTAAAAGAAAAGTATTATAAATTATTTATAAATTTTTTTAAAAATAAAGTTCCTGATTTTTCAAAATCTGTAATTGATAGAACTTTTTTCATCTTATATTCTTTTTCAACAGCTAAAGATACATAAAAATCATCATTCAGGTGTGTTGTGAAACAGAAACTTTTTAAATCAGTATTATCTTTCTCTTATTTCTTCTCTAATGATAACGATTATTATTTTTATACTTTACAGTTTGCAGCCAGTTCAGTAGAGGTGTATCTTCGATGTTGGGCGCTGTGAGTCCAGACTCGTTTGATACGCTACATTCATACAGCAACACCTTCCAAATGCCATTTGTGACACCCTGGTTCCCTGAAAAGGTAAATAAGCCATATTTATTTCTTTCAGATTTATGGCATTAAAAGCAACTCAACTTTATCATTTTATTCATCTTATTTTTTAATCTTTATATATTTCTTTAGAATTATATCAAAATGATAACAATTATGTCTTATAAAATATACTTAAATTTGTGTGTCATTGTTTTGGGTTTTTCAACAAAACAATGAAATCATCAATTTCAAGAATTCATGAGACATCATTTGTTTCGTTCGAAACAGAATATTGCAATTGGTCATAGCCAATACTTTTTCTCAGAGCAGGGCAATGAAATGAAACCTTATTTAAATCTAATTTATATTCATGGAACCTGTTTTTCCGTGTGTCTTTTCTTTTATAATCTTATATTTTATACTCCGCATATCTTTCCTTCGATTCCCTGAAGCAGAACGTACAAGGAAATTTAAAAGAAATATTTCACAAACCGGTTCTACTTAAAAAACAAAGTTATATATAAAATTTAGATTTCATTTCGTATATCTGATACTTTATTGAAGTATATAAACGTAACATAAACGTATTTCGTAGTCATATTACCTAATAATTCCCATTAAATTTCAAGTCTTGTTAAATTTAAATTACATCGAACAGTATATACATGCATAAAGGCTAAAAGATTGCCATTCAAGTTGAAGTGTCTATGGCAAAAACAACCCATATTCGATGCATAAATTTTCCATCGTGCTTATCAATTCAACGTGAAAAAAAGAAAAAATACGTGCATGCACGCATTTGACAATAATTGTCATGTACAGAATCAATAGTTTCGTTTCGCGCTGCAACTGATAATTAGCGACGCTACGAGATGCATGATGATGGATTTGGTCGATACAATCATCCATACAAATACGTAAATGTGTATGCGATACATACGGTATACATATTACAATTTGAATTTCGAAATGAATTGGCTCACCGAAAATTTATTCGCCAGCTCGAATTGTGGAGCTGCATTTATCGCACCGTTGTAAACTGATATCGTACTATGCTGTAGGATGAACGTCGGATTCGTGAGTATTTCGACGGTTGTGTGCGTATTTTTCCCACGATATATTTCCGTGCAGTATAAGTATATATATGTACGCGTAACGAACGTCGATGTCGTTTAAATGGTAATCGCGCGGTAATGCTGATTCGACGCCTCGGCTTTCTACTCCTTTTTTTTTTGGGCCAATTACGGTTTGCCAGGAACGGCCATTTATATAGAGAAAATCCTTTTTCAATTTCCATGAGATCCTTGCCTGCACTTTTGCATAGCTGCTTCACTCTCAAGAAAAAGAGACGTTATTGGCATTGGAAATTCAGTACGTGGATATAATCATTCTAGCTAGACGATAATTATTTTTTTAAATCTCATACACACGGTATTTACTTCCTTTCATCATCATCTGAAGGTTCAATAAAGAAAGTATTATTTTATTTTAAAAAGATATTTTTAAATTACTCTCTTGTTCAATCTGCCTTGGAAAATCTCGCAATTCATTTCTAAAGCGCGTAAATGTTTTACGAGAAAAAGCCGAGTCGAGACTCGACAACTGAAATTAGTATCAAAAGGCATATATTTCGGTAATAAATCACTACGCGCAAGCACCAGTTGCACATTCGCAGGAATTAAGTTTCAAAGAGAATTCACGAGTGGTAGGAGCTCGATTGCACCGACTCAGATTAAAGTTTCGACGAAGCATCCTTTCCCTCCTAAGTAGAATTAATTTCGGCAGCGCGTTAAGTGGATGACGTACGGCTGCCTGTTCAAAATTTCACGACGAGCACGATCGTAGGACGCCGAAAATGCACGGGATTATTGTGTATCTAGGTCCTGACACCATCCTCGGGTCTCCTGGACTTCGCCATAAGTATGCGACCGGATTACCATCGTGCTATCATCGATACGGTGCGATACTATGGTTGGAAGAAAATCATCTACCTCTATGACTCCCACGATGGTAAGTCCTTTTACCCTGCCGCTTTCTCATGCATTTCTCATTTTACAGCTCGTAGCTGCGGGCTGCGGCGCATACCGCTCGCTGCAGCTCGCGCCTTTTCGCCTCCACCCTTACGATATCTCTCTTTTTATTATATCTGCCAAGTAGGCTCGGTCTCTCGTGGCCAACTTTGCCGATATCGTAGACATGGGATATCGAGTGGATTCCCCGACTTCTGCGCGGAATAAAAACATACGCGTATGGGTAATCTCCTCGACACCGCGATCATATTTTTATATGTTTATGTAAAAAAATATAATATAAATGACATTCGTAAGGCAAATGCTGTTAAAATTATATTATATTCGTAAACAATCCGTGCAATTTACAAGCTCTGTATGGAAAGGAAAAATTTTCGTAATGTCCAGTTTAGACACGATCTAAAATTCACTTTTATATTTGAAAATAGAATTCTGAATTCTGTTTGATATGTATATTTTGATATACGTGTGTGTATTTTAGTATATATTTTGTATGTGCATGTTATTTTGATTCTTCATAAATATTTGTTGTGCTACACGGTACATAAAATCATAAAATTCTATCTCAAATTCTGAAATAATAGTTTGCCTAAAATAGACTCTAAAACGATACGTGAATTAAAATCCCTGCATCAAAATCATGCGAGCGGAATAATGTATGATTATGAAATATGGTCACGCTTAACGCCTCCTCGCGGCGTGTTGCTGCTTGAAAGTGAATTGCATCACGAAAATATAATTTCTAATTAACTACTTATATTACTCGAATTTTCTCTACGTTTTGTTTTCTCGTCATTAAAATTGTATGATTTACAACCGGATGAAATCACACGTGTATCTGCAATCGTGTGCGTATTTTATGTTTCAATATGTTTGATACTCGGGGTTTTAAATATGAAATTGAAGAGAAAACAAAACATGAATTTCTGCATATTACTGTTTCAGGTATACCAATTTTATTTGGTCTTTATATAATATCAGTAATCGAATGCAAAGTGTTGATTTACATTCAACACATATTGGAAGGAAAAATAATTAAGCGTAATGTTTCGAAAGATAAATTACACGTAATTTTGAGAAAGGTTTCTGATTTTTATTTTTCTCTAATTTATTATACATGCAAAATATTCCATCAAAATACAATTATTATTAGTTCATTATATATTTCCTTATATAAATTATTATTTCAACAATTTGCTATTTAAAAAAACATATTTTAAAATTACAATTTATCAAGTACTACTTCAAGGCAGCTGATTTTTAAGAACTTCCTACATTGTCGGCATTGCCGAAATTGAATCAAATTCCCGAATATGTTTCGCTTTCGTAATTCGAAACGGTGACAGGATAGTAACTAACACAAATTGTAACAAGAATCTCTTCCCCGATCTGTTCGTACGAAATCTCATGTCAATCTTGATGCTGGAGGCAAAGCGACAGCGGTTTAATTACTTAATTAATGGAACATGGAGTAACTTTGACTGAACGAAACGATTAATCACCACGGATCGCGCTAGAGAGTTTTGTATCTCGCTGACTTCCGGCCGTTATAACTTGGTCACGTGCCTCGAGCATGAGAAAGCCATTTGGAATTCCTCGAGCCGACCAATTGCTCTTCTTCGACAAACTCCGATAAGAACGAGCTTGAGGTAGTCTAGTATCGCGGAAACGGAGGGAGTTTAATTACCGAATGCAAATGCAAATATACTTTAGGGACTATCGTGCTGTCTCCGTGCGTTGAACGACCTCTTTCCTTCCTACCTCTTGCCTCACCTCATCTCGCCTATTCCCGTTGTCGCTATCTGACGTAGTTTAACCATACCGTTTCCCGATTAAAGCAGGTATGAGGAAAGCAGCAAGACGATGAGTATTCGGAGAATCATTTGGATTTCATGGCAAATTTTTTGTTACTTATCTCAGTCTTTCTTACGTTGATACCTCTCGGGTATAATACCTCGCATACCTGAATTTATAATAAAACATAATTTGCATAAAATATCGTATTTGCATAAAATATCGATAATCATGGAATGTAATAAAAAATATTTAAGTAGCTTCATATAGTGATTCTTTAATGGCATATATCGGATATTTTCTTCGTGAACGATATACGTGATGAAATATAAGATTTTGAAATGATAGTTTTTATTACATTTGGTAAACATATCTCTATATTAAATCAGATTATTATTTATTTTTTGTACAACATGCACTTATATTAATAAGAGGATTTTTAATATAATTAATGTTAATTTTGATAAATTTAAATTTATTAATGTAAATAAATAATAATTATTCTTTCATTTTTAATAATGCAAGTAACGATTAACAAAAATTAAATTTTTCCATATTATTGAGTTACAATAATTACAATCTACGATAGCGAATTATTAATTATATATTCGCATCTAAATATTTTTATGAATTTATATAAAAAAAAACGGCGTTTTGTTGAAACAATTATTTACAAATTTGACTATATAAATACAGATCCGAAAACAATTTTATTAAAGTATAAATTAGATTTTGAGCTTTGTTACAAAAAGATTATTTAAATAGTGCAATAGCGTTTTATATGCATAAAGATACGTCATATAATTCATATCACATCATGCAATTGAAATGTACAAGAATAATATGCGGTTTATTACGACATATAATGGATTCGACCTTTCGATAAACTTCAGCTCACTGTCTCTCCATGTTCTTGCTCTTTTACTCTTTTGTTTAGCCAATAAATAAATTACCTCATAGTTTATCTAAAGATGAAATAATCGGTCCATGGAGAGACAAATTATCAAGTTGATAAACACATACATAACAATACGACATGCTTAGAAAAATTGTGCATTGCTTTCAATATTCTCAACGTATGCGCTAAGGATATCACACGGCAATGACGCCTTTAAATCTGCGATGTCGTTCGCCGCGCAGAACATCACCAGTGCAATTTCAAAGTTAAGACACGTCAGATGTTTCCTCGATTGCGCCAGTAAAATGAATCGCCGTCGGTCAGGTCGACCGTTTGCATTGAAGTAGAACCGATTGCGCGAATAATCGAGAGAAAGTTTGGCGAATTACGTTCCATTAGATTTTCCTGTTTGCAGTATAAATGTTAAATCAGACTTCTAAAATCCTAAGTTTTTAGAATCAGCCGTATTAACTGGCATTTGAACACGAGTAATACTTTCTACTGACATTTAAAATAACTCCCACAATTATTTCTGGAATTTTAAAAGCAGGAAACATACACATTCGGTGATATATATATATATATATATATATATATATATATATATATATATATATATATTTGAAACGCTTGACATTTCAATGTTATTCACATTAAATATGAAATTAACCCGCAATCACGACGTTGTTCAAGGATAGAAATGACTTTTTCCCGAACAAGGTTTACGTTTTTATCTACCGAGATTGAAATTCAATGTGAATAATTTTTTACCTTTAAGAAATAATTTTTTAATTCCATTCGCGTTTGTCCTTCTTAAGATTTCCTAGATCAGCGAAAATAACCGAGTAACATAATGACTAGAATAAAACTGTGCAATTTGCATTACTCATGATATTCACATACTTTGATATTCACTCAGATAAGGTATTGAATAAACATGACATAGACATAGAATAAACGTGTATAGATTGCGTTCTCGCTTTCAATTAGCAAATGTTTGCACGTGGAAGTGGAAACACACATGTTATTGCGTTTATTCTGAAATTAAACCTAACACAGTCAATAACAACGAATTAATAGCGAGCATATCAGTTTTCCCAAGCATTCCTACCATTTGACACCCGCACCATTACGTTTATTAAAAAGTGAAAAAAATCACGAACCGTCAAATAGACCAATTTTCGAAATAGACACGATGTGTGACATGCACGTTCCGCACATATAGCACCAAAAGGCGGTTAACTGATAGAACAGAAGAACAATATGAAAAACTGCGGAAAAAGCCTTGCGCGCGCCAGAAATAGCGCGGGAAAGTAATTAGCGGTTAGCAGGCCACGTTGTCGTTCTTCGTCCAGAACGGGAGGGGATTCGATTAAAATCGTAGTGACGTGCCTGCGTATCAGAGTCAGGCTCAGTTTCCTTTCCGGCGTCTTTCAGAATGACAACGGCGTCGTTGTCGCAGACGCGCGTCGAGATCTCGGCATCTCATTCTCGACTATCGTGGTAGTGACAGGTGCTCTATCAAGGTGAACTCTCGATATAATTATTTCTACACTTTCGCTGCGTGCTTCGTATTTGGAGGCAATTAGACGATATCTGATGCCTGTCATGAAATATCATTTAAAATCATAATTAAAAGAATTTCCCAAAAGTTTCTATCATTAGTGTCATTATGAAATAATTATTGACATAAAACAAGCCAGGAATAACTCCAGTTTAGAAAAAGAAAAATTTCTCTGACACGGAAATTCATTTTAATTTCAGAATTTCATCTTTGAAAGACATATACATACATGTGTTAATTTAAATGCGGCTATTAGAAAAATTAAATTATCATAAATACTAATCGCCAGACAATAAGGCTTAAGAAAATCTGCTTCGCAAAATTAGATTAGTGTAAGAGAATTAATATTAGCGCTTCAGACACGGAAGTAAACAGGTAATAATAATCAATATTTATGCCATTGTAATCCCTTATCTAAACCACATTTGAAAAATATGATTCATACCATTAACCGTTCAATATCCGTTCAATATCCATCAAATGGCATGATAAAGTAATTCCCGATTGCATTTAACTACTTTCCATGATTAAGTAACAGCTCGCTCGCTGATCAAGGCGAATTAAATCCTCCGCGTGATAATGGCATGTCATTGTTAAATCAGGTGTAACGACGTGATTGAGATAAAATATGCGTGTTCGCATAATGACTCTTATGTATATATCTGTCAATTAATCGGGTCGATGTTCGAGTTTCATGTTAGCGAATACCCGTAACACGTATGCGCAAAATGATTTATTATATTCGCTATGAGTAATGAAACATCGCGGTAGAGCAATAGCTTAATTAGCTACACAATGAAAAGCATCCGCGATTACTTTATATTATTAATTTAAAGGAAATATGATAATTCGATCATATATCGGTCGCTATTTATTTTCTAAGAGACTAATTATTTCATAAATCTTTCAAATTTTTTGTTAATGAGAATGCAGAAGAATGCTGTCTATCATTTACTTTTCAATTCTGATTTTAACATAAAATGAAATCTACACAGAACTGAATTAAAATCATATATATGAAATTAATTCTAAATAACTATGCCTTTATAAATGCCTTTATAAATAGCTTATAAATTAATAAACTTTTAATAAACTTTGCTTATTGAATCGATTATTGTTTATGTATTAATAAAAAATAATACATGTTTAAAAAAATAGAAATAATTATGTATTATAACTCAAAGCCAAGTGAGTCTCTCGATTCGGGAGGCTGCGATTAACCATTCATCGACTACGCAATTAAGATGAAATATCGTGCATCTCCGGACGTGACGACCTTGGGGTAGTAACCGTGGGCCTTTCTTCTTGCTCTTTAGTGATGATAAGTGGAGTTGGACGACGGGAAATGTCTCGGTATAAACCGCAGATACAACGTCTCGGCCGTGTTCCGATCATTTCGGTAACCTGTTTGAGTAATACAAAAGGACGTAAACTAACTGGTTTTTGAGAATTTGACCGGTTTTAACGAAGGTTTCTGTACAATCTGCACCAAGTTCCAGAACCGAACTACAGACTCAAAGGAAATTCTAGATATCATTCAGTTGTTAAGAAAATTAAATGCATGTTCTTTAGCGTTTAGCCTGTCCGAATAAACAGACCTTTCTATATTTTCTACTCTTACGAAAGATTATGATTCGCTCTAAACTCGAATATCATAGCCGAATATCATCACAAGAAGAAAAAGGGAACTGAATATTACATGTAATTATTGCAGTTACGATCCGTGTTATTAAAGTAATAAATCTTCGTAATTATCGTTGCTATGTGCCAGTTGCATATTGCGCAACGTTGTACGTTAAACGTATTACCGTTTTCTCTAATCATTACGAAACGAAGAGAGAAATAAAATATTTTATAAAACACAATGTCTTACGATTGAAGAAAACATAATTTTTTAATTGTAACAAGCACTATTATTAAATCGTACCTCTTTGACGGCACAACATTTTTTTCTAATATGCCGAAAAGAATAATTCAATTTTTTTACATAACTAACTTGCTAATTAAAATTCATATTTTCGTTTTGAAATATATACGAAATATATATAGAGAAAGACAATGCTTGAAATGACTATTATGAAAATGACGACACACACCTGGATAATAATTAGACTATAATGATTAAAAGGAATATAATATAAGACAATTCGAATGAACAGTTTGCGAAAGTATTCGTTGTTGAACTTTAAGTGTATCTATATAGCTGTATGATAAAGTTACAATCTTTTTACAACTTAAAATTGTAAGAAATTATCTATTTTTTTTTTTAAATTTATTGATTTCATTTATTTAAGAAAATGTTTACTATCCCATATCAAATAGAACAGGATAATATAAAAACTAAACTTACACACATACACTAAATGGTTTGTGTTATATTTTGATTATGTACACTAACAAATAATCACTTTGGTGATTATTCTTATATTCATGTAAAAGTATTAAATCTTATTTATAAATATAGATATACGATCTGTGTAAAAATTTCTAGACTGATTTTTTCTGAACGTACAAGTAACGCCATTTTTTCAACAACAGCACCTTTTAATATCAACATTTAACTTGCGTGCATTTTTTTTTTACAATGTTTCGAAAACCGGTTTCAAATTTTTTTTCTCTTGTAAAAATTTTCGTAATGGAGCAGCGTGCTATTGTCAAATTTTATTTCAAAATTTAAATCTGGGAGTTAGCTAACTCGAGAGAGAGAGAGAGAGAGAGACAGAGAGTTCACATTTAGAAACAAATTTTCAAAATTCAAATCTGAAAAAATGCGTGCATACAATTTTGATCTTAAGCGAAACAAAACTATCCAAAAATGAGGGCAACAAATTCAAAATTAAGACATTGATTGCTTTCTTTGACGTAGATGTCTTTGATTTTCGAAATAAATTATAATAATTAATTATGTGTTGACTAGAGCTAATAATAATCACTAATTAATTTTGAAAGAAGATATATTTTTCTTTTTCACAACTAACAGTTGAGCTAATCATTCTTAACGAATGATTCATTGATGCATTCACTTAGATGGATATTCTATTTTAGACAGTGAATTGTCAAAATGTATATGAATTCCATAGCAATAAATTCATGTTAAGGAACGCGCTCGGTTCGGCCTCCGTCTCTTAATAGGTGTATTGTATGGCCGGCCATAAACTGTCGCTTTGGGAGGCATCGCATCGCGTGCCACAAAGCAAGAGCAAGTGCTCTCCGACCGCGGCGGTCAGCGGTCATGCGTGCAGACGTAGCCGTTTACACGTGTGACTGTATCGCACCCTCAGTCCGGAGATATGTGGCGCGGAATCTAGTTAGTACCCTTGTTGGCTTTATCTCCGTTATCTCCGTTTGGCTCGGAGATCGGCCGTGTCGTCAGATTAGAAGGACTAGCTGCGATCACGATAATTAGCAAAGATGGAATTTTGTATTTTCAATCTCCTGCATCTTATCGTGTCATTTTAGCATTCAAGCTTAAATTGGAGAACACAAGGTGGATCAAGTATATATTTTATTTATCTATCTGATAACATGTTCTTATGTTAATTCATTTAAGCAAATCTCAAGAGAGAGAAAATCTCTAGATAAAATCTATAAGTCATTTGCGATATTGATTGCAACAATAATATGCATTTACATAACAATTATTTAATAACTGGAAATCAAAAGAACAAGTGAGAAAAGTATTCGTTTATAAATATAGGATCACAATCATATACGCGTACTGTTTTCATAGCAACTGTTTTTTGTTTTGTTTAATCCGTAGAACAATCCGATAGAAACAATAATTATAAGCAAGAGGAACATCAATTTTGAACACAATGGACCGCGGTATATTGCGACAAACATTGATTGGTTTCATATGTAAGTATTCAGATGAGATTGCAATGAGATGTCTGGATCTAATCTCTCGCGAATGATCTATGGAAAACTCACGAGTGATCACTTCTCAGGCAGTATTTTGATCATCGATTGCGGGCTCCATGAAGGATGGAGCACACCAACCATACCGAAGTTCAATGACGGAGATCCATTAAAGGTGACAACCAACGAGATCGCTTGGATTGTTAACCTCATGTATATAGGAGTTGGCATCGGCTCGTTGGTACCTTTCATACTGATGGACAACATCGGACGTAAGGGAACTTTACTAGTCACTACGATACCGAAGATCATCTCGTGGATCTTCATTGGGCTGTCCACATCTGTACCATTCATATACGTTGGACGGATACTCGCGGGCATCGGATGTGGCATAACGTACGCTGTAATGCCGATGTATCTCGGCGAAATTAGCAGCAAGCGGACCAGAGGTCCTTTAGGTGCGATATTAACTATTTTGAATGCGTCAATGTACATAGTCTAATTTTTATTGCCGTTTTGACATATTTATCGTTTTAAATACAAATGTTAAATATTTATTCGTTAATATTACATGTATTAATTGCAAATGATGTTTAATGGCACCTTTGTATTTTTTAAAAAGATTTACAAATCTGATATTTTTTAAATTTAATAGATACGATTACAGTTAATGTTAACGATCACATATTTTGTAATTGTTGTGCACACTGCACTTGGATAATATTGTTCGCGAATAATTAGTATTTTTAAAAGACATCACTGAATGAGACAAGACCTTCAGGTACTTTAATGGCTGTTCTCCTCAACATCGGGATGCTGCTCATCTACGCAATCGGCCTGTGGATCAGTCGATTCACGATGGCGATGATAAGCATGTGTGCACCAGTGCTATTTCTATTGACTTTCATATGGTTACCCGAGAGCTCGGTGTTCCTCACGCGGAAAAATAGACTTGGACCCGCAGAGAAAACTCTTAAGTGGGCCTTGGGTAAAGAGAATGTAGACGAGGAACTCGAGGAGATCAAAAGAATCGTGGAGTCCGAGGACAAGTGTAGCAAGTTGACTCATAAGGAGATGTTCAAAGAGATTTTCACCAAAGCACAGAACAGAAGAGCTTTTCGAATCGCTCTGATATTATTGAGCGGGCTGACATTGACCGGTGCGGCGCCGATACTCGCGTTCCAGTCGTATATATACGAAGAGGCCGGTTTCAAGATCTCGACCAACACCAGTATCATCTTAACGGGTGTCGCCATCGTCTTAGCTGGTAGCACTTGTGTATCGATAGTGCGTCTCACAGGCAAGAGGTTACTGCTGCTGATTGCCGCGCCGATTTGCGTGGTATCGCTAGCGACGATAGCCACTTTCTTCGAATTGCAATCCATCGGATATGATGTCTCTCAATTCAAATGGGTGCCCACGGTCTTCGTGGTGATTTACGTGCTTGGCTTTGGATTCGGCCTTAATCCGATACCACTAGCGTATATCGGCGAAATCTTCGGTGTCGAGGTCAAAGTACCCGCTGCGGTGCTCAATGCTCTCTACTACGCTATAAGCACCACCGCTATTGTGAAATTTTATCAGGTACGTTGACGTCTGTGTAAGAATCGATTTTGTTTTCGCGGACGACAGCGATAAGCGGGTTATCGACAGCAACGATCAGTTAAGAAGTTCAACAAAAAAGAATTCTTTGCTTCGTAGTATTATACTATAGTATTATACATCACGGAACAGCATCGATTAATAGTCTTGATGATCAAAAAGGAGTTTTTACTTTTATAATAATATTAAAAAATACATTACGATATTTATATATAAATATGCAAATTACATGAATTGAATAAACAATCAATATTTTATCGCTTAATAAGACCTGCATAAGAAATATTTTTTTCTAAAATTAGATTTTACTTTTTCTTTATGAATCGGAAATCCTGTTTGGGATCATTCTCTTTTATTTTATAAACTGCTCGCCAAATTTTTGTGTAATTT
>Ga0157364_1005345_pt1 | contig 13059 bp, 7 predicted proteins | sample AttsexASBM2_FD_111476 | JGI IMG/M metagenome (GOLD analysis project Ga0157364, IMG submission 111476) | Fungus gardens microbial communities from leaf cutter ant in Ribeirão Preto, State of São Paulo, Brazil - Atta sexdens ASBM2 | ecosystem: Host-associated > Fungi > Mycelium > Unclassified ... | reverse complement strand
TTCCAACGATTTTTGAAGAAAGAAATAAAAGGATAGATAAGATATTTTGTTATTTCGCGAAATCGTTATATTAAATTATATGTTTATATTAAAAACGAAAAGCATTTAGAATATTTTGCGCACTTATATTTTGCAAAAATAAGAGTAAAAGCGAATTGTTTAATTCTCGTTTTTCTTCTAGAATAATTCGTCCACACTGCTGCTTGCTTATAAGTTTGGCAACAATTATCTGTAAAAATTTAGTCTGAAAGAATTGTAGAATTATTAATTTATCCTACTTCTTTTCTTACCATCATTTTTTTTCATAATGTGCATGGTGAGAGAAAAAAAATAAAATTGGAATCTTTGGAAACTTATATATATATAAAATAAAGTTTTTATTTTTATGTCATCTCTTACTTTAATTTTATATCTAAGAAAATCTTTTAAATTTTATACTTGAACTAAAATTAGTACATCTTCTTTTATGTTGTTATTTTCATGAGCATCGAGTGTAACAGTAGTGTCCTCACTTAGTTCTCACTAAGTTGATAGCGGTTTGTCTTTGCGCATATTGACTGACTCACGTCTCGAGGAATACGGAGTGGTCCCTTCAAGAGAACACGAACCAAATGAAAAGCACGTGTATGTACGTGTACGCAGGTAGGTGTGTATACAGGTGAGCCGCGAACCCGTGCTTGTAGCCCTTCGGGCTATGCACCGGCGCTCAATGCCGACCCGAAGGAGAATGAAGGATGAGGAGCGCGAAAAGAGAACGGGAGTAAGCCAGGGACCTCGTAAGACTTGTGAAACTGACCAATAGATCCGGTTTAGCGAGTTTCCGGATTCCACGGGGTCATCGGATGGGCCCCTCGGTTTGCGCAAGGAGCGTTATCCCCGTCACCACTTCTCCTTCAGTTCCCTCGTTCACAGATCAGAGAGAGAGAAAGAGAAGGGATGATAGAGAAACGGAGAGGGAGTACGGAAGGTCCGGTCGCAGGACCTGCAACCCTTTGCCACTGTTCGTCCTGTAGTACTGCGCGCACTGTCCATCCGCATACATTACCGCGAAATCCGGTTTTCGACAATACCTGATGCGCTGCCCTCGCGCACCTCTCGCGATGGCCCCGATCATGGGTCACGCCTGGGTCTCGAATGGAGAGGGATATGCAACCTGCCGTGGGCAGTGTGAGACCGAGGAACGGAGTGAAAGCGAAAGAGTTTGCGAGATCCGTCTTCTGTTTTTTTTTCCTGGTAAACATGGGTTAATATACATATTTTATTCATTTTAATTTAATTCATTTCGTCGTAAAGTCTTCCTTATCAAGATAAAAAGAGAAAGATGAATTTATTATTTGTTCACAATATTTTATGGAAAAAAATCGATAAACCATTGACATGAAAAATTACTGATTTATACGTATTATTTTAATTATATTTTAATATATTATTAGAATATTTTGAATATTTTAAGCGCTCAGAATGAAACCGGAGACTCCTGAAATAATCGTCTTACATAAATAAAATCTAATGCTCATGGACGATGCGTCCCATCGAACAGCAGTCTCCCTTCTTGATTCGCGCGATGCGCAATGACCATTCGCATACATTATCGTCCGTCCATCGAAATCCGGTTTTCGACAATACCCGGTGATACGGACCAGGGTTTCGGTTCACCCTCCCCAAAGAGGAGAGCCGCGTGCAACCTGCGAAACTCGTGAGACCGCGGCGAGGGATATACACGTAGTGGAATATGTGAGGGACAGTAACTATAGTCTCTGTCCGGCCGTGATGGCGACGACGGTACGGAGATTTCCTTTGGGGATGACCATCGATGACCGGGGGGGTTGCGCGAGCGACTTCTTTCTCGTTTCTTTTTTTTTTTTCAATTCTTTATTTCCTCCGCTGTCGCCACCGGTCCGGTGGGAACGAAAACCTGATCGGGGGAGTCTTCGTCCACTCTGACGTTGGGAGTCTTCAACCACTTCGACGTTGCGAGTGCAAGAGAGACGAGACGTAAGAGAGACATGAGGGATGAAAGAAGAGGACAGGCGTGAACCGTTTGAACTTACCAACCCCGTATAGACATATGCGCGCAATGAGACTTAGCGGCCAGTAAGATCGTTGCTGCTTTCGTTACGTTGTTCACAGGGTCATGGGAAAACCGGGCTAACCGGACATTGGTCACGAACGGAACTGGAAACTTCCTTTAAGTCGCGGCGCGTGGAGAGCGTCACGACGCGCTTCGTGCGGGGGGGATATACACGTCTCTCCCCGAGCCGATTTCAGCGAGTTAACGTCCGACTCGAGTGAAAGGGATGAAAAAGAAAAATTGCGTGGCAGTTACATCCGAGATTTTGTTCGAGCCGTCTGTTCGACGACGGTTACCACCTTCATTTCTAACCGCCGTCTTCTAACGTCTCGCGTGACCGAGATTTGTTAGCCTAACTTTTGACATCGTATTAACGGCTAGGGTTTCAACGAACGCGCGAGACGGTTGGTATATTAAATTGAAACTTAACGAATTTTGTAGTCCTATCTAGGATCTTTAGTCCAGATATGTCCTGTTACGTTATTAGATTTCTTTACAGCGCTGCGGAGTGACTCAGGAAATAATTGAGGAAATTGGAATCTGTTCAAATACTGTTGCGGAATTATTGCAACACGCGGTTACGCAAACCTAATATGAAAACGCATTCGTGTGTTATCGATTTGCTGGAATATGTCAAACTGCCATTTTTTTCATGTTCCGCATAGAGGCCGTACAATATGAAGTGTATTAATGGACGAAGCATGTAAGTGCAAAATGCTTCGGGAATTGTTCGAGAGATTGATCCTTGAACGGCTGCCAGGCACAGCAAAGAAATCGATCGAGGAAATTGACTTCTTTTTCTACGCTCCGATAGATAACCGCAATAAGCGCACCGCCACGGTAGCCAAATGGAATCTAACGTATTGCATAAGAGCGATATTGCCGTCTGCCGTTTCGCAAAAAGGAACAACTCGCCCGCCAGATATATCGCGCAATAATGAATGCTAACGCGCGAGATAACACGCCGGCCTGCTGCTGACGTCTACATTATTAATCATTAATATCCGTAACGTCCCTTTCTCGAAGACATCAGTAGCGGTAGCCGACTCGTGGCTGATACTCCAAATGAAACGAAACAATATACATTTGGATGAAATAACTCGTGTCCTATATAACGTGTTTCGTTGAGATATTGACACAAGCCAAGTGTTTCCTGGTAGAGCTATCGTAATTCATGCGATGTCGGCTTAACGTGCTAATTAACTCATGCGGTATTGAAAGCCGTCAGTCAATCCGAGGACCGTTCGTGCCATTGACGGGCGTTAAGAACGTCATTGTAGAACATTATACTTCGCTCAGAGTACCCTCGCGGATAACCGGAATAAACTCGTCGCGCGGCGGTAGGTAGGTAAAACGTTCGCTCGCGTTGCAATAGATTTCCTAGCCTACGAGAAAGGATAATTCCTGGCGCACGCGAGAGCGCAAATCGCAGGGCGATTATTGTTGTAGACAACAGATTGGACAAAAAATAGTTTTTTTTCTTAAGCGACGTGATGTCGATGCACGCACGTCGCACGAGAGTTTCGCGATTTTTTAAACCAAGTTGCATGATCCATCGGAGGAAGCTTGCTCTACGTTAAGCCAATCTGAAGATAGTCAGCTGTCGCTTGGTACAGCTGGCGTTGACTTATTCGATAAAACGATCAATGTTCATCATTCCTCATCCCCCAAGTAGCCTCGCCTTTCCTTTAAGCGTTTTGTGCCTTTTGTAACGTATCGCAATTAATTTAAATGTCGTATGACTGGCGCAAAGTAGTTGCAGGTGCACGGAGAACAGGAAGAGACTAAATATAAATAATTTAATCGATACTAAAATACGCATACTGGATAAGTATATAATAAGAATAATTTATCTTCTAGTATCTACACGGGAAGGACGATTTTGTTAAAGGATCTAAAAATTTTGCTGGATCTAAAAATAATTTTGTTGAACCATTAAAGTAATTATGCAGACGCTCAAACTGGTTGTTAGAATGTCAAAGCTTTTTGCAGCATTAGAAAAAGAGTCCGATTGCATTAATTCTGATTGAAAATGCAAATTTTCTAGTTAAATTTATTATAGTTTTAATTGAGATTTAATTGAGAACCAGAATTGCGATTGATATTATTAGAATTTTCTGATTCCTCCATTTTTAATCAGAAATTTTTCTCAGTATGCTCATCATGCTTAAATTTCTTAATTATTTTAATAGTTTAACAAAATAATTTTCAGATTTATATCTAATGAAATTTTTATATTAGATTTCAAAATTGTTCTTTTTGTATAGAAAAAAAGAATCTGACAATATAGCCAAAAGAATGAATAATTTCAATTAAATATTTGATTGATATAATAAAAAATAATTTTACTTTTCTATAAAAATATTTAAATATTTATAATATTACTAAACATAATAATATAACCAACTGTTTGATAATAATTAATAAATATTTAGAAAAATAAAATTATTTTTGGTTATATTAAGTAAACATTTGAAATTATTTTACTTAACGTTTAATATAACTATTACCAGACTCTTTTTCGATGTATGAGTGTATAAATATTTTTTTGTCATGAGAGAAAAAGACGTGGCTCTAATGTATTATATATCAGAAATTGAACGATATTTACATTCTGTTCCACCGTGTCGCATGCAATTGGATTATTAATTAGCGGCTAGTTGAAAGCAGGTTTGATACGTTGTGCATCATGATAAATCACTATTTTTCTTCACGATGCACTCGAGGTCGCCGACCAACGAGACCATTGACCATTGACCGTCAGGCCTGCGAGGCATTAATGACCGCCGTGTCCAGCCGAGATGCGAACGCTTAGAAACATTATTTTATCGTGAGATAACGTCTAGAATCGCCTAGAGTTATTAAGCGCATCATTGAGCTCTATGTAAGAAATTCCCCAAGTGTCAACGGGTAATTATAAATTCTATGGAATTGTCGAACTATCGGCAGTTCCAATATACCGTAACAATCGATTATCGGACATTTATGCATTCGTAATCCTTTCTCCGCATCCGTTGCACACAATCGTCCTCGAGCATTAATCGACACGCGGACAGCGATTTTTACCGAATGCCAAATTCGGATTTGCGCCGCTTTGTTCGCGTCGCCAATAAGTAATCGTTCCCCTTAATACCTTAATTTACCGCCGATTTTCTGCTCCTAACTGCCCGCACAGGCGTTTATCACCGTTGCTCTACGTATCATTGGCTTCCCGCCGTCTTCCAATCGTTTTCTTTCAACGGTCGATTAATAAATAGGCAACACGTGGCGTTCCAGTTTCGTGCTTGGTAGTTACGGTAAAGCGTTCTCTTCCTCATGCCCGACATCGCCCTAATTAACGTATCGCGGAAGTTATCGGAAATGAATATGAACGTTACAGATAATGTTCATTACTACAATCTCGGTCTATTTACGAAATTTAATAGAGACCACGCCCAATATCGCGAATTAACTTTAGATTGTACGAGAATGAATGAAGACAGTCCGATGACTTTCGTATATTGGGCATTGGCTACGAATTTATTGATGTGATAAATAATAATATCTCTAATATAAATAATAATATCTCTGAACATATTGCGGTAGCTGAATTTCACTCTAGTTTTATCACTATTTTTAATCAATCTCTGTAAGCATTTATGATAATTTATGATCCAAATTTCTAATAATTTAACGTATGCTTCATTACATCCGATGTATAAATGCGTGTACTGGGAATTACGTGTATTCCCGGAATTTACCGTGAAATTATATAAATCTTTAGCTTTATACATCTAACACGTGTAACAGGCATGTATAATTCCTTCAAATTACAGTCGCGATTTTTTTTTTGTTAACAACATGATATTATATCAGGTTGAAGACTTTAGGGCTTCATTGCATCAATTCATTTGTAATTTGATAGCAGTAGTAGTAGTTGCAGTACTAATCGAAGACTCTTCAATCATTTTCTTCTACAACACCCGAAGCACCGAGATTATAGGTAATGCCGGCGCGGCGCGCAGCATCCAAGCTGGATACCGCGAGAAGATGTCAGTAAATCCAAGCGGAGGAGCAACGCTTCGATCGAGAGCCCAATTTCAGTCGCGTCACGCGCGCTTACCTTACCTCTTTTAGCCGTAGGCTGTAAGCCGATTTTCTATTGCGGTCCCGTTTTGCGCGGCGCGCACCGTAAGAAGGGGCCATTAGAGAGACGCGTCCATTCATAATCCATTCATAAATTAGCTCAGGCGAGAGGAGAGGATAATGGCACGGATCAGCCTCATAAGGATTCCTTCTTAACCCGCGGATCGACGGAGTTGCTCACAGTGTAGATTGGTGCAGATGAGGATAGTCGTGAAACGAGGAAGAGAAGAAGAAGAAACCGTGAAGTTAAAGGAGGACAAAGAGGATACTGACGCGATCGGTTACGATCCGCCGTGATTCCGCTCACCCGCTTTCAGGCGGATTGTCGCGCCGCGATGGAATTTATGCGTTTAGGCGTTGGCTGAATGCTGATGCATACGGCCTCATATAATGTTGCTATCGCACGGCATAATGGTTCTCATCCGAGAATGACGGCGTATACGACGCGCGTCGTTCGCGACGGAGCGAGCTATCAGTAATTATTTATCTGCCGATCCCTGAATGACCGTAGCACGTAGGAACGTGCTTATCGACGTTCTATGAGATCCGCGCGATCTCATCTCTCCTTTTTCTCATGATCTTACGTCTGTTTCTTAATCCGCTCTGACGTCGCTGACGAGAGAGCCCTATATGGCGTTATCTATCGCGCGACATTTTACGATGTCATATAGAGGCGTAATGCGTGAATGACGCGTGGATATATTTATACGCATATATATATTTGCGCAATATTAAGAATGCGCTTTACGTACAAAGATATACGTCCAAACTTTTAAAGCTTTAATCTTTAGTATAAAATGCTTAGTCTGTTATCAAATATTCCGTATTATAATGATAGTGGCATGTGCAATGATAATTATGTATTTTAAATATATACAGATACATTACGTATCTTTATTCATACATTATTAGGATAGGTTATTTAATTAGAGTTTTATGATGTTATTAAAAACATGTAAATATGAATATTTACAAGCATCTAAGCTATTCTTTGCCAAGCAGACATTATAATCTCTAAATTCTTTGGAGTGGAATCTCGCTTTAAAGATTGTGCCAGTCTTGAAAAAGAATGATTCAATTTTCAATCTTTAAGAATAAGATTTCGTTCTTCAGAGATTCGCTACGTCTGAATGTTAAGATGTTGAACTATTATATATATTCATTTAAATGAATTAATTTCAGAAATTTTAAAATTTATAATTGCATGCCGATATGGTTGTCGGACTTTCAAGCAATCTGAAATATTAATAATCCTCCTAAATTAAATTTAATCTTAAATTATAATTTAGTAGCGCTTCGTATTTAAAGTACAATATTTTTAATTAATTATGTTTTAAAAACACTAGAGATATATCTGCCTCTCTGCATAAAAGATGCGTTACAATATTAAGTAATTACAACTGATAGCGCGATAGTCAACGCTGCAATTCGTCCCGATAATATCACGGCCGTGATCGCGTGTACGGGCAAGCTGATAAGCAATTAGTCAGCTACCATGGCCGATCTAAATTATTGTTCTTCGAGACGCTCAAGATATCTCGATTTTCTCTTCTCGGCCTCTTATTTCTGCGCGTCCCTTTAATCGCGTTGCAGCTTTATGCGTCGTGCAGAAGATCGGAGGATTTTACGACAATCGCAAACGCGCAACGAGCACTACATAAATAAATACATACATTCATGTGCAACGCCACAACGCCGGCGTTAAAATCCTTGCGACATCGTGGTGAGAGAAGATCACGTGGCGTGCCACGTAAATTAACCGTAAATAGATTTCATATACGCGATCTATCGTAAGATCAATCTTGTTACCGATCGCCCTTTCGTTCCTTCGCGATTTGTTCATTTTTATCATCAATATTTATCGCATACCTACTTCCCCTCCGCTTCGCATTCGCGCTTTCGTCAGATTAACGCGATGACGTTCAGCGATACTGTTGCGAGTTACACTCTGTTGCGTGACCTAACGGAGGTCCGCCCTGTAATTTCATTTGTCGAGATTCTATCGCGGAATTTATATGGTCGACTGGTGGAAATATGTCGTGGAAACCGATAAAGCAACCGCGCATAATGCAAATGTTATTATGCGTCTCTTGAACTTCCACGTTCGGCGAGCCGTTAAATCGGCTCACACGCGAAGAAATGATAATTCCTTTATTCATTGTATAGCACTAACTGCTTGATTTCTCGACAGTTATGAAGAATTTAATTATTAGAACCAATAAATCTCTCTCTACCTTTTTCACGCGGATGTGACAGGTTGATGCATTATTAAATGATAAATAATTAATGCAGTAAAACAAATGTCCAGTTCTAACTCAACTGATTCTAATCCTCTCAATAATTTTGTGATTTTTATAATCCTTCTGACAAATAAAAATTTGTATCATATATGTTAATAGCGTGTATTATTTATAATGTTTCTTCATGTATCATATATACATATTAAGTCTGGCAAGTCTCGATCGCACTTCTGCAATTTTCTTACATGGATTATATCAAGAATTATACCGAATGCGAGTCACGTAAGTGCGACCGAAAAACAGACAAAGAATCCACGATGATGCATCGGTATCAGAGTGACGCAGCGTGGAATTCTGATACATACTATTGATACGTCGATTCGGCGTCTTCGATCCTGCAGATAAAATGCGTACAAAGAAGTCTACTATTTAAAACACGTCTGTCTGCCGAAAGAATTTTATGTTCATCACGCCGACTGAAATGTTGCTACTATAAAGATTGAAATCGCAACTGCAAGAAACTTTTGCTGAGCATTGCATGTAAACGTATATATTAAAATTGAATGAATTTAATGAATTTCAGTTTTTAATACACATTATTCAGTATGAATAATGAATTCTGATAACTTTAATAACTACTTTTTAAAGGAATTTAATAAAATTAATTAAAAATATTTAGTAAAAATACGATTTTGTTATTTATGATATTACACGATTCTAGACAATATTTTGCAATTCAATTTTGTTTAAAATTGTGCCGACGAACGGAACTTCGGAACTATGCATTGTTAGCTATCAATTGGTACAGTAGATAGGTTGATATCGCACTAACGGTACTAAGGAGAGTCGAGACTGAGTAAATACTCATGTAGCGATACTCATGACAAGGACGAGCCATGTCGCAACAGGAAGCAACCGACGCGGTTCGACTGGTCATGATGACTGATGAGCATCTGAAAGATGAAGTTCGATAGAGACTAATTTTATGTAGCAATATTTCATTCTTCTACCAAAAGATATTGTTTGTCCAGTAAACATTCATCATTATTATCATTATTAATAAAGTAAAAGTGCGGTCCAACAATAAATATAAAAATATATAATTGAATGTATAAAATGACGAAGACAAACTTAGAAAATTTGTTGATAAAAAAAATGAAATAAATATGCATGATATAAGTAAATTTAAAAAATTAATATGCATAATAAATATAAATGAATTTAAAAAAATTTTCAAAATTGCTTATTAAATATGAATAAAATGAAAAAGAAAAATAATGCCAAACAAGTAGAATCTGCACATAGCAACGAAACGTGTTCGCAGATCTTTTAATGACGCAACGATAACGATTATGATGACAGGTTTATACCAAGTGATAACGCGTTTTGCATATTGATATCATTATATATCATTAATGTAATATTTCTAATCTCGTCGAATATAAAGTCGAGAAAGTTCGTTGTAGATAGTACACAGATAATTAAGTTACTAAGTGAGATAAACATAAAAAAATTCACTGCATATAACTCGAAGTAATTTCGATATCGTAATGATTTTCTAATCTAATGAGTATTTTTGCATACATACACGTATTCTAACATTCACGCATACGCAAGCGAAAAATTTTTGTTCTTTCGAAAAAAACATACATTTAATAATTAGACGTTTTAAATAATATACTCCTGGAAAAATTCAAATTTGCATGCAGAATTTTTCTACATTATAAGTTTTTCGGGTAATTTATGAAATTTATACGATTTATATGATGAAAGAAAATTATCACATAATGATTATTACAATGTTTACATCTTCCAAAATGAATGTAAGCAAACGGAGGAATGACAAAAATCGTAGCGGCGTTCCAGTCGAATATCGAGAGGCTGAGAACACTAAGTGCATTTAATCCCGACCACAGTGCGACAAAAAAGGGTCATTGGCTCATCGCCGAACCGGCGGCGTGCGCATCCAAGTCACGAGAAGAAGCATGAAGGGAAGAAGCCGGCGGCAGTCGCAGAAGAAGAAAAGAAGAAGAAGAAGAAGAAGAAGATGATGATGAAAAGGATAAGAAGAGAAGAAGGAAGAGAGCTCGGCGTCGGTTCCCTCGTGGCAATGCGGGTGCCGATTACGGGCGGTGGGCTTGAATTGCGACGCGACGCGACTTTATGCGTCTTGATAGCTAGCTGCACCAGGAGGCGGCGCCGCTACGTGCAACGGCGAGAGCCTACCTACCGGACGAGAAGTCGGGGACCCATTGGCCACTGCAATGACCAATCATCATTTGACATTCTTTCACCTTGCTTCGTGCTTGTGTGCGCTAAACCGCCGCGCTGGGCACACGGAGCCATATGCATGTATGCGTGTACGCACACGTGCGGCGCGTGATGTCGCGGGTCGATACATCGAAATGCGCCTGTTACCACTACCACTGTGATTACCACTACCCAGGATGCGATCGAGAGCACGTCTGACACCCGGCTCCCCAAGCATCGTGGAATATATGCAACGTTGTACTTAGCGTGCATCGGTAGCCGACCGAGTACAGGTTTATTATTGTAGGAAAAATTGAAGTCACTTCGAATTTCAAGTCGCATCTTGATATATGGCACATACGTCCCGTGTATGTCGATGTGCGCGACTGATTTCAACATCGCGTGGAACGATGCTATTTATGAAACTGATTTGCAACGTAGATACATGCGAAGCAATGTCTTTAAAAAAATGGTGTACATCGATGCTTCTCGACGAGTGACATGTGTTTGGCGCTTGCTTGTCGACTATTAAATTAATCACTTAAGTATGAAGTTGGATTGATTCTAACTTAATGCGCCCAAAGCGTACGAGCATAGATGTTTCCGGCATTGATGTCTCTGGTATTGCTGTCTCTGGCGTTAATGTCTCCGGCAATGCTGTCTCCGACGTTGCTATCTCTGGCGTTGATGTCTTTAAAGCGCTGTCGAAGTCATCAGTTTTGAATTTACTTGACAAGATATTGCACGATAGAATTCTGAAATATTAAATATAATCATAATATAATATATGATGAATTAATTATAATTCTTAAATTATATTAACTTAGATTATTAAGATTATAACACAAACAATATTCACAGTTTATTCATGCAACGTCTATGTATTGCATTTACAATTGTAACTTGATAATGAATTCAATGAAAAAAAAAATGAGACTTTCTTCATAGATTCTCCACGCAGATTTCTCATAATACGGTGTGTTGTGTTATGGGTGTGCCCCTTTCCATTTCGTGAACCAAACGAGAGCGCCTTTCGCCAATGCACTGCACACAACTGCAAGAATTGCGTGGCCAATCTCTTTACCAATTTGCGATCCTTCGGTCTCGATTACGGAATTTCATTGACTGCTTCGGTTAGAAATCGTCTCCTGACCTCCAAATTGCTGAATTTCACTTGAAGATAACTTGATTGGCTTATTGGAAATAATTTCAGCAATTCGCAGAATTTTTAGTCGCCTGATTTATGCACGAAGAAAGTAACTCTTCGATGAGATATGCAGTTATTCAATAAATATCACGAGATATTTACTAAATATAGAAAATATATTGTGATATAAACTTACATCATACGAAGCCTTACAATAAATTGTTCAAAGTTCATTACATTATTTCAAAATTATTATATATTCCTTTTATGTATTTTTCTATGATCGATATTATTGAAAAAGTCAGACGAAAGATTTAAGAATTGATTAAACGATTAAAATATAATGAAGAAGCAACTGGTATTGCGAATATAGACGTAGCTTGTTTATCTTTACTTCCTCAAAGGTCATTTCAGTCAAGATAATATTTGTGGTCGCGAAGCTCGTGCATCGCGATGTATATATATATATATATATATATATATATATATATATATATATGTGTGTGTATATATATATATATATATATATATATATATATGTGTATATATATATATATATATATCAGTGCGAGTCTCAACAATTTGCCGTTTCAGAATAGAAATCAAGATCGCCATGAAAGTCTTCTGTAAATACTTGGTAACGGATATTTATTGGATAAGAACATAACCACTGTAAAATATTATATATGCAAAATGTATAAATATTTTATTTAAATAATATCAATTTCATCTATTTCTGTTAGAAAACTTTCGTTAATAAAATAAATATATATCCGATCATTAATTGATTGCTTGATAATCGCGATTTGTATCATTTACGATCTCAAATCAAATTGCTTCATGACATATACGTACACATTACTGATGCGTTGTCACCGGACTTAGGACAGGGACAACACCAAGGGGTTGTTGACTCGGCATGCTCGGAAAAACGCCGACATTCGACGTGTCAGCTGCGACCGATTCCACGGTAGCACACGCTGGACCAGTTCAGCGAATTGAAACAGCTCCACTTGCCATATCCCGTCACATCCTGCAAGCATTTCCCTGCCTATTACGGCCACGACGGATCACGGCCTAGGGCAAAGAACTGTTCAATGAAATTCTTCGCCGCGAAAACCCGCCTCTCAGACTCGTGCATCTCGCCCGTTCCGGGAAATAGACCGCGGAATTCAATTCAGTCGCCATTGCGGCTCGAAAATCGCTCACATCATCTTCTTCGAATA
>Ga0157364_1005344_pt1 | contig 13059 bp, 6 predicted proteins | sample AttsexASBM2_FD_111476 | JGI IMG/M metagenome (GOLD analysis project Ga0157364, IMG submission 111476) | Fungus gardens microbial communities from leaf cutter ant in Ribeirão Preto, State of São Paulo, Brazil - Atta sexdens ASBM2 | ecosystem: Host-associated > Fungi > Mycelium > Unclassified ... | reverse complement strand
AATATTTTGTATGGAAATATTTAATTTAGAATTTGATCAATATAATACGTGTTTTGCGTAATTTAAGAAGTTAATAATAAAGTAATGCTTTGTTTGTTTTTCATTTATATTAGATTGTTTATATTATTATCATATTATTTTATTTTATGTTGATTTTTTATGTTGATAATAATTTAGAAAATCTGCAAATGGCAAAATTCTCTGACTTCAGTTGATTCCAAATAGAACTACACCGAAAATCGACGACGTTAGCAAGTTTCGCGCGCTTCGCCAAAGTTAGTTGCGGCAATTCTTATTTGATTTTGTTGCGGGTTCTTTAAACCAGCGCGGCCGGCCTCCTATCGATCCGCCGATCTCCGCCTGTAAATCTCCGTCATTTATAAACGCCTTTTAACGACCTCTTCTTTCCCGCACGAACCGCCGATTTGGTGCACGCGAATGTAAATGCCTTCGGCCGAATTTGTCGGCCGAGATCCGCCAATGACAGCCTCGCGGACGAACGCTTCCTGATTGCGTGGCGCCTTCTTAGAATGGGTCTTTATCACTTTTACGAAGTGGCCGAGTAGTTTTTATTAATTGGATACCGCACAGAGTAGCCTCGAGCTGCGACAGCCGCAATTTGTCTTCCTCGTTTCTTGCCTCTTTCTCTCTTGTTGATTTCCTTTTTCTCCTCCTTGTGAGAGAGAACTCTTCGGGCTCTCAGGTCTTCCTGTCGCCTAATCTTTCGTCCCCATCGGGCACCCATCAAACGTCGCGACACCGACCTGCGTTCACCAAAGTGTATGTAAAAGCGAATGCTATTTCGATATGGCAGGCAATGGTCACAAGAAGAAATGATAGAATGTTAAGTCACTATCGCGACGCTTGACGCCGCGCGCTGTCTAGAAACGAGCTCCGTCTTCATCGCTTTTATGAAACGGTCAAGCGGCCTTTATTAGCCCGCCACTTCCCGGAGTAATCTCGACGATGGAGAGGAATACAATTTATCTTCGTTACTTCCACGGGATTTAATCTCTGGACTTTTTAATTAAAGCCGCAACATCGTTTAAACCGACTAGCCTCCACCATGTCTCGTTCACTAGGATCGATATTATTACCTTATAGATATACACACGCTGCTTTTTAGTGAATAGAAATGAGTGCACGCATTAATCTACATTAATTTGAACTAATTTACGTTAATATATACATCTTTCGTGTAAGATTGTAAAATGACGCAAGTTGAATTATAGATATGCGAATAATCCATAAAAAGTTATATCCATATGTATATGTTATCGGAATTCCTACATATTTTTGAAAAAATATAATTACTTCTTTAATTATCAATAAGTATGCAAAATGATCTTTAACTCAGAATTAGTCCTGATTTTTTTTTTTTTACGTAAACGATCTGGGATATATTTTTTATACCCCAATTTAAATCATTATTACGAACAACATATTATATATATATATATATATATTATTGATTGTTTTCTGATTTATTCGAAATTATTATGTATGTAGATTTAATCAAAATTTTTTTAAAATTAGAAATCAAACAAATATTAAATTACAAAAAAGCATTATAGTTTATTATGACGGGATTTATAAAAAATTAAGGTTTTAATTAACATAACATTTTTTTATCATGAGTTTTCAATGGACTCGCATATTTGAAGGTTCATGAAAAATAATTATTAAAGAAGAAAAAATATGTTGAACAATATCTCTCCACACAAAACAATATTTTAATCATAATTCACATTTTTTCATCGCTGGGGTATAAAAATACTCTAAATCACTATTTTCGAGTTAAAAAATATTTTTCGTACAAAGATTAATTAAGATATTATTACATGCAAAAAAATGAAAGGAACTATTACCATCGACTAAACCAATTTTTTCAAGCTAATTGAATCTCATGTCGTTAAATTTCAGTGATTACACGGATAAATATTCTGTAAAATCGACTCATAAAAATTTTTAATTCACTTTGCAGTTTCGTTAAATCGCTAGTAGTAAGAGTACGTTGTTATCATTCTAAATTATATCGCAAATAATTTTCAGATTACATACAAAACTAAAATAGCCATAGTAAGTCATTGGAAGTTTGACTCATATGATTCGAGCACCGACAGAGACAAGATTTCCAACGGCAATTTCACGACAGGCCTCTTTTCTGCGCCTCGAAAACGGTGTAAAAAAAAATTGCACGCGAACGGAATAATCAGGGTCCTGATCAAAGCGCGGTTTCGCGCGATGGACGATGCCGACGGCTAATTAAGCGCCGGCGGACTTCTCGATGCACTCGCTGCACGCCCGCGAGCATTACATGAACGGTCGTCGTATACAATTACGTCGTTTTTGCCTGTAAAAAGATCCTCCGGCATAGGCCGTATTCGTGCAACGCCAGTGTCCACAGCCATGCCGGGACATCACAGGAAGCTTCCGATCTTTTGAATGCTGCTTCATGCGACTATGTTCGAAGATCTTTCCTTATAAACAGATGGCACGTATGTTCAAGTTAGCACCTCGTTGCATTAGTTTAAAAAAAAATTGCAAATTCTGTGTAAGTTCAAATCCTCATGCAGATATCGGCGTTTAAACACACTGAGCGCTGATTGATGAAAAATGAGTTATGGGAGTAAAATTTACCTCCATCATCCATTTTCACCAATAACGCTCGATATCAAAGCGCCGCGGTGAAGCCTAAGTACGCAACGAACTATATGTAGATTTGCGTGACTCTCGTTTTATGAGTTTATCATAATGCAAGAAAAGGATTGAATATCTCAGAACAGGAATTCAGTCCCAATAAAGAGATAGCTCTGTCAAATATATTTCGATTACACAAGGTAATATATGGTATAAGACATTTTTGTAATAAGTTCAATATAATATAAATATGCAATAAATAAGGAAACAATACATTCACATAACAATGAAGTACGATTGAAAAATTGGTCAAAAATTTGCGACTTGTAGATATAGACTCTCGCTCCATTTGTAACAATCCGTCGCATCAAGAACCAAGAAGACGCCTCAGATAATCAATCGAGAAGATCAATTGCGACAAAACCCGCATGATGGTAGGACAAACAGCCTGCATACAGAGCTCGTCCTTACGACTGAAACGGGTATTACTATTGTAGATGGAAGAGTATAGCCGATTGGATCCGAAATCGAGCATGGCGTGGTGTTCATTGGTCATGGAAGAGCGACAAGCGAATGGAGGAATATGCAGGTAAGTAGAAGGGGGATGCGTACCGGCGTGCTTAGAAGAAAGAACGTGGCGGCATGGTTCAAAGCAATGGTGACATGTGACCGGCATTGTAAAGGCCTGAGCCTCTCTATATACTCTAAAGCGTAGTTATACGCTTTTCTATTGCGATGAACCGGGCTTGCTTTGATGGCTGGTCGGCTCGCCGACATGGCGGTCCTCTGCATCGTTTCGGAACCCTGAAAATTGCCGACTATGATCGCTCATGGCGTAAGCATAAATGTTCCACCCTTGAAGGGTCTTATCCGGCAAGAGCCCTTCTCTCGTACACGGAAGCATACGGATGGCATACGACATACGTAATATCTTAATTGCTATATTCCTATATAGTTTCCTCTTTTTTATCAGATCTATGTATTTTTTTAATTTCAATACAAAAAATCGTTATGGATTGTACACGCAGTAATTTAACTCTTCATATCTGATTATACACGCAGTAATTTAACTCTTATCCTACAAGATACAATTTGGTGTCTCATCCAAATGAAGATCACTAGTCCGTTTTGTTCACCTATTCAGAATGATAAAAAAAATCTCTGGAAAGTCACCAACATACTTTTTAGAATAAACATTGGAAACTTCATTTTGGAAAATAATAAAATGTATGATTTATAATAACTGAAAGAAACTTGCACGAACAGGAATCGCTCACTTGTAGGATAAAAGTTAATTTAATTTTAATTTAATTTAGTTTAATTTGATTAATATAATTTAATCTAATACATATTGGCATAAATTAAAACTTAGTCTAATTTATTTGGAAATAATACAAGCATCTTGTTTGATGAAATAATTTGTTTGATGAGCCAATAACTTATATTTTAAGCAACAATATTTAACACTTCGCGATACGCATGTGTATTATAATACACACAAAAAAATCTACGCGAATCATGTAAGCAATCTTAACGTCGATTGCTTGATAGATAAATGCAGGAAATACGCGATAAGTAATATATTTCACAATATTTTTCACAAAAAATATGATGAGAAACATGATAGTTTCGCACTATCATTTGTAAGAATCATAAATGTTCCACTACACGCACTATTAAAATAACTCTAAATGAAACCAAAATTTGATCAAATAATCTACCATTTAGATCTCAGAAGGCGTATCACGATAATCTAAAAACGCAATACTGATCTTATGTAGTCAAGCCACGAAAAGGACATGTGTTCTAGACACGTGTGTCCTCATCGCGCTTATCTCTGAGTCTATCTGGCCGCATTGTAAATACCGACCTGCTTCCTACGAGTCGCGATCACCATTAAAGCTTACCCTATATATTTAGGTGGAGATTGGTAAAATGTGTTTTCTTTTATTCCTCGCTCTCTTTAAATTCTCTCTAATCTCTTAATATAATGTATGATTTTCTAAGTCTCTGCTCAAACTATCATAATATCGAAACTATATAACTATATAATTCGTAACATTCATAAGACAGTATCGGTATCGATTATATTGTCGTTGTATAGTTTTTTACAACTTAAAAACTTGCGTAACGACAATGTAACAACATCGACACTATTTTCAAGAGTTACATAATAGCATAGATTTAATGTTATGTATAATAATAAAAAATAATTAATTATTATTAATAAAACTGTAGTTGATTTTAAATGTTTGGCGCGATTATTACGCATTGAACAAGGATTTAAAAACAGAATTGCGTTTAGTAATGTTACAAATATTATGTATATTCGTATTATTAAACAGTATTCAGTTAAACAGTGTTAAGGATGTGTATGTCACATATCAAAGCATTATCAATAATATAAAATAATTTCATAGATTGCTATATTATATTATATCTAATGTAAATATTCGTGCGAAATTTGAGCACAATTTTCTAATTAGTTAAAAGGTATTTAATTTTTGTTTGCCTTAATTCTTGTATCGCATTTTGTAATATTTACTTACAATAAGGTTATAATATTACAAATTAAATCAAATTTTTTATATATACTAATAAAATTCTAATTAATGTTTGTGCAAAATTTATTTTTAATTGATTTTTGGCTGATGCTTTTAGCTGATATGTAGCCAAAATACTTTTAATGAGAAGAAGTAAAAGAAGATTGAGGAATGAAAAATGAAGGAAAATCAATACACAAGAAAAATTATCTAAGAGGATGAGATGGCATTGCTGCTCCGAGAACGGTTGATTTTAATCAAGTTGAAGATGTTTAGTCATAGTTATGAAAAGTAGAGATCGGAAACACAAGTTGGACAGTTACAGAGTATAGATAGAAGCCATGTTGATCAAGTTTATGGAGTCGAAGTGAACTCTCCCATTTGTGATTTCCAATGAACAAGGAAACATAATTAAGCACTTGTTATGTTACTACATATTTTAATATAAATAATATAATTATAATATATATAATTTTCTCTTTCCTTTTAAAAAATTTCAAGATAATTATAATACAAAATCAAGTTAAAAAAAAAGAAAATATTTGAAAAAGATCTCCAAAATGATGCTTTACTGAATATCCACCAAAAATAAAATTACATACGACAAGAAGAATGATTGACTAATGAATAGAATTCGTTCTATATATTGATTTACAAATGTGCAATACAGCACACATTAATAATGCCATTTTTTGTTGTTGAAATTGTATACATTTAATATATATAAAAAAAGAATATATGTATTCTCTCGAATTATATAATTACAGTTATTATATTATAAGAACAATCGATATCGTTCGATAATTTATTCATACAGAGGGAGAGCAATACTCGGGTAGTAGGTAATTATATTATGTTACGTTAATCCGCGGGATTGGAATTAATTAATCGAACTTATTGCACAAAGTTTCCTGAGCGCGGGCTCAGGTGTGCCATTGAACTCATACTTTGACTACCTCCAACCACAATACACGCCGGGATTTGGCGCGGGTCAAACAGGAAATGCCGTTGTTGAGTTTGATTGCATTGTATTGTACCACGACGTTGATTACATCAGTTCCCGCACCTAGCATCCTCCGAATCCTTCGGGCGGACATTGGCTAGTCACGTGGTATTTCACGTCTCTTTGCGGGAAGCAAGGAAATTAAACGCATGTAAAGAGCGAAAATGCGGTTTTCGAATTGTTAAAATTCCACAATTGTCCAGCATTTAAGATCTTTGTCAAAATTGAAAAATTGAATGAAACTGTTTAAAAGAGTTTAAGAATTTATTTTTTATTTTAAATTTGAGAATCGAGTTATTAAATTTATCCAACTAAAATTTGAAGCTCGATACAGATATGTTTTTCGAGAATTTATCAATGCATTCCATTTGCAAACGATGTATCATGAATTGAACAATTTTTCGAATATTCAGCTGTTATATTAAAAACGCTTCTAGCTATTTGGATTTAGTGCCAAAAAATAGTTTTTACAAATATAAATTCAAGTGCTCCTTGATCTAAAACGCTTTTTTGGCACACACGCAAGCGCATAATTGTTTAGCACTTAACGAACAATTTTGATCGTTACGAACATCGATGGAGACTGAAAGTAGCTTTGCAGCCTCCGAAATCTTATGTTTAAGCCTTAATTTCCGAGAGCCGCGTGCCATTCCATATTTGCGTGCGGGATGATTGCCAGGAAGGGCGTGTGCATGCACGCCCGCGCAGTAACTTGTAGCCATCAGCGGGCATTACATTAATTTATCGGGTACTCGTTCCGCGGCGTTTGCTTCGAGAAACTGCGCGGGGCGCAGCGTCGGCGTCGGCCGTTGTAATAACAATAAAGTAGAGGCTTATGGTGCTCGGACGGGCTCGTTTTCGCGAAAAGGCACCGAAAAGGCATTATCGATATTTATTCGGCGACCGTCCTCCATAATATTCAGAACGATTGCCGGCGTTCAGACCGACGTTCGACTGCGTCCGATGAAATTTCTGTTATGCGTATACGCTTGAACGCATAATCGTGGAATAATAATTAGAGGGCTCGTCGGCGCCGCGGTGGTCGCGCTTTAACATCGTTATTTCTTCTCCCCTCCTTGATACTTTTCTCGTTTCGATATCTTCGTCCTGTTGTCTCACTCCTCTGGCGTATTTCTACATGCGAACGGTAGATTGATAAAAAATTGTTTTCTTGCGATCATAAAATGAAAAACAATACCGCTGATCGCGATGCATGAAGCATGACGTTAACAAGTCGGAAAACTCGTGTAGCATCATTGAAGAAACTCGTGTAGCATCATTGAACAACGAAAGATTATTGTGAAATTTACAAACCACAGAATTGTTTTCTTTCGATATAATTTAATTGAAGCACGATAAATGCTGGAAGGTAATTCATTCGCAAATCGATTTATAATGCTATGTTTTTTTTTCACATTCCGCTCGCGTAACAATTCAGAACAGTTACTCCTATCAATCTTTTTTTTAGTGATAGCTATCAGTTGTGTCAATATTTTTAAATAATATAAATAAAGTAGCTGTTTAGTTATCACATGTCATTATTATTAAAAATAGACATTTGTGAAATAGTGTCAAAATATTTGCAATTTTCTCTTCACTGTATAACATCAATTACTGATATGTACTTACTCTGAGTAAACAATTATCATGTCAATATTTCGGCAGTGTTATTAGAATGAAAACCATTTATAAATATTTTATATAATCGGTAGTACGTACACTGCAATTAATGATACGATAAATGTACGTACACTGAGTATTATTAGCGCTAAACTTAAACTGCTGTTATTGTCAATATATTTTAATATAAATATATTAAGAGATTAATATATAATTTAAATAATAGTAAAATGTTTATAATTTCATTTATGCTATCAGAAATAATTTTAATACTGTGAACCAAAGATAAATTTAATTGTTTCTATATTATGGTCCGTTTTCACAATCATGGTTTCATCTTAAGATTATAAATTATCAAGAGATTCATCAATGAAATTCATTCATGAATTTCTTGATAATCTTTAATCGTAAGGTAATATATTGTGAAAACGGGCCTATGACAATGATAATGATCCGTGATCATAAAAACGACAAATTTTATAGTGGTACTATCAAAAAAAGCTCAAGAAAAAACACATATATATTTATTATTGTGTTCGTATGAAAAAAAATTACAAAACTGTTTTTTTTTAAATCCGTTTTGTATCTCATAAAAATCCTCATAAATGCCTATTATCTGCAGATACCGCTTACAGTTACCTACAGCTTTTTATAACGCTATTTATATCTTGGCAAATGGAACCTCTTTCAACAAAAAAATAATCTAAAAACATGACATTTACAGCCTTTCTGTATATCAAGTCTTTAAATTTTTTTCTCTTTATTCCCAGAAAGTAAAATAAATAGTCATAGTAAACTAAGTGATCCTATTTTTATCTCGAATCCAAAAATTCAAAGATAATCCGAAGATAACCATCCTGGTCTCGTTAACGACTTATGTATTTTTCACGGAGAGCAAGGGTCATCGATTCGGCGTCGCATGGTAATTTTGCGAATGGATTGTTCCGATGGTTCTCCCGATTCGAAGAGAGCTGGAGTTATAGATCAGCTTGCGGCGATGGGCATATGGCGGCGAGATGAAAGCTCTCTACTTCGATGTTTACATAATAGTAGTCTACCGTAATTCTCCTCCTCCTTTTTTTGCATCATACCATCTCTTACCATTTCTTCGACATTCTCACACTTTGTCCATCTCTCTCTTTTTCTGTGCGCCATTATTCTTTTCAGGTTTCTTTTCACAAGCATCCACCTTCCTTCTTTATTCTTTTTCGATTTCTATCACTCGCTTCAGTTATCTCGTATTTTATTTGTACGGTAAATTTTTCTTTGATTGAAATGAAGTGTTGTTCTTTCATTTGAGTTTATGATGATACTTATGATTACTTTATTCTCGTTTCATTATCTAGCTCTTTCAATTTTTCGTTATTTTTACATTTCTATGTTCTCTTATACGCTCTTATATTATTTTGAAAGATATTTTTATTAATAGAATATATATAAAAATTTTTACAAAGTACTTTGTTAAATTTTATAAATTATATGAATTCTGACAAAGGATTACAAAGAATCAAAATCCTAATATTTTTAATTAATCCAAGACCAAATTGATGCCAATTCAATAATTTTTAATTAAAAAAGAGCAATATTAGGTTATTATTCTAAATTACAGTAGCATGAATTATGTGATGACTTATTAAATCATTAATCAATTTCATTATCGTATAATCATTTATATATTTTTTGAGAGCGTTTGAAGTATAATAACAGCTTCTTCGATCCAATAACTCGACTTACTTATCACGACGCATCGTCATCAACCATCATTATCTCATTCATCCACCGAGGTTATCCACTCGGCATTTCTCATACCACCCGATTTTCGCTCGATCGCTTTTATCTCGCGTTATTTTAATATTCTCAACCCATTCTTTTTTTCTGTGATTCGTTCTCTACATTGGCCCGCAGTATCGCCTCTTCCCATCCCTATCATCCCCTCCTAGCTCTCAAGAGCCATACTTTTATTTCTTCTCTCCCTTTCTATTTCTTTGATTCCACATTTTTCTTATCGCCCTCTTCTCATGCTGCCTTCCCCCATCTCTCTTCCATTCTCTCCATCCTTCTCGAAAGTTTCCGTTTCGTTGAACCGCACCGCTCCTCCTCCAATCCCTCCTCCAACCCTCCTGGCATGCACACGCATCACCGATTCAAACGCGACATACGCATCCCCCCCTCCCCCTGTTCTCCATGGAACTGCGTGGCCAACATCAAACGTGCCGACAACCACGACGTGCACCTGCCTCCGTCACGCGCGCGAGTAAACGGCTCGTTCCTTCCTACTCTTATCCCTCACGAGCATTCTCATTACCCCCACCGACAGCTGAGTACCCTCATTGCCAATGACGTGTCTTGGTAATCCATTACCCTGCACTCTGTTTACTCATACGTATGAAATCATCTTATTGATCTTATACTCAAAAATCGAACGCATATCTTGATTTCAATCTTTATTTTCATTAAACAATGTAAATTAAGTCTTTTGAGAAATTTCATTTTAACAAATATCCTAATAAAAGTGATATTTATGTAAATATTTTTATATAAATTAATTCTTTGCTATTCTAAAATTTCAAAATTTTAGTTATTTCTTCTTTATGAATTAATTAGGGAAATTCACTTCAAGAAAAAAATCTGTATTAATGAAATTAAACTAATTACATATTTTATACTCTCAATATATAATAGACATAAACTACAACATACGTTTCTAAAATGTATTTTTTTAAACAAATACTAACATAACAAATACTAACATAACATAACAAAACATAACATAATAAATACTAACATAAACCTGTAAATATCAAATAGCATTTCCTAATTAAGATATTTATTAATAATTTGTTTATAAAAAATTTGCGTAAATAGCAGATCTCTCTCTCTCTCTCTCTCTCTCTCTCTCTCTCTCCTAAATAACATCTAATATTATCTTATCTTAAACTAATTAATTTTTTAAATAGAATTTGATATTACTTTCATATCTTGAAACAAACAAAATGGAGAAATTGTTACCATGAATTCATGCTTCGTTTACATTGTTTCCTCTAAATCCTTCATTTTAAACATATGAATCGTATATCCTCCAACCCATTTAATTAGCTAGAAATTTGCGACACAGAAGAAAGACCCTTGAAATGTTAAGAGCTTGGAATCGTATTCTATTACGGTACTGCTATTTGACATGGTACAAAGCCATAATTATCTCCCAATGGACAAAGATAACAATAATGAAAAGCCAATTAAGCTGCGTTTATACATCGTCTAATGTTAATTTTTGTTTCTGTAACTCTATTAATTCCAATTTGATAGATAAAATGTCAGCATTTACTATATATCAACTATATAAATAAATAAATAAAATTTTAATTAAAGAAAATGATTAAATTTATAATATAAAATTATAATCAATTTTTATGAAATACAGATCAAGCTGACAGAAAAATGTTGAGTTTGGAGACTATCTTTACGGTCACGCAAAAATTATATCATGTTATAATAATATCTAATGATATTTGAACTGACAGAAACTGTTTACAACAGGACTGCAAAAGCGTTATTATCATCAATTTTCGCCGCGATATTAATAGATAACAATAGCTGCACTTTAACCACGAAAATTAATGATGATCGCGCGCATTGTCATGCTTCTTTATAAGACGCTGCCGGCAGTTCCAGTCAAATCCGCCACGAGCTCTGAATATCGTTTTTGTGGTTCTCACCGATTCAGTCGAAGGATATCGCGAGCTTGCTATCAGTTCCCCGCGATTGTGACGGTTTGGCCACAGTACAGGCGGCACCGCTGAAGCAACAAGGGGGCAGGACAAGCGAGAAAAAAAAAGAGATAAACAAGAGGTAGATCGGTGAGGAAGGGATGAAAGAAGCCGACTGCCCTCCAAGACATTCCCCTCTTATATTCCACGAGAGACCCGTCTTTCTTCGACTACTATACACCTGGTCGCAACTCCCTCATCATATTCTGAATCTCGATATCAAAACTATGATTGTACGCAACTGCAGTCTGCCATTTGCGCAAACTGTTTATCTATTATGTCCCTTTGTTAAATCATTAATTGCTCAAAAACAAGGTATTGTTGGAAAGTTATTTTAAAATAATATGTATTTCGAAACACAATTATGTATTGTGTAAATCACACGTATTTTTAAAATTAAATTTGGAGAAATGCAAGTAATTTAAAATCAGTATTCGTAATTACTTCGATCTCATTACAAGATCGTTTTAAGTAAAAGTTCTTAACCTGGATATAAGTTATGAGACAGTTTCTTAATTTTTAAATAGTATAATGTTCTACAATAATTTTTTTACAATAATTGTTTTATAATCTTTTATTTTTAACGATTTTTTTTTCTATTATTAATAGATTAATTATCAATATTTATACTAAGTTCAAATGTTGCAATTTCTAAAGAAAATAAAACTATATAACTATAATAATAAACAACTTTAGTGGGTTCTAAATTTCCAAGAATCGATATGTTTTTTTAACATCATAAAAACGTGTGTGTTTCTGGATTAAATTTACGGATTAAGATGTTAATATAATTTATTAATTTATGATATCTTAAAACTGTACTTAAGATGGTCTTAAATGGATTACGAATATCGGCCTAAATAAAGCAAGAATTTAAATCGATGCAACAGATGCACAGATACAAGACGTATACAAAAAATTATGCTTGAGTGTCTTTGTAGTAAATACCTCCAAGTGAAATCGCTACAATGGCACATTGCAAGATAGCAATTTTACATAAATAGCATTTTCTTGTCAATATTACATAAAAATAATAGAACTGTTGAATAAAAAAAAAATTGGAAATAAAAATTTAGTAGTTTATCGTATAATACCAATAATTATAATATAAACATTTTTTTTCCTTGTATTTTAGACTTAGATTTCCGTCAACAAAATTAAATGAATTAATCCATTGTCCCCGATTTCAATGTTTAATCGTGATCTTTCGTCGCGATTATGACACTGTTGTCCGAACAGTGGTGTACCAGCATCATAATTCGTTTTGTCTATTATCCCAGCAAAATAGGTATTGTTCGTCGCGTAATTGCATCGCGTGAGCGTCATTAACAAAAGAATAGAGCACGACTATCTTTTGAAAAGTGGATTCGTGCGCAAGCGTAGGATACACCGTGTAATATGCATCTAAATTACTGCATTTCTAATATTTCTGCTTCGTTATATTATCATTATTATTAAATTCATTGCTGAAATATATGATATATTT
>Ga0157364_1005343_pt1 | contig 13060 bp, 13 predicted proteins | sample AttsexASBM2_FD_111476 | JGI IMG/M metagenome (GOLD analysis project Ga0157364, IMG submission 111476) | Fungus gardens microbial communities from leaf cutter ant in Ribeirão Preto, State of São Paulo, Brazil - Atta sexdens ASBM2 | ecosystem: Host-associated > Fungi > Mycelium > Unclassified ... | reverse complement strand
AGTGGGGGCTTAACAACTGTCGCTACAGCTCTGTGGTGAGGAATCTATGACACGCTTATCCCGAAATCTGCTGGCTAGCAGCGGATTAATTTTATCTGATCTATTCAGTTTACTAGTTAGCCTGTATTTGGCTGAAGGGATTTTTGGAGATGATTCAGTATCACCAAAAAATCTTAATAATTGGTATCACCTACATTGGCTAATATCATTATGCTGTGTCGGTTGGTATGGTATGCGGTTACGCCATTATTTTTATCGCAAAACATTTTGGTTTGAACTTAAAGAGATACTAAGAACAATAGTTATATTTGCTGTTTTTGAAATAGCGATTATTGCCTTTACGCAGTGGTATTTATCGAGGATTACTTGGGTAATAACCTGGTTATTGATTGCTTTTTTAGTGCCGGTTATGCGATGTATTACTAAGTTTATTCTTGACAAAATTGGTGCATGGCAGCGCGACACGATTATTATAGGATCTGGACATAATGCTCAAGAAGCTTACAAAGCGATTGGTAGCGAGAAAAATCTTGGATTTAAAACGATAAGATTCATCGGTAGCGCTTATAATACTAACTTTATAGGCAATATACCTGTGAGCCATGAGTTACCTAATGAATTAACAAAAAAAATAGACAAACGTATGCAATTTATTATCGCTGTGGAAAGCGATGAGAGTGAGTTACGTAATGCCTGGCTACAGCAATTAATGCTTAATGGTTATCGCTATGTATCAGTGATTCCAACTTTACGCGGTATGCCTGTTGACAGTACTGATATGTCGTTTATTTTCAGTCATGAGGTAATGATATTTCGAGTCCATCAAAGTCTAGCTAAGTGGCCATCGAGAATATTAAAACGTAGCTTCGATATTTTTTCTTCTTTGATAATTATCTTAATCCTATCACCAATCCTTCTTTATATAAGTCGTAAAGTGAAAAAAGACGGTGGTCCTGCTATTTATGGGCATGAACGAATTGGGAAAAATGGGGTTCCATTTAAGTGTTTAAAGTTTCGCTCAATGTCAGTAAATTCTAGAGAACTATTGGCCGACCTCCTAGCTAGGGATCCAGAAGCTAAAGCTGAATGGGATGAAACTTTTAAGTTAAAGAATGATCCACGTATTACTCAGATTGGCCATTTATTACGTCGAACAAGTATGGATGAGTTACCTCAGCTTTTTAATGTATTAAAAGGTGAGATGAGCCTAGTGGGTCCTAGACCAATAATTCATGAAGAGCTTGAACGTTACCATGATCAGGTAGATTATTATTTGATGAGTAAACCAGGTATGACAGGCTTATGGCAGGTGAGTGGACGCTCAGATGTGGATTACGAAACTCGTGTATATTTCGATGCATGGTATGTTAAAAACTGGTCGATGTGGAATGATATAGCAATACTTTTTAAGACAATTTCAGTTGTTTTAAAAAGGGATGGGGCCTATTGAATGAACTTTCGTAAATATACACTTTTATCATTTGTATTTTTGATGATTAATCCATTTTTATGCTTATGTTATAATCTAAAGAACATTATAAATAATAAACTACAAGTATTTACATTTTCATTTTCGCTTGCGCTAATATTCAGTTATTTGCCAATAATGTTCGATACATCTTCGAATTTTTTCGTATATTTCTATGAAGCACAAAAAGATATATTTGATATATACACCTATTTACCTACGATATTGAAAGGGGGATGGTTTAATTATATTCTTTTTATTTTTTTAACTATTTTTATTACTATTTATGCTTGGACAAAAGTCTGTGTATATAATTTCAATGAAAATGGAAAAAGAAACATAACTGTATTCCTGTGTGTGCTTTTCTGTTCATTCCATTATAGGGATTTAATGGATTTGAATAGGAATATTTGTGCCTATGCATTAGTCTTTTTTTATATTTTTTATCTAAAGGAAAGATTTAAGCATTCAAGGTTATTATTACCATTAATTGTTATTTTTACTTTTTATATCCATTTGTCAGTTATGGTTCTTTGGTTTTTTTACTTTTTATCGAAAGTTATTAAGTTTAAAAAGAAAATAAGTTATGTGATTTTAATAGTTTCAGCAGTTTTAGGTATTTTGTTACCAACACTAATGGGCTTAATGCAGTCTTTATTAGCTATGCTTCCCGGTCCCATAGGATCAAGAATTTTCTTCTATATATATGGTAGTGAATTTGGGGTGCAAACATTTAGTACTGGGCAAGCACTACAAAAAATTCTTAATTTTGTTGTTATTCTATCGAGTGGTTTCTATTTAATTAAAATAAATAAAGATAAGTTAGATAAATTTTCTACAGAAAAAAATTCATTTTGTTTTATGGTTATATGTTTAACATTAATAGTTTTGATGTACATGACGCTATTTGAGAGATTAAATTTAGCAACAAATTTTATCTATGGTTATCTAATTTTAAGGTTTTATGATAGTAGATATCTATTATCTAAAATGATAGTGTTTATGATAGCTTTTAGGGCATTTGTTATAAATTTCATTGTATACTTACCTCTTATCGCATATCAAAATGCGGGTGTATTCAATGATAGTACAGATATTTTAGGAATGGCATTAAAGACAACATACGATAATACTATCTACTTGCTCGATTTTGATAATGGTTATAATGATAAATATTTAATTCGGCATTTGGAGTGGGGTAAATAGGATGAGAAAATTATTAATTAATATTTTTTGTATTCTAATTCCAGTGCTTTATATTGGAGTGGCCAAGGCAGAAGGTTGTAAAATATTATCAGGGACAAATAATTTAAACTCCCATGGTGGTAGCATTATAAAATATAAAAATTACTATTATTTATTTGGTGAAAATAGAAATAATAAAGGCATTGTAGAAAATATCAGTGTCTATAAAACTTCTAATTTTTGTTCTTGGTTTTTTTCTGGCAATGCATTTTATTCAAGTTATAATCATAACACTGGTGCATCAGGAATTATTGAAAGGCCAAAGGTAATATATTCCGTTAGAAAGAAAATGTTCTATATGTACTTTCATCATGAGCTACCAAACACTGGTTATAACTCTGCCTTAATAGGAGTCGCAAGCTCTAAAAATATTGTGGGTCCTTACAAATATATTAGAAGTTTCAGGATAAATCCAGGTATTCTGCCTAAGCACACAAAAAACATTGATGATTTAAAATATAATAATTTTTTCAAAAGAGATTTCTTAAAAGGTCAAATGTCAAGAGATTTGACTGTTTATCAAGAAGGTGAAAATGTTTTTTTAATTTCTTCTTCAGAGGATAATTCAACCTTAATTATAAGCCAGTTGGATAGCACACTTACTAGTCTCAATGGCAATTATAACCGTATTTCACCACACGGTTATAATGAAGCACCTATCTTGTTTAAAGAAGGTAATACATATTTTTTGATTACATCTGGTGTCAGTGGCTGGAAGCCGAATAGAGCTAAACTATATAAAAGTAATAATTTACTTACTAATTGGGTTTATGTAGGAACTCCAATAAAAGGTAGCAAAAGTGATATAGATACAACTTTTGGTGGTCAGGGGGCATTTATTTTTAGATACAATATGAATGATTATATTTTTTTGGATAGTTGGAATCCTGAGAATCTTTCAAAAAGTAAAATATTAATTAAAAAAGTTTACTGGGAAAACGGAAATCCTTATTTGAAATAATAATGGTGGTAAGATGAAGACTGCAGTACTTATACAGGCGCATAGTAATCTTGATTACATATTATTGCTCATAAAACAAAATAAAAAAATTTTTTTTATAATTCATTTTGATAAAAAGTTTAGGGTTTCGGAAAGGTCATTATCTGATATTAAAAAAAATGATAATGTAGTGGTATTAGAAGATATTGATAGAGTGAATGTTTTTTGGGGCGGATACTCCCAGTTGAGAGCTACTTTAAATTTGATTAATATTGCAAATAAAATAGAGGGCATAGAACTTTTTCATTTCATTAGCGCAGAATGTTTGCAGTTATTAGATTTCGAAGCGATTTATGATGAATGGTTAGAGTTAGGTTCTAAAAACTTTATTGAATGCAGAAAGCGGATAAGTTCAGAATGGCGCTTAAAAGTTAAAGTTTATTATAGTGAGACTAAGTTCACAAGAACTTTTATAGGACGCGTTTTTAATAGACTCCACAAAATAATAGGTAATAAATTTAATCCTTGTAATTGGGATGATAATCTCCAATGGTACGGTTCATGTTGGTTTTCTTTGAATAAATACATGATTGATGAGATATCTAAATGTGATATGGATTATGATTATTTCGATAAGTTCAAATACCACCCTTGCGTAGATGAGCATGCACTACAAGTGTTCGCTAGAGAGAAAAATATAGAAGTAACTGATAATAATAAAAGAATGGTCCTTTTTAAGGAGAATAAATCAAGTCCAGAATATTTCAATGATTTAACAATTGAAGATCTTTCATCATACCGTAATCTCGGTTATTGGTTCTTGAGAAAAGTTCATCAAAATGAATCTATGAATCTCTTAGCTAATGACAAGGATAAACATGATTAATCCACTCGTGTCAGTAATTATTCCAACATTTGGTCGGCCAGACTTATTATCTCGTTGTATTGAGAGCGTCATAAATCAAACTTATAATAATATTGAGATAATAGTCATAGATGACAATGGCGAAAATACCATAGATCAAAATCTAACAGCTAGTGTTATGATGAAATTTCCAAATATTAAATATATTATTTCTGAAAATAATTGCGGAGCTGGAACTGCAAGAAATATAGCTGTAAAAGCATCGAAAGGAAAATTAATAACTTTTTTAGATGATGACGATATTTATTACCCTGAGAAAATAGCCAAGCAAGTTTCATTTATAATTCTCAATAATGTGGATATCTGTTTATGCCATATGAATTTGGTCAATCATGGTATCGAAGTATTTGACCAAAGTTACTCATTTGCTAAGGGTAATAATTTAGGGGATTTTTTGCTAAAAGGTGTTTCGTTCACACCAATGATTATGTTAAAGAGAGAATCATTCGATAAAGTAGGTGGATTTATTTCTACACCTAAATTCCAGGATCATACATTGATACTAAAGTTACTTTATGCAGGCTATAATTTAGACATTCTAAATGAGAAGTTATTTGATCATAATTCTTATCCTATAGGAAGAATAAGTAATTCGAAAAAAGCTATTAAAGGTTATCTAATCAAACATGCTTTAGAGAATAAAATATGTATTGATAGAGGGATTGATAGAAAAGAATTACTTTTTAATAGGGCATTAGAGATTCGTTACATAATTTTCGATAAATATAAGTTTAGTTACGTTATTAGGTTTATACTGATTGCATCAAAGTTTAAAACACCTGCATTTAATATAAATTTATTCTTTATTTTGGTGAGAAATTATATGGGATTTTTATTGAGAAATAAAGTGCTCAAAAAAGGTTAGGTATGAGTATAAATATATTAGTAGTACTTTATGGTAAAGAAATTGATCACTCATTGACGATAAGATCTTTATATAAAATAAACCATGATTTTAATTTGGTTATATATAATAATGGTCCGGAACTAGTTTCTTTTGAAAATGATTTTTTTTCATACCCTGATAAAACAAATTCAAGCGTGAAGATTGTACAAGATTTAAAAAACTCTCCATTAAGTATCATATATAATAATTTTTTGGAAGGTTGTTTCTTTGATGTTGCAGATTTTAATATTATTTTAGACGATGATAGTAATTTGCCAATAAATTATTTCGAAAATTTGAATGAAAATATAGATGTTCATTTACCTATCATAAAAAATAAGAATGGAAAGGTTTTTTATCCATCAATAAATAGCAAAGCAGTTAGCTCACTAGTAAAAGTTAATGAAAGTGATATTGTTTTCAGTATTGGTTCTGGGCTAATTATTTCTAAGCATTTGATTGAAGTGTTTTGTCATCATAAAATTAAGATTTTTAATGAGAGATTTTCTCTATATGGAGTTGATTTCAGTTTTTTTAGAAATGTTATTCATCTTAAAAAAATAGGGTGTCATGTAAATTTTGCTATTAAATCTTACTTAATACATGATTTGTCTTATGATGGGAGAGAAATGAGTTTTTTTAGAGATAAAGAAAGAAAATTTGATTTTATACTTTCTTATAAGATTTATTCTGAAGATAATTTGTTTTATAAATATATTTGGTTAGCAAAGTTTATTGTTCGGAACTGTTTCCTATCTAAGGTTAACAGAATAAATAATATAAAATTTATACCATTATACTGCTGGGTCTTTTACACTGGGAAGCATCCAAATTGTAAATAAAAGGGGGGCGGCTGTGAAAAGAGATATAGCGGTGATCATGTCTACATTTAATGGTTCTGAATTCATCGTTGAACAATTAACAAGCATCATGAATCAATCACTAAAAGTCAATAAGGTAGTTATCTGTGATGACTTTTCAAAAGATAATACATGTGAATTAATTGAAGAATTCATTAATGAAAATAGATTGTCCGATAAATGGATTCTAATTAGGAATGAAGAAAATGTGGGATGGAGAAAAAACTTCCATAATTTGATCAAAAGTATAAGCTCCGATTTTATTTTTTTATGTGATCAAGATGATATTTGGTTTAATGAAAAGGTCGCACGTATGGTAGATTGCTTGGTTGAAAACCCTAAAATAGAGGTTTTAACTAGTAATTTTAGACAGTTTTCGCAAAGTGATGAGATTTCATTAGATAATAATTCAGAGACACGGAATTCCAATATATATTCTTGGGACCTTTCTTTCTTTAACTCTGTGGAGAGACCTGGTTGCACTTATCTAATTAGAGGGGATTTCATACGTAAACTGAATAGTTCGCTATTTTTTGATGGTCAAAATGCTCACGATGCAGTTATATGGTCTGTTTCATGTGCTAGAGGTACATTATATAACTTTGACACTGCTCTTATTTTTTGGCGTAGACATCAGTCTAGCGCTACATTGAATAATAATAAGATGAAGGTTGGTGGTGATTTAATAATTGATCACACGAGAACAATAAATAGAATTGGTATTTCTAGAGAACTAGCTAATCCTTTAAATGTTTTACATTTAGATAAATTACTTAATTTTTACAAGAATAGGTTAGATATAGTTGAGAGTGGTTCTTTTTTTAAATTTATATTATTATCAATTTATAATATAAGTTTATTTAAAGGTAGGAAGGACTGGTTGAATGATTTTTTATATATAATTAGTAAGGTAATTAAAAAATGAAAATATTAATAACTGGTGGTGCTGGGTTTATTGGTTCCGCTGTAGTTCGTAATATTATTAATAATACAAAAGATGAAGCTATTATTGTTGACAGTCTCACTTACGCGGGTAACCTGGAGTCATTGGATACTGTTGATAATGATAGCCGTTACCATTTCGAAAAAGTCGATATTTGCGATCGTATTGAACTAGAGCGTGTATTCACTCAATATCAACCCGATGCTGTAATGCATTTAGCAGCCGAAAGCCATGTAGACCGTTCGATTGACGGTCCCGCAGCCTTTATCGAAACAAATATTGTCGGCACCTATACGTTATTAGAAGCGGCTCGTAACTATTGGAATGCTCTAGATACAGAGAAAAAGCAAGCGTTTCGTTTTCACCACATTTCAACAGACGAAGTATATGGTGATCTGCATGGTACGGATGATTTGTTTACAGAAACCACCCCATATGCACCAAGCAGCCCTTACTCAGCTTCTAAAGCATCAAGCGATCATTTAGTGCGTGCTTGGCAACGTACCTATGGCCTGCCGACCATAGTGACGAACTGTTCGAACAACTATGGTCCCTACCATTTTCCTGAGAAATTAATCCCGCTGATTATTCTTAATGCATTATCTGGTAAGTCACTTCCTATCTACGGTGATGGTTCACAAATTCGTGACTGGTTATATGTAGAAGACCATGCACGTGCACTGTACACAGTCGTTACCAAAGGCGTAGTTGGTGAAACCTACAATATCGGTGGCCACAATGAGCGTAAAAATATCGATGTTGTCAAAACTATCTGCCAACTACTCGAAGAACTGGTACCAAATAAACCAAGCGGTTTGAGCCACTACGCTGATCTTATTACTTACGTAAAAGACCGTCCCGGCCACGATGTTCGTTATGCTATTGACGCGAGTAAAATTGCCAAAGAATTAGGCTGGACTCCAGCAGAGACCTTCGAAACAGGTATCCGTAAAACAGTCGAATGGTACTTAGATAATGAGACTTGGTGGCAACGTGTACTAGATGGTTCATACGCTGGCGAACGTTTAGGCTCAATCTAATCTAGGAAACGATTAATAATGAAAGGTATTGTATTAGCCGGTGGATCCGGAACCCGTTTATATCCCATCACTCAAGGTGTATCGAAGCAGTTAATGCCGATTTACGATAAGCCGATGGTTTTTTACCCAATCTCCGTACTGATGATGGCGGGAATCCGAGAAATTTTAATTATCTCAACCCCGGATGATATGCCAGGATTTAAACGTCTGCTGGGTGACGGTAGCCAATTTGGTGTTGAATTCAGCTACGCTATTCAACCAAGCCCAGATGGCTTAGCTCAGGCATTTATTATCGGTGAAGAATTTATCAATGGTGATAGTTGTGCACTGGTGCTTGGCGATAATATCTATTTCGGTGAAAGCTTCGGTAAGAAGTTAGAAAATGTTGTTCAGCGTAATGAAGGTGCCACGGTATTTGGATATCAAGTTCTTGATCCTGAGCGTTTTGGTGTAGTCGAGTTTGACGAAAACAACAGGGCTATATCATTAGAAGAGAAACCAGAGCAGCCTAAATCTAACTGGGCGGTGACTGGTCTTTACTTCTATGACAAAGATGTTGTTGAGTTGGCGAAGCAAGTTAAGCCTTCGCATCGTGGTGAACTTGAAATCACTACTCTTAATGAGATGTATTTGGAAAAAAATAGTCTACATGTCGAGAAACTCGGCCGCGGTTTTGCCTGGTTAGACACCGGCACCCACGATAGCCTATTAGAAGCCTCTCAATTTATTCATACTATCGAAAAACGCCAAGGCTACAAAGTGGCTTGTTTAGAAGAGATTGCCTATAAAAAGGGTTGGTTAACAAAAGAGCAAGTCGCTTTGCAAGCTAAGTTGCTGGCTAAAACCGGTTATGGACAATATTTACAACGTTTAGTGGATGCTGAATAAATGCAAATTATCGATACTAAAATCGCTGATGTTAAAATTATCCAACCAAATGTTTTTGGCGATGAACGTGGTTTCTTTTTAGAAACCTTCGAAGCAAATCGTTATAAACAGGCACTCAATATAGATCTGGATTTTGTGCAGGATAATCATTCACGCTCATCAAAAGGTGTACTGCGTGGATTACACTTCCAGACCAAAAATCCGCAAGGTAAGTTAGTACGTTGTGTACGGGGCGAAGTGTTTGATGTAGCCGTCGACATTCGTAAAGACTCGCCGACTTTTGGACAATGGGCCGGGACTATTCTTTCTGAGGAGAATAAAACTCAATTCTGGATCCCACCTGGCTTGGCACACGGATTTGTTGTGTTATCAGACCTTGCAGATTTCGAATATAAATGTACCGATTACTATACCCCTGGATTTGAAGGTTGTCTGATATGGAATGATCCTTTGATTAATATTGATTGGCCTATCAACTTTGAACCGATTCTATCTGAAAAAGATTTAAATGGCGATACATTGAAATCATTATTATGAATGAACATAACTTAAGCTTTTCTGTTCTTTGTTCTCTTTATAATAAGGAGAGCAAAGAAAATTATTATATTATGCTTGATAGTTTGTATAATCAAACCGTACCTCCTTCAGAGGTAATTATTGTTTATGATGGAATTATTCGAGAGGAATTATCTAAAGTTACTCTTGAGTTTTCTGATAAACTAAAAATAATAATAATACAACTTGATTATAATGTTGGGTTAGGTAAAGCACTGGACATTGGCCTCAAGTCTTGTAATTATGAAATTGTAGCGAGAATGGATACTGATGATATATGCTGCCCTGATAGATTTGAATTGCAGCTAAATGAATTTTATCATGATCCTGATATTGATATTTTAGGTGGAGCAATCTTGGAATTCGATGATGAAAATAGCCAAGGAAGATTAAAAAAACTACCCCTTAGTAAAGAGGAAATAATAACTTATTCTAAGAAAAAAAACCCAATAAATCATATGACTGTGATGTTTAAAAAAAATAGGATTTTAAGTTGCGGTGGCTATCAACATCACCTATTCATGGAGGATTATAATTTATGGTTAAGATGTATTGCTTTAGATTATAATTTCAAAAACTTAGAACAAGTTTTAGTTAAAGCTAGAACAGGAATTGATATGGTAAAAAAAAGACGTGGTCTAAAGTATATTATTAGTGAGATACAATTGTTAAAGCTTAGGATGAATTTATTTAACGATTCCTATCTATCGACTTTATACATATTTATTGTTCGCGTTTTGTCTAGATTACTTCCATATAAAGCACTTAGTTTGTTATATAAAATTGAAAGAAAGAAGGATGCATAATGCTTCTAAGCATAATAGTTCCTGTATATAATGTTGAGATTTTTATCGAAAGTTTCATTAAAAGTATATTAAGCCAAATGACTGACGATTGTGAGATCATCTTTGTAGATGATGGTTCACCTGATAAATCCAAAGATATAATAAAAACCTATATAGTTAACGATGAAAGATTAAAACTATTTCACCAAAATAATCAGGGCCTAAGCTCTGCAAGAAATACTGGAATAACTAATTCAAGAGGCGAATTTTTAGCTTTCATAGATCCAGACGATTTAGTATCTCCAAACTATGTAAACTGTATTGTAAATTGTATAAAATCTCGAAATTTCGATATATTGACATTTAATGCTAACAGAATTGATACTGATGGTAATTATTTATCTGAATGTACTATTTGTAGCCCAAGTAATGATCGAGTTGATTGTTTAAAGGATGTGTTCAATAGAGGGAGGTGGTATGCTTGGGGTAGAATATACCGTAAGGAACTTTTTGATTCAATTCGATTTCCTGAAGGTAAAAGATTTGAAGATCTACTAACAGTACCTGAGCTATATAAGTTATCAAAGTCTCTATTAAACATTTCAGACGTATTAATCTCGTATCGAGTTAATCCCAGTGGAATAACCAGCAATCCTAAGGTATCGGATCTCAAGGATGTATCCGATTTTACAGATAAATATATGATGATCGTCAAGGAGGCTCGTGCTGTAGATTTTAATTACTTCCTAGATCTTTCTATTTATCTATCTGGTGTTAAAACTTTGTTTTATATCAGTAGGGATATTATGGGAGGCTTTAATTCATTCTTATACTTAAAAAAATATATTAAATTTAATTTAGTAGTAAGAATTGGAAATATCAATTTTTTAAACAGAAATAATAAGGTTTTTTTAAAGTTTATACCAGCTTATTATGTTTATTATTCTCTTTTTAAAAAATGAATTCTAGTTATTACTATGTAGCAAATAAGGTGCGGTATTATTAATGAGTTTATTATCTAATGCTAAGTGGAACGCGTTATCTCAAATATTTAAAATTTCACTTCAACTGCTGAGTTTAGTATATCTTGCTAAAATAATACCGCCTAATGAGTACGGATTAATGGCTATGGCAGCTGTTTTTGTGAACTTAGGTATATTGCTTAGAGATTTAGGTACATCAGCAGCACTTATTCAACAAAGGGTAATTACGGAGGAACTTAAAAATACTATTTTTTGGCTTAATTTGGTCTTAGGGTTTATAATATTAATTGCTCTGTGCTCTGTAGCTGGTTTTATATCAAAGGTATATCATCAACCTAAGTTAGAATATGTGTTTTATCTCCTTAGTCTAACATTTCCCTTGTCAAGTTGCGCTTCAGCTCATTTAGCATTATTGGAGAGAGATTCTAAGTTTAAAGTTATATCTTTAATTGAGGTTTTTTCATCTTTATTTTCTGTTGTCATCGCTATTATTTTGGCAAAAAAAGGATTCGGTGTTTATAGCTTAGTGGTTCAAGCTATCTCCTTAAATCTTATCTCTGCTATATGTTTTTGGCATGTATCTATATGGAGACCATCCTTCAAGTTATTTATTGATAAGAATGAAGTGAAAAGGATTTTTTCTTTCAGTGCAAATCTTTCTTTATTTAACTTTATTAATTACTTTGCTAGAAGTGGTGATAGCTTTATTATTGGAAAGTATATGTCTGCTTCGATATTGGGAAGTTATAATTTAGCATATAGAATCATGCTTTTTCCTTTGCAAAGCCTATCATTTGTAGCTTCACGTTCCTTGTATCCTATTCTTAGTAATGCACAGGATGATAATCAATTAATATATCGTACATATTGTGATTGTGTATTTGTCATAGTATTAATTACAGCGCCACTGATGGCAGGTATAGCAATACTTAGTACACCTATTATTAACGTTTTTTTTGGTGAGCAGTGGTTAGTTACATCTCAAGTGTTGAAATTGCTGGCTCCTACAGCAATAATTCAATCTATACTTAGTACATCGGGTTCCGTTTTTACAGCTAAAGGAAGAACAGATGTTCTGATGAAATTGGGTATCATAGGTACTATATTACAGTTCGGCTCTTTTTTAATAGGTGTCAATTATAACATTGAAGTTTTTGCCTTATGTTATCTTATTGCTAATGTATTGAATTTTTTTCCAGTAATGATTGTTTTAATGAATATTATCGCAGGGGATTTTTATAAGTTCATTCTCAACCTTTTCCCTATATTTTTATCTACTATAATGATGCTTCTTGTGCTTCATATCATAGATTTATATTTTTATCAGTTAGATGATATTAAGGGTTTTTCTATGCTTTTATTTATTGGGTGTGGCGGAGCTTTTACTTACTTTATTCTATTATACTTTCTTTCTAAAAGATTTAGAAAATTTTTCTCAGTACAATTAAGGTGAAAAATGAAAATCCTCCTAACAGGCGCTAACGGCCAGCTTGGCCGTTGTCTGCAAGATATATTCCCACAACAATGGCAAGTATTGGCACT
>Ga0157364_1005342_pt1 | contig 13061 bp, 4 predicted proteins | sample AttsexASBM2_FD_111476 | JGI IMG/M metagenome (GOLD analysis project Ga0157364, IMG submission 111476) | Fungus gardens microbial communities from leaf cutter ant in Ribeirão Preto, State of São Paulo, Brazil - Atta sexdens ASBM2 | ecosystem: Host-associated > Fungi > Mycelium > Unclassified ... | reverse complement strand
TCTCTCTCTCTCTCTCTCTCTCTCTCTCTCTCTCTCTCTTTCGTCGGCGGCCAACGTTCGAGTTGCGTCTCCTCTCGGACAGACGGAGGGCGAGACTGCGTTTAATTTGAGATTAATTCTCGAGATCGTGCTTTATAAAGAGAGCGATTTTCTAATGTGACAGAGGTTAACGAAGTAATTTAATGAGGCTTAACGGCGCTATTATGCGAGAGTTGTGAGTTAGGTGATTGTTCAGTTTGTGCGTGGAAAGAACAGTTTTATTGAAGTATTTAAACATTGTTGACTAGTTACGGATAGATTTGAAAATAATTTTGATTAATCATCGAAATAATTATGTACGTTTAAGCTGTTTACTACAATGTCAAAATATTTTGCGGATTAATTTAATAATAATTTAATAATTAATTAAATAACCAATTATAGAATTTGTGTAATCGAATTTGTGTATCGAAATATTAATATTTAGATATATGATTGCAATAATGTCTAAAATCTTAAATACGAAATGACTATATAAACTTAATTATTTTTTTCCAGTAGTTCATTAGTATAAAAAGAATGAGTTGCGAATTATAAATAGAGTAACTCCGGCAAATACGCCGCGCTGGGATTTACGCCATAGAAGGTAGAAAAAATAGAATGAGGATAATTTTTCCGCAATTACTTTGTATGCCTTTATGTTATATTAGTATTATGTTATAATTAGTATTATGTTATATATATTTCAGTTTCTTATCATTAATGTTAATGAAATTATTGTTGAAGTAGAGTTGAATCGATTTGTCACTGTGTTGAGCAGCGCCATCATAAATTATAATCAACATAAAATGATTACTACAGGTCATGCAAAAGACTTAGTAGTTATTTCGTGATACAGTGTAGAGGAATACTGAAGCATGTCGTATAACAAAATACAAGTACTTCGCTCTTATATTCTTTGTTTAATTTGTTGTCTTGTGTATTCCACCTGTTTGGGATATACGGCATTTTTAGCGGGTGAGATTTATGCCCAAAGTATACAAAGTGGGCAGAATTCAGTGCACTAAATGCAATAAATGCATTACATGAAATATGTACTTCATGTCATAACACTTGTAATACATGTGGGAAGATTGTAATTATTATTTATTACTTCATATACATATTTATCATTCCTATTCCTTAATAAAACTTTATAAACGCATTTTATAAGTTATTGTATCATTTTACGACTTACTTATATGCATTATTTATAAATTTTTTATGAGCCATACATATCCCCCTTCCCTCTATGAGTAGCCATATATCCCCCTATGGAATATACGGTAAAAATACAAGGGTTTAAAAAAGTTCACTTTTTAATACAAAATATAAATATTTCGGATTTTCAATATTTTTTTCATAATAGTAAACAATACAAAGTTCTTGTTGATATAGTTTGTTTATTTTAAACAGTAAATAATATAATTTGATAAATTAAGTTTTTGATAGGTGTGGCGTATACATCGGAGTTATACTATCTTAAGAAAAACGTGCATTTTTTAAATAATTTTATAGAATATTTAAACTTACATTTTTCTGTATCAATGATTTATTATTTTTCGTCTGTTACTTTTTTGAAGAGAGCCGAAATAAATCTTATGCTTAGTTCTCTTTACATTTATACAAAAAGCAAACATAATATATATCTTCTGAAAATTAGTTAATATATAGCAGGGGTCCTGGGTAATTTGGGTAGTCAGGACCCCCGGAGTCATAAAGGCATGGTTGAACAGCCTGGTTCTCGGCGCGGGATCACGTGCAACGGGAACATAAACGACCCGGGGGCCGGTCTCGCACTGTTGCCCCATATTATTACATTAATTTTCCTCATTCTCCGCAAACACTCGGCAGATCGACATTAAGATATCTCCGTGGCCGGGCTTCTCGCGCTCGGGACTGTGTACTCTGTGCTGGCCTGTGTTGTATAGCTATTAGTACCGGCCTAGCTTGATGTGCACTAAATCGCCAAGCTTTTACGATCCCACGCTGTACGACTGAATAGTACGATGAAACGTATTTCCGTATTTTTTTTTCTATTGTATTTTCTCCTGCTCTGTGCGGATTTGCTCTGAGCGGATTAAACTGCATTTTAGTGCGGAGTGCGTGATGAATATTTTTTCGTACGCGGGAAATGTAAATTTTCATATTCATGACATTTCTGCCATAGACGTGTTTATTTTTGTTTTATATTTATTAGTTTCGCAGATATAAAGATTTATTCTTGCATCAAATTACGCAGCTGACTTTTCTACACGCTATCAAATAATTGATTTCAGCTACAATGTTTTGAGCTGTTTTTAAAAGATCTGATTAATCAGGATCTCATGATGAATAATTTAAACAGTAACTTTTAAATATTTGAAATATTTAATATTTTTATAATATAGAATGTTGCTTCTATTATGCATTGTATATTTACACTAAGAAAAATGGTCTGGTTGGATTAAATAATAATTCTAGTGAAAAACAGAATTTTCTGATTAAGTCTATTAGAATTCTAGTTGAGATAACTAGAATTCTGATTAATATAATTATTCTGGTAAAAATAAAAATTTCAGTAGATTTTACCAGAAATATTGTATCAATCAGAATTCCGGTTATCTCAATTAGAATTCTAATAAATTTAATCAGAAATTTCCGATTCGTCCATTTTCAACCAGGAATTTTTTTCAGTGTACACATATTGAGATTTATACACACACACATACACACACACACACACACACACACACACACACACACACAAATTTTAATCGTACAAAAATTTGACATGGGATAAATTTCTTATATGAATGAATGTTCACCATGGCATACTCGCCCGATATGATCGAGTTATGTGTACCGGGTGTTCCGTTTAATTGACTCCGAATTTCACGTCACGCCTGAAAACGCGATATTTGTGGAATTCGAGCAATGTCTAGCGTGGGCCTTTATCGATCTACCCTCGCAAGCCCGTAACGCGCCGATTTGCGCGCCCGGGAAAAAGCGAGAAACGCTGTCTTTCTCTCTTCCTCTTCATGTCCCTTTCTCTCGAAAGCCAAGGGAAAAGGGCTATCCCCGCGAAATTCGCAGGAGGGTCGTTTGATTTATGACGGAAGTTCTTCGTCACCACTCTCCTCTGCCGAATTTCGTGAAGCTGCTGCTCGCCCTTTTCTCAATCCCTTCTCGCTCGCACGTTCGCGTATTCCTTTTTCTTCTCGCATTGACGAAATTTAAGCCCTGTCTTTTTTTTTTCACCCTTAACCCTTCGTTCGATCATGCTTCTTTGGAGTGAGAAATTGCGGGCGGTCCCACGTTTTGACATCGGCGGTCGACCTGCCTGATCGATTTCCTTCGACCGCGCCTTTCGATTCTGAAAATTGCCCCCCTTATGATTGAATACGCTAATAACGGCGATGTATCTACCGATGAAGCGTCATAGTGTTAATCACAGGCGCCATACCAACCCGTTACATCCTTCTGGAAAATATGGGGATGATTGAAGAGAGGAAATTAAATGTAATTTGAATTAATCTGAGTTGTGATGTAGAATATTTCAATTTCACGTTTGCAATATTGTGTTATTCTTTTTTTAATTATTGAATTAGAGAAAGTGTTTTAATTTTTGTGAAAGGAATTATTATTGTTTGTTGAGACATTTATTAAATTAATTCTTCTCACAAAAAAGAGATTTTTTTTATCTTATATGTAATTATTTTCTATTACTGATGATACTATCGTTTAATTTTATTTAATATGTGCAGACTTTATATTAAATTAAAAATAAAATTTTAACTTGACCGAGGAACTAAATTAATTTTATGGTCGTGAATGATTACCAATTTAAAATTTCCTAAAAATAAAGTATTCTATTTTGTTGAACATAAATATTAGGTGTAGTAAAAAGAAATCCATTATTTTTCCATTCAATTTCATGCAAAAATAATGGATTTCTTTTTACTACACCTAATAATAACTTTTAAGCAAATACATTTTAGTGTCTCTATTGAATAATTTGCCTGTTATATAATCAATTGCGTACGTGTTATATTAGCAATAATATAACTATAGAAGATTGTATGTGTTTTGATTTGCGTGAAATTGTTGAAACTTTCATTGCTAACAAGAATATTTTCCTTTGTTTCAGGTATGTATTTCGTCACATTCTACAAATATTTGCGATTCGACTACATTTATTGGATTAAGTTACAAAGAGGTAATTAATTTTTACTCTTTATATCGTAAGAATATAATCTTTGCTACAAATCTTTTTTAATATCTTTCTAATAAAGATTCTTATCGGAAACACGAGATTTTTCTTTATTTTTTACAAAAGTAACATGCGGTCTTTAATCTATCGTAGTGATTGAACTCTCGAGAGTTTGAATTACCACGGTAAAAAGAGTCCAGCAAACGGTATCAATTTTAATTAAATTTCTTTGATTAGTTTGATTTTTCTTCGATGGAAATATAAAGCAGTTTATAACTCTTGCTATAGTTGAGAGAGAAGATGATTTTCCATGAATTTTATGCTTAACGGGAATTATCGTATTTAGATTGCTAACTAAAAAGACTATTTTTTATGAATTTTTATTCAAAAACTATGCAGAGATGCTTCATTTTAAACTTTGTGTACATCTAATTTATATTTTATCTGTAATTTTGATAATTTTTACAACTAAAAATTATGAAAATTATAATAGTTATAAAATGTTTGTGCGAGTTTCACAGCTCCCATAAAATTTGGACATTATAAAAAATTTCAAAATAAATTGTCTGTACAGTTTTAGAAAACAAAAAAAATTGATAAGAGTAATTTTTTTAGATCGCTGTCTGAATGAAAATTCCTTTTTAAAGCTACTTATATGGTAGAATATAATTGATATGACATATAATTTTCAAATATCCTAAATACGATGTAATTTTTATATCCATTTCTCCTTTAATCAACGCCATCGATTTTCGTGATGCGAACTGAGCAAGTCATGTCCTCTATTTTCGCCTCTTCCGTTCGAGTTCGCGCTTCCCGCAGAAATTGGTTCATGTCGATTTGGAATAGCTCGTGGAGTCTCCGCGCATCGTATGCTTTCTTATTGATTCGATCGACGTTGCGTCCCCGTACGAAAATAAATTCGTTCTAAATCGCCGTCATCGGTATCGAGCTGTGCGGCATCGCTTATTTCCGTCGCAAAATCGATTAGCCAGTTGCTATTACCACGCGGACTTTTTACACGAAAATTGCAAAGCACGTGTCGTGTTGAAAGGTCAGAATGGAACTCGTCGTTTCAATGAGAGAGAGAGACGTTCCATTACGGCTAAATCGTAACGACGAGACTTCGACAGCTGTCACTTTATCGTTGAGCATGCGATATCCTATTTCGGATGTCGACCTGTAATTGACTACGAAAAATTTCCACGTATTTTCACACTATGTCGAAGTTCCCTTCATGGAAGGAAATTTCAGTGGGACGTGTAACTTTGAGGGTTCTCGGTGAATTTGTGTGATTTATGCGCGATCGAAGCGTTCCTGTGAGGTGTGTTTCTTGAAAAAAAACCCTTGGGAAGGGTCGAGTGATATTGGTAGGAAGTATTTGAAGCGAATATCGAATAGAACTGATATTTCTGTGAAACAGCAAATGATATTCCTCTAGAATAGTATAAGTAAAACTTTGCAAAATATACATAAATTATTTCAATTTTTTTTCTATATGTATTAATTCTTTATTAATATTTATATATATATATCTTGGTAATAAATATTTCTTTTATTTGACGTTTGATGAATCAAAGTATCGATTATGCTACTGAATTTTTAATTTCCGCACTGAATGCTTCCGAACATCGCATATATAATTCAAAAACGCATGCGCTGTTTTTTATTTCAAGTATAAGAAATTAATTGTCCTCCATTACACGGGAATTAAGCAGGCTCTCGACCGAATGTCGGACGAAATGTGGTCGTTGCTCACCTCCCATCGGACGCTGGTTGTATTTTCGCTTGCTCGCTCACCCTATCCCTTCGGCAATATGCAATGCGCCATAATTCTCTTTATGGCCGAGAAATAATTGCGCTGCGTTTCATTGTAACCGCGAGCTTTATTTCCGCAACGCGTGTTACCCTTTTACGATTGTTTATATACCTATGTCGATAGCTTTCTCTCATATATTGAGTGTTCTGGTTAACATAAGTCGACTTAGAATTCTGGTTAACAAGCCGAACCTAGAGTTGAGGAAAGTATAAGTTGAGAAAAAAAATATAGTGTAAAAAATATCTGGTTTTGAGAAGATGTTTTTATCTTTTTTGGAAATAAATACACGGGAAAATTTTGCTGATCTATAACTTAGTGAATGAATGAATGAATGAAATTTAAAAATGATGATTGTTCATTAAAATAATTGTGGACGCTTACATTAATTGGTTAGAATGTCAAAACTTTTTGCAATATATAATATATCGCACATGTGTTTTTTATATAATTATTTTTATTATTATTATAAAATACCCGGAGAGAATTTTTTCTTAGAATTTACGTTGAAAATATGGTAGTTGTGGGACAATATTGTATTTCGAAGAATTTTAATGTAAATTTCTCTCATGCATTAATAAAACTACAATAAAGTATAAAATAAGTTTGATTAATTTTATTAAAGTGCATGGTAAAAATCTTTAAAATATTATACCACAAATATCATATTTTCAGGATAAATTTTAAAAGAAAATTTTCTCCATATAATTCAAAATTATTTTTAGATCTGTATTTTGCTAAATGTTTACATATCTAGCCAAAACTGTTCTTTCCGTGTTCTTATACATGTATAACGTTTTAATCTAACAAACTTCTAACTATCTTAAGAATAAATCTAACTATCTTAAGAATATTTATTTATTTATTGACGAATGCAACACACACACACACACACACACACACACACACATCGATGCAGTAATGTATATTATATAAGATAATAAATTAAGATAATAAATTACATCTTTTATTATATATATTTGCTTTAATTTCTTTAGAATAAGTTTCGCATAGAATTATAGAAACAAAGTTTCCTCGAGAGCCATAGATTAATTCCCACAGATGGTAAATGAAACTGTTCTAAATATCGACAGCGAGAGAGCACTCCACTTTTATTGGGGTTAATTAACGCCTGAGCTGGCTGGGGAGGGCTGAAAATCTGGGCGAGTTTATCTCAGCGAATCTAAATTTCGGGACGAGTACTATCGACCCTTTTCTGCAGAACATCTCGGGATTCACATAAGCCCGGGCGCCATTACCACTCCTCGTTATTTTTATACTTATGCAGATTTCGAGATTTGTCGGAGGCCATGATTTGCAATGCAAAGCCCTTGGCGTAGTCGAGGGATATTGTTTGTCTGCGAACTCGTATTTAATTAAGAAAAGCCCGACGAATTTATTAGTATCTCGTAAAGACAATTTCGAATTTACATTAAAGATTTGCCGAGATATTTAATGCATTGTTATTATTCTATGATTAATTATTAATTTTTATCGTTGGGTGATTATGTAAAAAATTAAATATTTAAAAACATTGTATTTTTTTAGTAAGGAATAATGGTACAAATGTATATGTGCGTGTTTGTGTGAGGTCAGTTTGAAAAATGATTATTTACATGGAAAGAATCATTTTGGACCTATGTGAAATTGGCCAACTTTTTATACGTATATCAGGGACACTTTATGTACCTACGTGAGTTGCAGCTATTGCAGTGATTATACATTGCATATTGCGCATGTTCGTTTACGTGCGTCACGTTTCTCTCTGCAGAGATACGAAATAACCTGCTTAACGTTTCTACATTTATGTACCTATATTTTATGAAATGTAGTAAGAGACGGGAAGCTTTTCATGGTTTTTCACGAGATATGGCGAATAAATAACGAGATTAACACATTTCGAAAGAAAATTTAGTAGTATGTTACAAAAGAGAAATGATTTATACATCCCCATTTCGTGGAAAATATAACGGCCATATATTCAAAACGTTTCGATATATCAAGACATTCTTTTGGGTCTCAATATTTCATGTAAAAATTCGAAAATATATATACACTGTATATCTTGCATATTGCATTCGCACAGTCGATTGCGCTATCCGTCAAAAAATTAAATGCAATAAAAGATATCGTAAAATTGCGTCTATTTCTTTCGCGAGCAGTCTGATTTTTCTCCTTTCCAATTTTAGGATTAGACTTTGGAATATTATTACAATATAGTTTATATATTAGTTTATATATATTGCATTTAGCGATTATGCAGCACCAGAGGTAAAAATAAAAATCGATTCCTTTTGTGAAACAAAGTTGCCACAAAGTGCATGGCCGTTGCGCTGGCCATCGCGATGGAAACTTCCGACCAATTTTCGCTCGGTCTCAACGTTGTGGCAATTAATACCGCTACCAGACTGGAAACTATGGCCATGCGAGACAACGCGAGACGTGCGCCCGTCGTTTCGGGAGAGGGCCCATTAGTATGCGCCGGTCGTTTCGGTTCGGTAACCGCACTAGTACGGGGCTTCAAATCCCGGGATTACGCGCGTGCGTTCGTTGCCTGCACTAGCTATACATATACAAGGCGTTCGATAAAATAGGCGTTCAATGCACGTGGCGATATTCCCTGGTGATTCCTGAAATAATATTCGTTGAACGAAAATATTGCGGGAACCTGAGATCGATTAAAGAAGAGGGGCGTCTTGAAGTTGTTTTAGATATGCAAATAGATAACAAAATCTTGTTCTTTGGTTATTCTTAAATGAATTTTAATTTTAATAGAATCTGGAGAGGTTAGTCTTTTTAAAGATATTTAGTGCCAAAACTTAAGCAATTACAGGAAGGTATGATGTTCAATAAAATTTTTGTCAAGAGATCAATTAAAAAAAAAAATGATTGTTTTTGTAATTTTTTCTTACATATTAAATATCTTTTTGTTCGTAAAATATATTTGTTAGCGAGCACTGTATAACATAATCGGGAAGAAGAGCCAACATAGCAATCGCCGCAAAATTTATTTATTCGAAACACACGAACTTTTTGGCAGTTTCATTGGCAGTTTCATGTATGCGACACGTTGCATGTGAAATTCACATTTCACTTCGAATGCGGCGAATATATTTGTGAATACAATTACTGGGATTTTAACGAGATCTGTCGATAAAATTATTTTGATTTTTTGATTTATTTCAGGCTTGATTAGATATTTCTGCAAAGATTAGATATTTCTGCGTGTATAGTTGATTAATTTATGATAATGAATTAAATTGGATAGTAAATCGGTAAATCGTAAGATTCAAAAATTGTTAAATAACGTTAATTTTACGTGTAACTTTTGCAATCTTTCAGAATTTTAATGATATTTAATTTTAATTATTTTAATATATATATATATATATATATATATATATATATAAATTTTAAAAGGAGTTTTTTATTGTTGCACAATATATTCGTTTTTCGAAGAGGCTGAGTTTAAAATATGAAAAAGTATTGGAAGTTTAATTTTCAGTTGAAGTTCTTGGAATATTTTGTGCTTACTTCTTTTTTGATGATGAAAGATTAGCGTGAAATCGCAGAATCTTTTATTTCTCGCCTCACGAAATAATCTCGGTATAATTCAGCACACTGGGACAACGATAGATGTGTCGTGCGACTCAACTTAATTACCACGCGGAATAGTTAACAGTGGCAATTAAACGAAGCAATTAAAAGTTTTTCCACGCCCGAGTTGTCGAGGCTGCGGTTATGAAACCCTTTCCCTTGTCTTTCTAACAGGCAGCAGAGTGAGAGAGATTTCCAATCGATATATTTTATTCGATGTGCATCCCGCACCAATTTTATTATCGCTTTTCCTCTGCTAAAATCGCCGTTCTGATTTTTCAGTCGTTATGATTATCCGTTATCGTTGATTCGTCATCGTGAAATAACGAAGGTGCTTTCATTGTTAAGCTCAATAGGTTGTAGTTTATGGGCGTCAGCTTTTTAGGCTATTAAATTTTAAATTCTTTTCCGCTAAAAGAATTGATTTTTCTAAAATACATTATCCTTTACTTTATTAAAAGGATGCATTTTTTAAAATTAATATATCTCAATTTAAAAAATATTAATTTAAAAAGAATGGTTTTACTGAAGTATCTAAAAATTTAGGTGCATACAAAAAAAATCTGAAAATAATTTTGTTGAATTATAAAAATAGTTATGTAGAACGCTTAAGTGTGTTGATAACAGTGCTAAAAAAAGTTTTAACATTCCAGCAACCTGTTTGTAAGCGTTTTCTACATAATTATTTTGATTGTCCAAATTAATTTATATCATGATCCATATTTAGCTTTTTTTAAATTTTTAGATACTTTAACAAAACCGTTCTTTTATACATTTTTTTTTTATCATATGGGGCACTTTAAAGTACATATATAAAGATTACAAAATATTATACAAAAACATAAATAATTAAGTAAATAATTAGTAAATAGTAAGATGTAGGAAAATTTGTACAATTTTCATTGATGATGGAATTGACGAATAATAAATACAATATGATAAAATTAAGAAAACTTATAACGTTTTTTTTTATATTTATTAAAGATGAGAGATAAGTTAGATAAGATTAGAGGATAGAGATATTTCCATACTTTCCAAAACATTTCATATTAATCTCTATTTTCGAGATCTCTTGCAGGAATTTTCCCCGCAGTTTTTCGTGTCATATTGCGCCATTCTTCCCGCAAGTGTCTCTAAATTCTTGTTAAAGACATGGATTTAAAAATGCATTTGTCGTCGTTGGCAAAGGTACAGTTCTATTTGTCTATGAGAGTAACATCCCGCAATATCTAGGTCAAGCGAGACATTTTTCCGACGTTTATGTTAACCTTCCACACCTTGAAATTTTACAGAGCTTAGTTAACTTTTATAAACTTTAATAAATTACATAACATTAAATATTCCGCTTTTATAAATACGCTTCCATTAAAATTCTGTTTGTATAAAGTATTTGGGAAGTAGTTGGGAATTAACTTCTCTTAAAGAGAATAAAGTTAAAAATATATTAAGACCCTCTATTAAATACGAATCACATATTTTATCCCAAATTTTTATTTCGAAGATAAAATCGAATTTATATTTCTCGGAAAATACGTCGTTGGTTTTTACGAGATACAATAGGAAAGGTAAAACATTGTGAGAATTATTGTATTGTGCATTATATTTTTGTTTTCTGCAATGATTTACATGATTTATGAATATACAACAGATGTCTTATAGAAGATATAAGCGCGAAGAAGAATTAGCAACGTTTCGTCAGTTTTTTTTTTGTTAATATTTTTAATATAATGAGATATATTATAATATATTATCACGTTGCGAATATTCTTCTCGTGAAAATTCAGATTTACAAACATTTAAACGAAATAAGAGAATACGCTGCATTTGGTAATATAAATGAAATTATTACTGAATTTTATAGTTTATAAATGCATTGTGTGTGTGTGTGTGTGTGTGTGTGTGTGTGTGTGTGTGTGTGTGTGTGTGTGCAGAGAGGTGTTTTTTGACTACGCTTTATGATCTTTTTTCACATTTTACATAATGAAATGCAATAGTAATATATATCACGTTGCACGAATAGTTCTCTTTGTACAAATCCAAATGGTGGACGGTCCGTTTTATTTATTTTCATGTAAATACGTAGAGTATTTAATAAGAGACGTACATGTGTGCATATAAGTGATAAGTGTATAATAAGTTTTCTTCAACTAGATTATATAAACAGCACGAGTATTTTCTTTAGAGAGAGAATGACATAGTCCCCAGATAAATGCAAGAGGTATTATTGATAACTCAAGTGAAGATACTTCATTCAAATAAGGTCTGGTTCTTAGTATGGTTTACTTCCTGTTGATTTGCGATCCTCTTAGAATCTCTACCTTGCATACGAATGACTATTTATGTCATACCCATAACTTGTCGTGTGCTTATATGAATCTCGAATAATTTTCCAAAAAATTAATCAGCGTAACTCGAGTAAAGTACGTATCTCGTAAAATAGAATCGAATCCAAGTAAATAGTATAACATCACCCATTTCACTTTGAATGAACCAAACACTTTTCTTGATGAAAGTAGAATTCATTTGATGTAGTGGATATTCTGCTTAAGAGACTTGTCGATGAACTATCTTACGTGATCGTGTCTTGAGTATTCTCCTCATGCAGCTGGTCTAGTTGGCGGTCGTCGTGGAAATCAGAGAGGCTGGTCGGTTTGGTATTCTCTCGGGCTCATGTGGTCGCGTATCTAGGCCAAGTAATAGGGTGCGTTATAAGCGGCAGCGTAATAGGGGTAGCTCGAATAGGCCGAGTACGCATAGGGGTAGCTGTATGCTGAGTACGCCACGGCCGGCGCAGTGTATGCCGCACTGTAAGTGAGCGGTGCCGTATAAGCCGCGCTCAGCAACAATCCTCGCTTGTTCCTGGCTGCTTCCGGCAAGGTGGACTCGGCCCGCGCCGGTTCGATGGACTCCACCCCGGTGGGTTTCGCTTCCGTGAGGGCTGCAATGGCCACCAGGGCGAACAGGGCGATAGCCTGTGCACGTCAAAGAGAAGTATAAAGGCGTGTCATTACATTAAAAAGCTTCTAATACTCTTTAAAAGAATACGCGAAATTAAAAGAGACTTAGGATTATTAACCCTCCGTCTGCAATATGTTTTCTTTTACTATTCTAGGTTTTCAAAAATGTTAAAAAATTTTACGTTACTTTTTAATATTACATTATTAAATAATTTTTCAACAAGTTTTTTTAACTTTCTCCCATTTTAGGAGAGGGAATTGGACTCTGCCTGTTTTTATTTTAAAGAAATTTGAGAATAAAATTTCACTTGTGCTAAAAAAAACTCAGATTACAAATGAAGGGTTAAAGTTCCAATGTTTTTTAATTAGTTCCTGAGGATACCGTAAAATAAAAGAAAAATTTCTTATTTTGTTCTTATCGAATGAGGACATGATATTTGATTATAGTAACTTTGTTAATCTTGATTTGGTATTTCTTTCT
>Ga0157364_1005341_pt1 | contig 13062 bp, 5 predicted proteins | sample AttsexASBM2_FD_111476 | JGI IMG/M metagenome (GOLD analysis project Ga0157364, IMG submission 111476) | Fungus gardens microbial communities from leaf cutter ant in Ribeirão Preto, State of São Paulo, Brazil - Atta sexdens ASBM2 | ecosystem: Host-associated > Fungi > Mycelium > Unclassified ... | reverse complement strand
TGTATGTGTATATTTTGGTGTTTGTCTGCTTGTGTTTGTTTGTGCTTGTATAGTTTAGTTTGCATGCGTATGTGCTTGTGTGTGTGCGTGCGTGCGTGTGTGTTTCGTTTTATAAAATATTTTATAATTGAATACTTTAAATTTATAAATATACAAGAAACGAAGAAAAGAATAAAAGAAAAATATTTTAGATAAATATTCTATGCAATGGTTTCAAAAGTATAGACAGTTCGCTGAGTTACAATGAATGACAGTTATTCCACAGGGAATCCTCACGTTACTAATCTTTCTTTTTCATGCGAAGACACCAGTGTCTCGAAGCGGAAGTTGTATGTGATCAAAGTTTGCAATTCCGAAATTGTGAAATTATTGTATCTGAGAAACAATGACAACGCAATAGTTTAAAATAATAGATTGACAGATAAAAAAGTCGATGCTGAAAAAATATCGCCGTGCTCAAATATGCAAATCCATTGACGATGCAAATTACATTGAGCTATAAGGGAAAGAAAAAGACCGTTGCTGTTCTATTAAAATTGGACGTAAGATGCATCATAGAAACATGAAACGGTGCAAGATCTGGGTATCAAAAAACGGTGAGAAAAAGAAAATGAATCCGGGAAGGATATGTTGCAACTAAGCGTGCTACCTGTTATACCAAGGTCACGCGGAAGATTCAATATTGATTCAGAAAATATACGAAATCTGTCGGCAAGAGCAGGTCGTTGTCGGAATAGGGAGCTCGAGGTGCACGGTGTTTTTATTTAGTCTGGCGTTAAAGCGTTTAAGAATTCAAACTATAGGGTGCGGCATCTCGATCAGCTCTCCTCCATAAATTGTTTTTAACTGTATCATTAAAAGATTTCTTTAAGATATTCTAGGAGTTCAAACTCTTGAACACCTGAAGATGCGAAGATTTCGAAATCATCGAGTCTCGAAATTACATCTGACGATACAACGATGCAAGTTTAATAGATTCAGCTTTTCTAAAGAACTCATAGAATATATATACAAGATGATTGCTAGAATGTGTGCAAGAAATTAGGTTTGAAATATTTCAGGATATGGAGATTGAGGATACAAATATTTGAGAAACTATAGAAGTTAACGAATCTAGCTGAAGAACGCGGTTATATAGATTTTATAGAATTTAATTAAAAAAACATAATATTTAAACGAAAAAAGGAAATGTATAAAAATTAAATTTATATATAACATTAAACATGAAGAAATTTAAAAATAAAAAAATAATTATAGGTTCATAACAAGAGATTTAATTGTTTTCTTGATTTAATATCTAGTGAAGTACGATCTTTCAGAAGTAATTTTGACTTCCTTAGAGACCTCATACGTACATTTGAAAAGTTACTGGATGAAACTATTGGCAAGCCGATACAAAGTTGCCATCTAAGGTAAGTCGTAGCGCACAGTATTATCGACTGAAAGAGCGAAACTGCTTTATCAATTGCAGTTTAGAGTTTGCTTTTTCTTCCTTCTCGACTGGAGGTACCTCATTGTACGTTGGACAGTATCGATGCACAATAAAACAGAAAATAGAATGTATTCCAAAGTGGAATCTTCTAACTGTTTATTCTTCTTTGAAATGTATGCATATATTTTATTAATGTAGTGATAATAATGTTAAATATATCTAATATTATATTTAAAATAATTTTTTAAGCATCTATTAAAACTATAAATATATTACCATACAATAACAACTTTAAAAAATATATTATTAATTTTTGAATTAGATATATATCGAAGATAAAAAAAATTTAATAAATCACAGATGTAAAACACTTTACATGATAATTTTGTTCTTCAGTTATAAGCAAGTTTTGAGCACTGGTTCTGTTTTGACAATATCACTTCATGATCTTTAGAAACTTAAACAGAATAAAAGAATTTTTAATTAGACCGTTCTAGTCTATGAATGTTCAAAATTATTCAAATAATTATATATAAAAATGGGAGAGTCGAGAAAATATCTTTGCTTGTCTTTCACACTTTCTATATCGTGTCGATATGAATGTCCAGTGCTTCTCTCTTGCGTCTTCGCCGCTTCTTTATCATCAATATTTAACATGTAGAAGGATAGGGATACTGTCGAAAACTCGTACGAGTCGTACATGGAGCATCAAGCGAATGTGAGTGCGCAATGGAAGACGAGGAGAGATACTTTTTTTGGTATCGGCCTCTCGCTCTTCGCTGGACGTTTCAGACAGATGGTTCACGTCCGATAGCTCGTAACGATACTCCGTCCTGTAAACACCACGCTGATGAGAAAGAATTGTCCGCACCATTGCTTGAGGTCGAAGCGTGCTCTATGTGAAAGGGTCGGTCTTGAGATTTCCAACTTGCCAACGTTTGAAGGTGGGAGAAAGAGTTGAGATTTATATCTTCCGGTTCGTCGCGAACACAGTTCCCGGAAGATGCTACGCGGAAACTATTGTTATAATAGATTTCATAGATACGATATTCATAAGTCGATTATCCTAACTTTGTGATATTTATCTCGTTAATAGAATCCGCATTTAAGAATAACAATCAAATTTGTAAACTGAACAACAGTGCTAAAACCATTCAATTTTGAATTGCTGTTTATTTTCTTCTAAATTATTTTTAATTAATCTGTCTTTTAATAATAAAAAATCTCTGTAAAAAATAACTATAACTTTAAATTATTCTTTCTATTAAGCTAAGTTTTAAGCTAGTCTTCGATAAAGGTGCACAAAATGAGCGCATTTATAGCGCGGATATAACAATGAGTATCGGAATGCGGAAAACTGAATTGGAGACCGACACCAATGATTCGCGAAGTAAAAGCTGTGTTGCATTTGCGACTCCTCATTCTATTCCGGTAGCCTTCTAACAAACGGCTCGTTAATGTTTAACGAGGCTGTTAAGTCCCGAGGCGGCAAGATGGCCGCAGCTGTAACGCTCCAAGTTCCATTTGGATCATGTACGAGAAAAGCGGTAATAATAATTTTTTACCTCACGCGTGCACGTACTTGTTTGAAATAATCAATCATAATTTTATTATATCTATTAATTATCTATTAATTATTCTTGGAAAACTATTTATATTAATATTATTTAAAAGATTATTTATATTAATATTACAAATTTTATTTTTTTGTATATTATATTTTTTTCTCTATTTTATGTAATTTCAAATTAGTACAAAAGATATTAGTTACCTCGCTACAGATGGATAATTATTAACTGTTATAAAAAGTTACATATACTTTATACTTTATAATGATAAAGTACATACAACTTCGAACATGCTAAAATAAAAATATCACTAATTGTAAGAGAGACCAACACAAGAATATGCTATTGCGCGACATCAATAATCTGATTCCTTGGATTTTCGTTTTCATCGGATGTCTTATCTTGTGCAGCAGAAGTATCTTTTGCCATGAACACATCCGTGAGGACCTGCTTTGCGTCGATGAAAGAAAAAAAAGAGAGCTGCCAGAGCAGAAAAAGTACGAGCAGAAGACCCGAGACGAAACGTCAGAGAGATCGTGTCGGAACAACCCCCTACGGTAGTCAAGATCTAAACAGTAAAACATAGGATTAAGTGGGATACATACGTTACGTAAACAGCCAAACTCTACGGGGGTACGGCCACGAATAGTGAAAAATCTCGGCGCGTTCTTAGGGCGCGTCGCGAGATACTATCTAATCCCATAAATCACTTGGTAAAAGCAATAAACATGGTCGATAAATTATTACATTGTTTATAGAACGATTTTCCCGCGTGCAGTATTAGAAAAATGTCGTAACGTCATTCAATCTCTGAAACAAATTATATTTCTTTTATAGCAAAGATTTAATTGCGACAATTGAACACAAATAAGGAGTTTTAGTTTAACTAACAAAAAGTAGTTTGACAAACAAAAACTAATGCAGATATATTTTGTAAATTGTAAAAAATTATCGCTTTTTTCTTAATTCTTCATTCCTCTTCTTTTTTTTTTCTAGAAAATTTGTCGTTGTAAACGCGAATAAAAAAACAAATTGATCTATTACTTGGCGATTCCATCCACAACTTGTCTGCTCCGCTTTTCTCAAGCACCATAATTTCTCCCGATTTCTGCGGCTCGTCCTCGGCACACGCAGTGTCTGGATAATGTTTCTTTTGCGTAAGATCACGGGGTTCGACGGTGGAACACGACGAGAAAGAGAGAGAAAGCAAGAAAGAGAGGGAAGGTTAGCTCTCAAAATAAGACACGTTTATCCGGCCATGCTGGTTATTTCGGAAAGCGCAGGGTTCTTCTTCTATACGCGGATTTCTGTCGAAAATCGCGGAATCGCGCCGTAGGTGATCGTGCATCTTATTCCAATGCAACGCTTCTTAGTACGCTTTTTATTAATGTCGATGAAAATTATAAATCTGTAAATGAATTGTCGAATTTCCACGTGTTCCGAACAATTCTCGCTCCTGGCGATCTTCAATCTTGATATAATAAACTATGAGGAGAGAGATCGCGTGAAGATAACAAACACGATGAGCGCTGTTCGAGTGGAAACCCGCGAGATTTTCGATGAACGTGGCGATCGAGGTAGAGAAAGTCGGCGTGAAAATGCGCGAGGGAATTAGCGTGATTCACGATTGAAAATCAATGGAAAATGTGACGTAGACACTATAAATAAAAGCGTTACTCGATCGTTTGTTAGAGCTATTGTTGTAAAGAGAAAGAAAATCGCTCGCTCGGCTCAGCTCAGCTTGTTGCCTGTTGCAGCCTCCGGCGCTTGCGAAGAACACGTGAAGCTCCGAACCCCACGGCCACCCAGGCCGCCATCAGACGCGCCGACGAGATACTTTGTTTACACGATACCGTAATTTTATACCATCGCCGTCGATCGTGGCCGCCGTACCGCCTTACGAACCCTCTCCTCATCTTTTAGCGCGCATCCGATACGCGCGTGTTACCGCGGCGTGTCGACTTTGTTCGACCATTCACAAATGCACCTGTTGACGGTTTCGTCTTACCGCACGTTTTACCGTTCAAAATTCGTTTGGAGCATATAGCTCGGAATTTGTTACCATTCGCAAGTTAGTTCGTTATCCCTTGTACAACTGTTTAATTTTTTTCTATCTTCTTAAGCGTGCGTGACAAAATAAATATAAGTATAAACAATACTGCACAGTTTATGATACAGTACGAAGTTATAGCCTAAAAAAAACAAGAAAATCAAAATAATATCACGTCATATTGACCGAATTTATGTCATTTTTATCATGACAAAAATTTAAAATGACATAAATTCGTCAATATGATATCAAATTGATATTATTTTGATTTTCTTGTTCTCCTTGGGAGTGTGTAAAAATAATAATTTTTAGGAAAATGATAATCATTTCAGAATTATGTGGATAGAGCAAAATAGTTTATTCGTTTCTTTTCGTTTGAAAAATCATTTTTGTCATTTCCACAAGAAACTTGCATCCAGCAGGAAAAACGACAGTATCTAATAATCGCTCTCGGAAACACAGCCGAGGTAATTAAAAAGACCGCCCTGCCATATACGTATAAACGCGCGGAAGCCACCCTGACCGTAATCTCTGGTTCCGGTCTGCGGTTTTCCTACGAGCACACGTGCAACCGACACGAGTTTTTCTGGGGTGGTCCTGGTTTTATGAGGCGCTTTTATCTTAAATAAAGCATCCATGGCTCTCGCAATAAAGTCGCCCGATTGTCTACCAATCCGCCGACTGCACAGCCGTTTGTCGAGATCTTGCTGGAATATGCTGCAATAATATATTTTTTCGTTACATTATAAACAATTGACAAATAAAAATTAATGAATAGATAAAGAACGAAGTAAGATGTGGCGATATTTTCTGTAGTGTTAGAGTCGAAGTATTCTGTGTACAAATATTTAATTGCCACCCGAGATGCGCTATACATCTTCCCACTTTTCTCTGGTTTTTATGGCGGAAGCCAATTACTTTCCCTTGGAGAGGCACTTGAGACTGTCGCGGGAGAAAATGTCACGGGAGGGCTCGAAAGTAGTAAAACGGTAAACAGGCGAGGGTTGTTTTTCGGTTTAACGAAGAAAGACAGGAAAGATCATCACGAGGACCAAAACACTTGACTTTCAACCCTTAAGACACGAGGCCCTTTACTAACGTGGGCAGCCTCCACTAGCGAATGATCGCATTTTAATGTAAGTATAGCAGTACAAAAAAAAATGGATATTGTTTCTCTTTCCAAAAAATTTCTCTTGAAAGAATTTTATATAAAAAAGGATTCTTTTACGTAAAAAAGAATCTTCCTGATATTAAAAATCTGTTAGTAGTAATATTCAATTTTAAATTCTGAATTTATATTTTTTCTAAAACACAATCTTTCGGAATTAATATGTGATAGAATCACATAAAATTCGAATTTAATTTACTTTTTACAAATAGCATCGTCTTTTATTTTTATAGAATTACAGTAATCAGAAGAACTCGATATTACGACATAATATTCATTGTTATAATTAAAGCAAACGAGCTAAAAAAATGGATAGACGACACAGATCGCAAGAAGAAGAATCCAATGCTCGTTGCAGAGAGGAAGTACGAAGACAGAGACAAGATGGCCGCGCTGCTGCTCTTTCGTCGGCTCGTTTGCTTTAAGGCAAACAAACTCTTCCTAAGAATTCGTGGTCTACAGTATTCACCGTGTGGTCTAACAATCTCGCCACCATTTCTCTAATGTTCAATTTAATTAATAACAAATGAATTATTGATGATCTATACAGATTATTATATAGATCTAATATTTGTTCTCTACCTTCTTTCTTGAGCAACATAATTCGAAAAAATAAAACAAATGCACAATTTTTTTCAGAAATTAAATGTCTGTTGCGATCGAGCATGAAAAATTGTCGATCCTTATTACAAAAATTTGAGTAAGTTTTCAAATTAAAGATTCTTACACGGTGGACGATTACTATGTCAATTATAATAAATGTTATCTTAATTTATCTGGATACATTTCGTAATTTTATAGCATCTCTTTCCTTTTAGCGGATGTACTATTTTCAATGGGGACCACGGTGAACTCTCGTATTTTATGAGTAAAATTTCCTTTTTACGACCTCTCGAAAGTGCCATCCCTTCGAGATCAGTCTCTTAAGGATCGTAATAAAGTGAAGCACGTGAATAGGGCGCCGTGATAAGGCATGAATTCTCTTTCTGTCGTTGTTGGTCATTCGACACTCGGTCACGCGTGAAGGCGAATAAACATCTCATCCCGATCGACCGACATTGACACTTCGATCATTGATGTCCTCTTTGGTATCGAGTGACGATTGCCTGATAAGCATCGTTCGAAGACGTACGAGGATTTACACGCGCAGCAAAATGTATCAGAAAATTATTTCTAGTCTTTACAGTCATTTATAATTATATCGTAATCAAATCGGAAAGACAAAAATATGTGTATAATTCTTTAATCGATGCTTTAAAAAAAAAAGAATGTATTGAAGATGTCTGAATGGTGCACATATATATTTAAAAATATTAGATATTCTCTGTGTACTAATTTATTAATATGTTTCAAAATAAGGCAATATTTTAAAATCCTTCAAATTTTCGCGGAAAAGAAACCGCTTAGAAAATATCCGGACGTTCAATTAATTATCTTTTTCTAGATAAAATATTAGAAATATTACTTGAAGGTATTTTAATTGAGATACAACTTTTAATTGTTAGCAATTTAATTATTAATAGGCAAATAACTTCAATTTTTCGTCGAGTTTAACTGTTTCGTTTTACAGTCACATGTTGGTTCCAAATTTGAAGAAAATTGATATAGGAGATTTTCGCTTGAGAAAAAAATTGCTGTTTTGCGATGACTCTGATATAGATAGCTAAGGCGGTTCTACGTGCGGGCGGAGCAAAACTCGCAGCATCTCGTTGGCTAAGAAATGGACCAATAGGCTTCTCTTCGTCTTCGCGTCATATGCATTCGCGGCTGTGCATCACGCGGTTCCGAAGACGGATGCATTACTCATCGTAAGTATACAGATAGCGATATCCGACGAAGCAATACTCACTTGTAATTTTCAAGCAAGCTAAGTACAAACCGCTCATGTAAAGGATATTGGTGAGCGCTTGAACGTTTACATCGTAGTGGGAATTTTGCGTCAATAAACTGATATCAAGTGTACTCTCGCAATATTTTGAAATCAATATACAATCATGAAAATTTTAATTAATCTAAAACTAATTTTTTCTTGATGGAAATAACAATTTTTAATTAGATCTTCAATTATAGTGATTGAATATTTTGACAAAATATGAATAAGTAAATAATCTCAATATAAAATTTGAAGTTCTAGTATAATTTTTAATTTAAGAAGATTTTTAATTTTGAAATTACAAAGATCTTCATATTTAACGATATTTAATAACTTAATATTTAATGATATTTGATATTTAGAATAAGCGACTTTGATATTTTTGCAAATATTATTGAATAAACATTATTAATTATTATTTTATTAAAATATATTGATGTATATATTTAAATGAATGCTATTCGATTCATTATCATTCTAAAACAATAAAATATTTTGGTTCGGTCGTTATTTTTCTTCAATGCAAATATTATGATATGAAGCTATGTAAATTAATATTAAAAAAATTTGTATTTTGACATATATTTTTCATACGTTTTCTGAATTTGTGGTAACTATTATATCTCTCTTTTTCGAATGTCTCATTTTGATCTACAGATCTCATTTTGATCTACACATTCAACTATGGAATTTATTAATGAAAAATTAAAAGAATTAATGTTTGTGAATTTTCGAGATAGTTTTTGGACGACTCTTAGACATCTTCTGGATTCTTTTAACATTCTAAAATCATATCATGCGGATTTTAATCAACATTTCTTCATTTCTTGGATATACACTTTTCACATTGCTTCCACAAGCGAATCTCAAATTCTATCCCATACTCTTCTGGCAGAATCAAAAATAATTATAACATTCTTGTAATAATTATCGTAACAGACTGTAATGAATCGTACGACGTCACGTACCTTCGCCGACAAATCCAAATAATGTTATTACGCAATTCACTTTTCCATTCTATGACGATTAAAGGAGAAGACGTTGGAATCGAAGGCGGTACGAGGCGCCATTGGGCGCAGCATCCGACTTTTCATATGGAACATCAGCACATGACCAATCCGAGTCCCGGATACCCGACTTGGTCCGAACCGCCCACGAGGGGGACGCCCGTTTCTGACCCTGTCACGCCGCGATCAACGTCATCCGTGGTCCAGATTCCGCTCCCGTGCCATGCGAGGCGAGCAGCAGTCATCCGAAAACACTTAGCAGCGCATCATAGCCGACTCGAGCCCCGACGTAAGCCCGTTACGTGCCGACGAAGCGAGTCTAAATAATTGACCCCTCCGCGGCGGAATCGCGCAAACAATTTACATCCATCCGTGTAAATATCCGCGACCTCGGCGTCGCGCTTACTGCAAGGCGGCGAAGGTCCCTCTCGGGCGGCGGGGGCCGTTGCTCCGCTGAACGATGGGATCCTCGAATGGATCGGCTCGATGTTGATTTTTCAGTAAAATATAGCGCGTGACCATTGCCATTTTGTACAATAATTCGTGTTATTGTTGCATGCCGAGCGTCACTCGAAGAAACCTTCAGCATAGTGTGTTCTTCGGCGTAGTGTGTTCAAAGATTGTGGTACTCCGAGTATATCGTGGAAATCCGAGGGATATATTCGCGTGCAGGATGTTCGCCACGGGCGGACTTTGACGGCCGGGAATCAAAGCTCGATGGACCAGAGCGTGATCGTGCCGTCGATGCCCCGTGACCCTGGCGTCGACAACGTGCGGTTGACCATGAAGAACGAATCCGACGCCAGCAACTTGCACCAGCAACAGGAACAGACGGTCGTCGTGCATCCAAACTCTTTGACCGCACGGTCGGCGATATTGCCGATGAGCGCAGGTAGTCTGTCCCAGGAGACAAGCTTGGAGCCGCTCATATGTAATCCGACGAGTAGCGAGATGCAGGCGAGGAAACCTGGTGCGCGACGACAGGAAAAACCGCCGTATTCGTACATCGCGCTAATTGTAATGGCGATCCAGTCGAGTCCAGGCAAGAGGCTGACTTTATCGGAGATTTATTCATTTTTGCAGCAGCGTTTTCCTTTTTTCCGTGGCACTTATCAGGGCTGGAAGAACTCGGTGCGCCACAATCTCAGTCTGAACGAGTGCTTCATCAAGCTACCCAAGGGTTTGGGACGACCTGGCAAAGGTCACTACTGGACCATCGATCCGTCCACAGAATACATGTTTGAGGAAGGCAGTTTTCGGCGGCGACCACGCGGCTTTCGACGCAAGTGTCAAGCCGCGTTGAAGCCGCAATATCCGCAATATTATTCGAGCGCCGCACCCGGAGTCGGCGTGCAGACGCCTGGTCCTTACGAAAATCTAGCCGCCGGACCTGGTGGCATCGAATACGCGAACGGTTATCAGAATCAGTACCAGAACTACCAGGAGTACGCCATGTACGCGCCAAGTGCGGCCGTGTCCGCCGATTGGGCATATCCGGAGGGTTCGGCAACGTACAAGTCTGGACCACCGATAGCCGAGGTGACCTACAAAACCACCGAAGTCACGTATAAGACCGGCGAGCCAACGCCGGTCTACAGGAACGGTGAGTTAGTGACGTTCAAGAGCGAGCCTGGAGCTTTCGGTGCTCGTGGCCAGGATCAGCTGACGGCGTACAGGCCGCCAGCCGACGGATTCTCGACGATGAAGGATCATCATCCGCAACATCACGCCGATTACAAGGACGAGGCCATGATGGGTTACAAGTGTGCCAACTCGACACCTACCACTCAAGCGCCTGGACAAGATTATTATGTCGGTTATGGCCTCGCGGGGGTCAATAATGCTGCCGGCCATGGTGTTAACATCACCATGCAATCTATGCAGGAGCAACCGGGTAACAGCAGCCCTGTGACCAACGTCAGTTCGCCGCACAGTGGATGTCCGACTCCTGCTGCGGATCATGGTGAGTTGCGGATCATCGTGTAACTTCACAGTGTCTTCCGTTTTGCCGTGCACGTATTTTTAATCGCGTTATTAGTTGCCAAAGCATTACAAGTTGCTAAAGTTAATCTCAATAATTTTTAGAACAGCTTTCTTTGAATTATTATTCAGATTATGAGTTTGTGTGATCATTAGTTTTTAAATATAGCTTACATGTTATATAATTTTTTAATGAATTTTGTAAAATATTACGAGTCGGAAAAATCTGTATCTCTAAAACTTTAATTTTAATGATATATGACCGAATGACTAATGTTATCTTATGTAAAGTATTGAAGTGTAACTTGTAATAAGTATATAATATATAATACTAAAAGTGAAATATAAAATATGAAATAAGAATATAAAGAAAAATTGCAAATAACGGAATGATTTGAAAATGAGATGCGTGAGATATTTACTCGAATTGAAGGGAACGCGAGAAGGTACTTGAATTGAAAGCGATCTTTTGGAACGTTGTTGAAAAATTTTTCAAAAATTTATACGAGCTTGAATAAAATACAAAACCGCAGAATACGACGCAAATAAATACAACGTAGCGAAATCATGCCTGCAGCGATTTTTGAATTCTTTTTGCATCGCGAGAATAACGTTGATGGATCCGCGACGTCATTTAGGGGCCATCTGGAAAATTGGAGACAGTTTACGATCTTTCAGGCGCCGTGTCCTGCAAAGTAAAACGACGGTACTACTCTTTCGAGCCTTTCATCCTTCCTCTATAGCTATAGAATTTCATGGGTATATATCAGGTCAAAGTTTGTCAAATCGGTACAAAAGAGATAACGTTTTATTTTGGAGAGGTAATTTTTTTATTAATTCTTATTTAATTGGATTCATTCAGTTTAAAATTATTCTCGGCTTTGATATAATATATAATGTAATTATCATACAATTTTTATTATATGAACGTATTTTATCACTTCAATTCACTTCAATTCAATTCAATTTTTTAAATTACATATATAATTAATTATATATAATGCTCAATAAATCTACAATGCATAATACGTAATTATATTTACAAACAGTACAACATGCACGACATTAAATATAACGAATCCTGTGTATTACATTTACTTTCACACCATATCAAACAAAAAAATATATAAGCATAATAAAGTGTATTTAAATAATTTGTATTAGTAAATAATTAATATTAATGTATTTAGATAATTTTAATTGACCATAATAGCATGTTGAAAAGATTAATATCACTGAATGAAATACACAGGATGGATGAATATAGTGCACATCGTCGCCGTTGACAGAAACGATTAACCGAAGCGACGTCTCTGTCACGCCTGTATGACGTTTCGAGCTCGTAACTTGTACCTTGTAACTTAACACGTGTAACCCGCCGTAAGACTGGAAGCGTCGTTTCCTTTCCTCGCGAGATTAATTTAGCCAACGTCTGCGTCCAACGCGATAATAAAAACGCTCGTTAACACCGCGTTATGGCAACGATAACAAAACACTTGACAATTTTCCCTATGCGAGGCAAAGATATTGTATGTACTGAATTTGAGATATGTCTTATTCGCAACCTACGCAATTATATTTTAAATTCGTTTTCTTATAGCTGCGAATTTTTTTGTGTTGATGATATTTTAGAAAGGCATCATTTCTTTGATAAACGAATCAATATGATAAGTAGACGTTTCGTGCATCAAAATAATCACTATTGAAGTGAAACGCGCGTAAAATGCTTTTTGCCTCTTCAGTGTAGTCGCGTGCTAGCAAGTGCGCGCTCGAATCGTTTATCGCCTAAATATTTATCGGAGGTATAAACGAGGTGACTTAATTCGGCCTTAACCCTACGGAGAATGGAGCATCGTAATATTTACGGCGTTAACTTACCAACAGCATGTCGAGATCCGCAAATCATTCATTTAAACTCTCGTAAATTTTCGGTTCGCTCTTAAACTTTTCAACAATTATTAGTTAATCTGACAGTTTTATAAAG
>Ga0157364_1005340_pt1 | contig 13063 bp, 5 predicted proteins | sample AttsexASBM2_FD_111476 | JGI IMG/M metagenome (GOLD analysis project Ga0157364, IMG submission 111476) | Fungus gardens microbial communities from leaf cutter ant in Ribeirão Preto, State of São Paulo, Brazil - Atta sexdens ASBM2 | ecosystem: Host-associated > Fungi > Mycelium > Unclassified ... | reverse complement strand
AGGGCGAATGAGAGTCAGCGTGCAATAGTTAGCACACAATCTTAAATCTTTATTCCAGAAAATAGAATCTTTATTCCAAAAAATAATTTTTTGGAATTTATTGAATTTGAGAGAATCTATAAGATTACATTATTACTATAAATAGTACTATTAAATTATGTACATTTCCTACCTGAAAATTACGTCACCGCCAGTGGACGGTGCAACAGCTGAATATCTCGTCTCGCAGATGACATCTGTTAATCTTTGAGGTTGATGAGTCGGGATATCGGGGAAATAATGCTCGCAATTATGAGCGAAGTACCGATATACCTGCCAGGTTTTTCCAAAATCATACGATCGCTCGATTAACATAGCAGCCGGTCGAAAAGTTTGAAAGCGAATAATGATATGCGTGAAGTGAAACTCTGCCTCAAGATCGAAGCGTATCGTGACATTCTCCACTCCGTTTTCGGCTTGCCACCACGACCTGAAATTTATAATTTTCAAATTATTTAGTGTACGTTAGATTGTTGTTATTTATTTTTAATAACACATATTTTTATTCATCATTATTTTAAATGCCATTGGATTTAAATAATAAACAAGACTTAAATAATATAACAAAAAGGAATAATATAAAGGATAAATCAAAATGAAGGAAAGATAAACTAAATGAGAATCAACACGGTGCTTAATGAACAACATATTTAACATAATCTATTTCTCACAGTAAATTATATACATTGGATTTATTTCGCGATATAGAAGATTGCAGCGATAAAGTAAAATAATCTTACCCGCTCACAATGTTCTCAATATTATGCTGTTGTTTTGGTATCGATGCATCGCAGAAGAAGCATTTCTTTCTATCTTTAAGATGAGAAACAATGCAGAATCTTTCAGGACCATGAAGACCGCATGTCGACGAAGCAGTCAGTTTGTCTTTACGACCGATTAGCAAGTTCCCGGTTGCGGGATAACACGAGCTCTGTTCGCAGGGATGCGGTCTTTTCGCGTGCGATCCTACATGAGACAAAGTTTCTCGTTAATCTTTTATAACTCGAAATGCAGATTCTGTTAGCCGTGTGGTTATTCTCTTCTCCTGTAATTAGGATACCATTGCATTATATCATGCCAATTATACGAGTTAAATATATATAGAGGAAGATACAGTTTCCCGATTACCAATTAGTTTTTGTGATCGATTAGCATTGTGTACCTTTACCACATTATGGGAGTCATGGAAGGAACCGAAATATACGTCACATTGTCACATAAACATACATCTGCACTGAGAGAAAAATGTTTGATATTTGTGACTATAATTATATGACATGGAGTTTTATTTTTATCGTTATTACTATTTTATTATATATATTTATAATTTTACTAAAAAAATATATATAATAATTGGCACCAAAAGTGACTATACATAAATTTATAAATCATGCAACCATTTTTCTTCCAGTGTAATAAATATATTTAAACATGAACATCCAAACTGATAAAACAAAAATTAGCTACAACAAACACGAAATCTCTCTCTCTCTCGTTGTTAGCTAGTAATATATAAACTATTATCCAAGTTAGAATTTTCTCAAGTTAAATTTGTCAGGGGATCTTTTTATGACAAAATATATAGTTGCCTTCTTCCCGAAGTAACATATTTTGTCTACCTCTTGACGTGGGAATGATCGGCCCTAGCCGATTACGACGTTCTGTCACCACATCCATAGGTGACATATCTCCTCTCTGCACCGACCCTATAACACCCCCATTTTTGTCTTTGTATTTTGTGCATAAATATATAGTGTCCTAGTTGTCGCGAAAGTTTTATCGCATTTTTCACCACTTGACATTCTCTGATAAGATCATTGATAATGCTACGTGTTACAATGATCGTTTTGTGATGATCGTTTTCTTTCATGAAGAAAAGGGCGAATAAAGAAATAAATTCTAAGAAGAGATTTTGAATCTTACCTCTGGATGGTACTTTGTCCCGTACATGTTGTGAACTCGCAGGTCCTACAAAAAAATTTAAACGTTTATGTTTAATATTAAATGCGTGTTTTTATTGTTCCTTTCCGAGGAACAATAAATGAACAATACAAATAAATAAATAAATAAATGACATAAAACAATAATTTTTCATTAAGAAATGAATTACGTAAGATGCAACGATTGGCTCTGTTCGTCGATTTTTTTTAAACGCGCGGTAATAATGGGTACATCATTATTAACATCTATTAATATAAATATAGGACAATTTTATCCCAGAATTGTTTCAAATGTACACTAGAATGTACCGGTTATCAAGAGATGTTCTACTACCGGTAGAGGCTATCGCAAGAGACAACCGGATGTTTATGAGTGAAGTCTCAACTCTGGAAAATATATTTAAGCTTCAATAAAATACGAAGTGTTTCAATCAACTCGATTCAGCGAAAATTCAGATCACTTTTCGCTATGAGATCTTTTAATTTCTTATATCAAGTATCTTTGATCTAATTTCTCAAGTTATTTCTTGATTACAAATCGATTTTTAAAAAAGTATTTGTAAATTAAAAAAAAATAGTTTACTGAGACATATCTGCAATGTATCTTTACTACAATGATATTGTCACGTGCATAAATTATAAACAATTATGTGCAACTTGATCTGCTATTCGTTGAATAATCTTGTTTGATAATTTCGTGGAAGATGTCTTTGTAGGGTGACTGAATTTTAGAAATCAAAACGAGCTCTCCGATTTCAAAAGGAAGGCAGGTCGCGAGGTCATGTCGCTATCTAATCATAATGGATAAACAGTCTTTTCGTATATGAATGGGATGAACGAATGTTTCCGAGAAAAAGAATTTTATAAATTTGGTTCTTTTGCACGTAATATACGCAACGCAAAAATGGCGTTAAAATAAGCAGTGAAAATGCGAGCAGCGTTCAAACGATACTGAAAAACTTTAATTTATATAAATATTGTTTAATTTAAAAGCATATTTAATTTATAAAGGAAAGAGTATTAATTCTGAGAACACTAATTTTTATGTTGGCTCTCTCAAGCATTTCCATTTTTAAAGTTTAATTACTTTGTAAAAAACTAGCTCTAATAGAAATTAATATATCGATTATTATATACCTGCTGAAGTAATAATTATAATAATTAAAGCTGCGGGAGCCACGAGTTGATAATGAAGCATTTTTTAAATTTAAAAGAGTATTTAATTTATAAAGGAAAGAGTATTAATTCTGAGAACACTAATTTTTATGTTGGATCTCTCAAGCATTTCCAATTTAAAGTTTAATTATTTTGTAAAAAACTCTAATAGAAATTAATATATCGACTATTACATACCTGCTAAAGTAATAATTATAATAATTAAAGCTGCGAGAGCCACGTGCCCATAATGAAGCATTTTTCCGTTTCTTTTTTCTATCTTTGTGGATTTTTTGCAACAGTGCTAAGCCATCGACGATGATTCGAAAATTTCTACGACAAAATATTTCCAAAATATTACAAATCGTTGATATATCGCGAAAAATTTAACTACATAATTTATTTTATTCGAACAAGATGAAAAATGATCATGTTTATAATCAGTAAATTATTATACATGACAAATATTATTAATAATATTAATATTGTTTTTTAATTAATTTTGCTTTATATGTATAAATTGATAAACACTATATTATTAATTTTTAAACCGCACTCAATAAAATAAATAATTAGAACAAGCATTTAACGATTTTTAATTTTAAAAATTATTTAACAATCTCTCTTGAAGCAAAAATACATTATAAGACATTATAATATTAGTAAATTTTTTTTTAAATAATTCTTCATATCAAATCCTGAATCATAGACAAATTATTACATTTTGAGATAGCAAGATATATTTTGATTGACTCACAGAACGATGCGAAACACACTTTCGCGCACTGCGGAACGAAAAAGTGATTTCCGTTGCAATTAACGATGCCGTCCTCCGTCTAATAAAGTTCAGCTACGTTAGCGTACACGCTAAAATAGCGTTCCTGGCTAATGTGCACCGTTCGGATATTTCTTCTTTCCCTCGAGAGACAATAGCCGCCGCGCTCTCCTCCGAAGTCGGTACGAACGTCGCTGACCGAGATCGGAATTCCTTTCTGCCCGAATCCCCTCGGTTTCTTCTCGTGGCCACCAAATTCCGTGTCTGTTATCCACGTGCGATAACACGGCGGAACCGTCTGACAGGTGCGGGAGCACCGTCGCAAAACGCGGCGGGCGATGGAAAATGAAAAACGCGGCCTCACGGACGCGCCTCGTGACGCCGTCTCTCACAAGTGAGTCCCTCGACTTGTCGAATCGAGTCACGACTTCGTTCCGAACCTCCGAGTCTCGTGCCCGTCAGTGCCGTACATCACGGGTGGCAACGGAACGGAGAGGGAAAATGACTTGGGCTTGTAAAGCGACGAGTGGGACCGAATGGTCAGCCGTAAAGGCCGTAGACGAGACTCGAGAGAAGAAAGATTTTGCGAGAGGAGTGCGATCCTCATAGATGATGGGGAAAAGGTTCAAGTGCAGGTCACTGAAATTTCAGAGTAAACATAGGTTTTTCCTATTTCTATGTTTGCGTGAAAATTGTCATTTTTTTTTAATTATTGATATTTTGATCTTCAAATCTTAGATATATCTATCTAGATATGGCTTTGTTTTTTGCACCGGGTATATAAAAAGTGACCAACGCGTGTTTGTTTTAGAGAAGTTTCGAATGATCGTTAGATATCAATGTATCAAATATTACCTATTTATATTATGTCACAATCAAAGTGCTAACTCAGTAAAAGCATACACTTATTGTAGTCTGTGCTGTAATCAATGTATACATTTACTAAAGTTAACATTTTGATTATGACATATATAAATAAATAGTGTGTTATGAATTCAAAGTTCAATTTATATATAATTACATTGAAAATACGATTATAGGGCATTAAACAAAATTAGATACAAATCTGAAAATAACTTTGTTGGATCATCAAAATAATTATGTATGTAGGACAAATTTATTACTAAAATGTCAATATTTTTTGCAACATTACTATCATGCTTAATCGTAGATATTTCTGCTATTCCAATATAAAATTGTTTTCAGATCTGCGTATCTAGTTAAATTTTTAAATATTTGAGCAAAACCTTTCTCTCTCTCTCTCTCTCTCTCTCTCTCTCTCTCTCTCTCTCTGTAGTTATTAATTAAGATTATATTAATAAGTTTCTTTGATGGTTATCTCTCTACTAAGAAGATAGCAAAAAATACAAACATTTTAATTATATAGTGTAAATTATAGATCTTCTTTTATCGCGCGAGTCAAATCGTGTTCGGTCGCCTGATATCGCTTTTTTGTATATATTACACGTAATATTGCGGAAAGTCTTTATAGTATAGATTGAGAATTAGATTGAGAATTCCAAATCGTCTGCATCCCAATTTGTCTGAACCCCTTGTGGTATCAATATATGATACTTTCGTACACCCGTTATACGATGCTTACATTACTGCGACACACATGTGCAGCATACACACTGTTCCTGTCATCTTTTAAAATCTGTTGTTCATGGAATGTATTCTGCAGATGTATTGTAAACGACATCTGATACAACAATGCCTTCTATTAAATCAATCTATCGATGCTATATAAATTTATTTATTCAATTTAGTTTCATCTCTTGGTCGAATATAAAAAGTTGTTACTATTGATTTCATATTCAACAAAGAAAACATATATTATACCCCGAATAATTCTCAAACTTTGTAAAGTATGTCTATTTTCTTTTTAGGAACAGTCTTTCTAAGTAAGTTAAAAATAAAAAGACAAATGTAAATCTTTATATTAAAAACATTTACAGAAAATTATATTTAAAATTAAATTTATATTCAACATTTGAAAGACTCACGTATACTCGGGAGAAATTAAGATGGAATTTAAATGTCCCAATAGAAAGAAGAATTTTGCTGAGGTATTTAAAAATTAGCTAGGTACAAATTTAAAAATAATTTTGTTTAACTATTACGACAATTATGTAGGGTTCCAGCTGATTGCTATAATATTAAAATTTTTTGCAACATTGCTATTATGTTCAAATTTCTGAATTATTTTGATGGTTTAATAAAATTATTTTCAGATCTGTATCTATCTAAATTTTTAAATAATTCAACAGAATCGCTCTTCCCGTGCATGCATTTGTCATTATTTTCAGGAAGCAGATAGCAAATTAATTATTTCATTCAAGCATATATATAATTAAACTTCAGCAATGCAATACTTCGGTCTGCTCCACGCAGTGCTCCCGATTCCCACTAATCTTCGATGACGTGTATCTTCACGCGTGATAGAAGAGGATGGAAAGCGAACCGTCCTGGAAAGGCGAAACGAGGAAGAGAAGGCAATGGCATCCTGCTATCGTAGCTGGGCTACGTTGTACAGATAAGGCGGCCCACGCTACGCTTCCTTCCTCTGCGATGATCCCACTTTCCGTTTCCCCGCTACGTGAATGTACTGATTCGTTGTCTCGGACTATGTTCGCGACAACGGACAATTTTGCTTCTCGTTCAATAGAATTATTTTCTCATAATTATATATATCGTAATAGCATAGTGCGATTATTAATAGCACAAAGTGTGACTGTTAATTGCATCAACAAACATATAAATTAATTAAAAGATCCGTTTATATGAATTACATATTGAAAGCATGTAAAGATTTATTTCGTGAAAGATTTATTTTGCTGAAAATTCAGTTACATATACACAATGGTACAAATTCGACAGAGCGATTTTTACGATGCAAATCACTAGAAACGTACTTTATTTTTAAAAATGTATTTGTGAATTTAGGCTTTTTTTCGAATTTGATTTTGTGATTGCAAAATCAATATAAGGTGATTATTTTGTATAATTTATGAAAATTTATAGTAACCATTTTTATTTCATTAATATCATATGTATACATTTGATTCTCAATGTAAACTATAAATAATTTTTGCATAACTGAAATAAGTATTTATTATAAAATTTTTTTGTCGTCACATATTATTTACAAAAGTTTATTGTAATGATTTTTATTGGGATCATATATCAATACATTGATATAAAGCAGTGAAAAGAGGACAGAATGTTATTTTATAATACTCCATATTATTAGGGCGCTAACTTTCGTTTGTTCAATGCGTGGGTGCTACGATCCTGTGGCCGTATTGGTGGGGGTTGAAAGTAGGAGGAGAATAAAAGTGCAAGTCAACAGATTCCCTTCTTACTGACGATGACTGTATTTCATAGTCTTGTTTAGCACTAATAGAGGGCATATATAGCTACACTGATTCTTGCAATTAATCACTATCTTCAATAAATAGACAATAATAACTAATTACACAAAAGTTAGGACCAACATAATTTCGAAAAAATTGATTTTTTAATATTTTATTTTTTTATTTTATTTTTTAATTTTTTATATTCTATTTTTAAATAAAAGTTTAATTCTTTATTATTGAATGCATATGCGTGATATAAATATATAATTTTCATAATACTTTTAACAATACCAGGTTTAGAAGTTTACTTTATATATTACAACACACAAATAAAAAATTAATAATTTAATTTACAAGGTGTAAATAAGTAAGTGTTAAATATTCTACGAAATATTCCTATCAATCACATTAAAAAAATTCATATAAAATTCATATGAGTTTAGAAGTTGATTTTAAACAGATACTTCAATTGATATATTGATATCAAGATATAATTGTTAATTAAATTAATTGGAGTTTGTTTAAAGTCTAATAAACTGATTGACAATGATCTTCAGCGAAAAAACATTATAATAATAAATAATGAAAATAAATAAAGGACAAACGGCCAATTGGGAATTGGTACAGTGATCGGTGCTTAATAATCTTCAAAAAAGCTTTATTTTATTAAATGAGATTTGTACATGTTTCGGCTAGTATTTTAGCCTTCTTTAGCAAAAATATACGATGAACAATCATGATGAAATTGAAGACGTAAACTTACGATGTTAACAAAAATTAATTTGATCACAAACATTGTGTAACCCTTATTTTATTATAAAGTCGTTCTCACCAGGATGGTAGTAATGATTACACATATAATTCACATAATTCATTATAATAGTACTTTATTAGATATACTTTTAATAATACAATTATATAATACAAACTTATGTCAAGAAACATTTATTATTATTTATAATAAGAATCGGTAACACAAAGTTCAATGGAGATTGAGATTCTATATTTATAAATGATAATATTTATAAATGAATTGAAACATTATTTCGTACAAGAAATAAAATGTAAGCTTATCATAAATGACGATAATATCTACATATGAATTTTTTATTAGACTTTTGAATGATGAGTTTCATTTATAATAATAAAGCGATGTATGAGCGATGTATGAATAAACATATTGCTTTTTTCTAAATTCATTAGAATATGCCTTCCTGCACATCATTGATCATTATGTATGATCCTATTTAGATAAAATCTTTTACTTATTCTCGGGAAAGTTTCATTCATAAACAAGAACATATCATATCTATTCAAACCATTTATTTAACCATTTTGTATTTTTTCTAGGAATAATTAGCATCTAATTTACGTCTTATCAAAGATTTTAAGATCTCATTAATTATAAATCTATAATAAAAATTTTTTAATTTTAAATTGTAGATCCAATATGACGGATCAAAATGTAAAATTTTCTTGAATTTGAATGACATTCATATTCCAAGAATTTTTAAGATTGCCGATTTGGAATCAGTTGTTTCTATTTTCTATATAAGTATTTCAATAATAGCAATTGTTTTCGGTTATTTTTCGCTTTTACGCGATACTTAATTTAGCATTTTGCTCCACTATATTGAATCTGCCATTTTGAAATTAAGTAGCGATTTTTTTTATAACTTTTATAACTTTTACATTGATCTTTAAGATAAGACAAAAATCGTTATCTTAATTTTTGTGGAAGATACATGTATTTTTCACTTTACTTCATTTTATGAGTATTTACCACGAGTTGTATAGATCAAATGATGAAACTTACAAAAACGTTGATATTTTATAGAATCTTATTCTTCATCTTTAAAATGAGCCTAAAAAGTAGTTGCTATCTTTATTTTTGTGGAAAATGTGAATTTTCAAAGGACCGGGATATGTATATCTGTAGGCACACAAAAAATTAATTGGCAATTGAAAAGAAGAAAGTAAGTTTGCTTTTAAACATGTAGTAGTAAAAATATGTTAGCCATGGTTGATAAATTGTAATTATTTTAGTATTTGTTAAATGTCGGACGATCGTTGACGAACGGACGAATAAAGTGAGCAGTCAGAGAAAACAGTTTGCAAGTGTGTGCCATAATAACACAGTACAGTAAAATTTTTTATTTGTCTTAAAAAACAGTAAAAGAAAAATTTTAGAAGAGCAACGTTCTAAAAGAATTAAGTACTTCTGCGTTTGTTAAACATCATTATTCATCGTTAAATTTTGTAATTATTCGCGCTGATATTTTTGAGGTCCAAATTAGAACCCAGATAGCAACGTGTTTATCTTGTTGTTAAGTATGTGTTGCTACTAGAATTGCAGTAACTGAATTCTCATTTATTAACAACTTGATATCTTCACGATGATAACTTGTCAGCAATTTGCCGACAACTTTAAAATCGTCATCATCAAAATTCATATTGCCTATTGCCATAATAATATCACACAATGCTGTCATATTGCCGACAACGCAAGGTAACTTTGATACAGCTATCTTGCCGTTAAATGTTGCCTGCATGTTGGTATATTCGATATCGTTGAAAACAAATCTACGGCAAATTGTCAACATCAAAAGCAATCACAGATTTGTGCGATTTTTGTTGAGATACGCTTTGCAATCTGAGAATTTCTACTACGTATAGTCTACTACGCGAAATTCTCCATCGTTTTTATTCGCACACCGATACATCTATATAATATAAATTTATTGCAGGGACAAATTTTTTCCAAAAAAATCTTACTGCTCTTCGTTTCTCCTAAGTATTTCAATGTTCCAGAGTATCAGTTTCTCGCAGAACTCGTATCCTTGTTCTCATTCTTCTTGAAGTATCGCACGATTTCTAGAAGTGTTCCCGATGTCACTGTCTAAATATACTCGGCGAACATTATCCAATAGGTGACGTTCAGCACGGCAAACAGAAAAGGGAAGAAGACTCTCGAGAAGCGGTCGATGTTCAACGCTCGTATTCGCGCCCTTTGTGCTGGAGTGGGTCCGGGTGACGGTACAATCGGCGATTTCTGCGATCGGCAGGATAACAACATTGCGTTTTCCTGCGTGACAACGATCACAACTTGAATCGTCATCATGCAGACTGTCTCCCGTGCCTCGGAGAGAGTGGGACATGATTTAGAATGGACGAATTATAATGCTATTGCAAAATGCTATTTGTATACACAATTAAAATAATCATGATCGACACAAAAAGATTTTTTTTTTATAACACATAAACATCTTCAGACGTTTTAATAATTTATTCATTATTAATATTTTTTGAAGTTTTTAAAATCACTTTAAATAGATTTTCTTTAACAATAACGTATTTATTTTGTTTCCTTATTCGAGGCACGGAAGCGGTCCAAGATAAAAGAGCCTAGAATCAATTTTAACTTGGTAAAAATTTTATTTATCATGAAATTACAAAATAAAAGTATTTTGGTATTTTAAGGAGAATTTAACACTATAATAGTACTTCTATCAATTTTCATTGATTATTTCCATCTCTAATTAATTCATATCGACAATGATAGAAAATACACTTTTATACTGAAAAAAATCTTAATTTCAAAGAAATATTTCTTTGCTTGTATTAAAAAAAAAATTATTACATATAATATCTTATTTTCAAAGAAATTTTCATTGATCCGAAAAAATAATTTTTTTTAATATGTGAGCAAAGAAATATTTCTTTGAAATTAAGATTTTTTTCCAATGTTATTAAGATATTTTTTTCTGATATCTCTCAAAGGAACATTGGTAATCCGATTAATTAAATAACATTTTGTTATTTTTAATTTCCATGTGTGTCAAAATATAATTATTCCATTTTTATGAGTAATTTCAAAATAAGCAATGTTCATATTAACGTCCATATGCACTTGGTAAATAATAAACCAAATTTGAATCAAATACATTTAATACATTTTCTTGAATTAAATTATTTAACTTTATCGTTTTAGTTAAATTAACGGTATAAGTATTGAGTACAAACATGGCGATTTATAGAAATTATTAAAAATAATTCAAATTGGGTATAATTTGATATTACGAACTTAACATAAGTAATGTCTAATGAATTATTGCAAGTATTATATTTATGTCTTGTTAAAATCGATTCACAAGGCTCTCTGATCATCCAATTATCATCTATGCATTACCTTGGCAGCAATATCGAAGATTTTATCAAGTTTGGCTGAATCTGAGGTGCTCGAGCACGGCGGCGGTGGTGGAGGTGCAGGTTTCGCTGTGGGCGTATCCAAGTCACCAAGAACAATGTTCACCAGACAATATTCCATCAGCGCCATGAACACAAATACCGTGCAGACCGACATGAAGGCGTCGACGGCCTTCAGGTATGAAACGGGTGGTAAAGAAGCCTGACTCTTAGCGTGCTGCGTGGAAAGCGTGAGCAACGAAGTGACTCCCAAGGTGACTCGGGCGGGTGCGGCCTCGGGTTTTATCCAGAATGATATCCACTGCAATGTTTTCGATAAAAAATACAGTTGTAAAGAAGGTCGCGAGAGTATCTTTTTATTATTATGTTATCTTACCGACATGATGACGATCAAGCATGTTGGCACGTAGGTATGAAACAAGTAATAGCCGAGACGTCGCTTCAGCACAAACACGACTTCAAGACAAGTAAAGTTACCTGGAGATTATAATCTTCCATAAGGTGTCCATGCTTGGTTTTTAGCTTACAATTAGATTAAATTTAAGTGATATCATGCATGGGCGCTTGGCTAAAGAATTACCTTCATTCCTTAGAATAATGCTGCGCGAGATACGTGTGCAGTTTCGAAACGAAAGACGAAAATTGATTTTAAAAAATTGATCACAAAGATTGTCTATATTACGTACTTTAATATGCGAAGAATACTTATATGAAGAATACTTTAATATGCGACTACGTTTATCAAACGCGAAAATATACCAACGCGATGTGCAGCGTTATTCTTTAAAATATAGAGACATTTACACAATTCTCTTACCAGTGGAATAAACCTGCGTGCAATCGGCCGTATAATTTTTAACGAGTTGTAATTGGGGCAACTCAATATTCTCGTCTACAACGAGAGGAACATCGGGGTCCCACTGGAAGATCATTTCGTCTGTCGTATGTGACACTGCCAATCAAGTTACTTTGTTTTAAGACATGAAATGGCATGGTATTTGACACATATAATTTATTGATTATTCTAGCATAATTTACTTGTTCTCTAAACTTCTTGGAGTGTGAAATGAAAGAAAGACAATTTTCACTCTTTTTGAATCCAAAGGAGTTGAAATATCACTCCAAAAAAGAAGTAAGATTAAATTTCACTTCTTTTTAAATCTCTCTTCTTCAAAAATGGCAATATTTTCACTCTTTTAGAGAGATTTAACTTCAAGAAATTTGGAGAATGCGCTAATTGTTATGAAATATAACTAAGAATACATCTTCTTTTTTATTTCCATTAAAAATAAATTTTTAAATATAATTGAGAGATAGGTAAAAACATTGTTAGAAATGTTCTTGAATTTCAACATTAATTTTTAATGTACATTGTTAAAAATTTCATGAAATTTAATATACTTTTAAGTTACATAATTTGAATTTAAATTATTATATTAAATTTAATGAATTTATAACTAAAAAGTATACATTTGTATACATGTATATGAATTAAGGAGGCTGTAAAAAGACCGATTTTTACCCATAAAGGTATAAATAAAAAGAATAGTTTTTTTTATAGATTTTGACTTCCTGAATACGGTAAAGTT
>Ga0157364_1005339_pt1 | contig 13064 bp, 8 predicted proteins | sample AttsexASBM2_FD_111476 | JGI IMG/M metagenome (GOLD analysis project Ga0157364, IMG submission 111476) | Fungus gardens microbial communities from leaf cutter ant in Ribeirão Preto, State of São Paulo, Brazil - Atta sexdens ASBM2 | ecosystem: Host-associated > Fungi > Mycelium > Unclassified ... | reverse complement strand
TTATTTGTATGCTTATAAAAATATATATATAAAAAAAAAAAAAATATAAAAAAAAAAAAAATATAAAATATATTTTATTTTATATATATATATATATATATATATATATATATATATATATCGTTTATTTGCATTACCAAAATTTGATTCAAAATAATTTAATAACTTTAATAACTTGAAAACTGGAATATAATGATGTTCTCGCAAATAAAAATATTTACTGTCAAGACAAGACTAGAAGTCTTGTCTTGACATTTTTTTAATTCTTGCGTATTAATATACTTTTTCATAATGTTTATTTTTAATTTTTATATTTATTTTAATTACTCGAATTTAAAGCACAAGTCTTTAAAAGAATTACCAATTTAATAATATTTAATTCAATTTTTGAAAAAGTGTAAATGTATTCGTATTATTTAGATTAAATAGTCATAGAATTTGCGTATTGAATGTCTAATTAGAAAGGAAACGTGTTAATTACTTGTTCAAGGAGTCTACACGTTTAAGAATTCGCAATTAAAGAAATTTTTCTTAAGTTTGGTCGTTTATTTGCTTACAAAACCTGAATAGATATGCCAGCATAAACATAGTCATCTGCATAGCTCACCTGCAGACCATTCGCGAGGAATGTCTTATAAATGCAGCACACCCGCGTGTCCGGCCCGAAATAGCCATCACTCCTGCAAAATGTCATTTGCGATTTCTTTCCGCACGTGAACGCTCGCCTTCACATACAGTCGAGTCCTTCGTCGACAGTCACCACGTCGAACACACATCATTTCAACAAATCACAACGTTCCTCGACGTTTTATCATTATTTTTTTCTTGAATGCGAGCGTTATGGAAACGTATGAATAAGTATATACAAAAGTCGCATTTTATTTTTGTTCCACCCGCGATTCCCTCTCAGTAAACATGCCCTCCTTCATTTCGTCGCGTCAATATCCTTTCTTTAATTCAAGCATGTCAAGGATACATTCGGTCTATTGCGTTTCGTTTTCGTCCCGACATATGTCGGACACGATGTACTTCCAAAAGTGTTCAATTGCGATCGACTAGACGGAACCGATTGCTCAAAAAGCGCGACCATTGTCACGCGATCACGCAGACGCATCTCGATGTAACTCGCGTACTATTTTTTTTTCACGTTCAAGTTCGTCGTCGTTCGATATATCCGTCACAGCGTGTTTCCCAGTCTCTGTATCATCTACGAGACTGCATCACTTGTGGCGTGCCTTTTCCGTTGCAAGATTGACGGATCAAGCATGGAAAGCTTCGCCTCTTCCAAAGTTGAACTCAACCGTGATTTTTTTTAATCATACATTTTTATCGTGTTATTTCCTGTACTAATTAATCTTTCATTTCTTTCTCATATCAATTTAGGAGCAATTTGCGATATGATATCGCGCACGGAACAATTTAGTGACAGGATGCGCGATCGATATGAGCTCTAAATGGGAAGATTTTCAACCGCTTCCGGAAGATCACCTCCTCCGCATGCGGCTTCGATCGTTGTCTCCACGTCGCGTCGTCGGCCTCAAATAGAAAAGTTATTCCCTTTCTTCTCACACCTTCCTCGCAAGTTATTTACCGAGGCTCGCTCTGATCTCGCACGGGGCAGGATCAACGCGCAGCCCGTTGACACGCGACCGCGAACTCGAAACCCTCGAAACCGCATCGACCGGTGCGTCCTTGCGAGCTCCTCTTTCTCATCTTCATCCTTTCTTCGCCGACAAGATCGTAATAGAGTCAATGCCGTCGCGATGATGATCAGCAACCGTTTAGTAATAAACTAGTCTTTGAAAAATCATGAAATCATTGAATAGATTATTACTCGTTCTCAAAGCATCATTTCTCGAAGGATCACTTTGTTCTGTCGATATCATAATTTGAGATCAGCTCGCTGGCACTCTTCGCAGCTTCCACTTGCTGGAGATACCTCTTGTTTCCGTTTTACAGTTTCGGAAATTCGTATTTCGAAGGATTTCCCGAATGATAATCCAAATAGAGGATCATCCCAAGTCTAGAATGATCGCTGCACTACGATCACCAGCAGCGCTAATGTGTATCGCAAATACGTGTCGCACCGGGACGCGTCGCGACGCGACGCGATGGTTGACAACGACGTCGATTGCAGACAGCTACGGACCGGTTGAAAGCTCCGAGCTTACTGAAGTCTCTCCCCCTTGGGTCAGGCGGACGCGGGTGTTCGAGGAGAGTGGCGCGGAATAGTAGAGCTCGGCTGGTTACGCGTCCGAGCCTCCCACGGCTTCTCCGCTCCGCTCCGCTCCGCGCGTGTCTCGTACGCGCGCTACCATCCGCGACCGTCTTGGAGTATTACTATCTCCGCTTTGGACGCGCGTTCCGAGTATGTATACTTGAGTATCTCTTCTTAATACACGTGAGTCCAATTAATGCTTATCGTCCTCTATGGTCGTGAATACTACTCAAGTAGATATATCAATATACGCAGCGAAGCTCACAGACGCTTATCTCATCTTCGTAAGTAAGGTAGTCTCGACATGCGCGTGTGCGCAGAGCTTACGGATACTTATCTTCCAACTGATGTGGACAAAGTTGCATGTGTGAGTCTGTGTACATGTCTATACATCTTTATATATATATATATATATATATATATATATATGTATGTATATATATATATATATATATATATATATATACATATATATATGTATACGTGTGTGCGCACGTGCGGCAGGTACCGAGAGGAGACATCTTCTCTCTCGCGCGCTCTTTCGCCGTGCTCCGGGAAAGATCGATAGCAGCCGGTGGAGAGAGAGTATCCCGGACGCAGGCAGGCAGGCAGGCAGGCAGGCAGGCAGACAGGCAGGCAGGCAGGCAGGCCAGACGGGTAGACAGGCAGGCAGGCAGGCAGACAGGCAGGCAAGCAGGCAAGCAGATAGGCAAATAGCCAGGCAGCATCCCCTACCGCTCGCGAGATTTTTGGTTTCAAAATTTCGCAAGCACCCGCCGATGTGCGTCGATATTCGATGATGCCGCGGCTCGATCGATCGACCCGCTTCGCGCCGCGCCGCGTCACGCTTCGCTCTCCCGCGTGTGTTTTGCGGAAGCTAACGAGCGCAGAACCATTAATCGAACACCTGTTCCTAATGCGTTTTCGGGAAATTTAACTATCGACGTGTGCGTCGTTATTAATACGGCAATGTACGGGTGCACGGCGTCATGCCGTTGAATTTCAACCCTTAAGAGCATTAGTATCTCACTTATGAAATTTAGGCAATATTATACCAGACGATGTATCTGTCATTAATAATCGGGCCGTTAAAATAAATGAGATTACTTTTTTCCACGTGCGTGGCCTTTGATATTCGATATAATAATTGAGATGTCGAATGCGTAAAGAGAAAGAGAAGGGGAAATAGAGAAAAAGAGAAAGAGACAGAGATTCTGCAGTATAATACTTAAGAATTTAATCTTTCTTCCAACTAATGAGAAATCCTATTAGTTTTTAGACTTTTTGTATGATCGCACTCATGATAGATATTAGTTTTTAGCCTCATAGAAAATATTGAAGCAAGGGACTGGAGTATAACTTTTAAGCTCTACTTAAACACGGCTTGACATTTAAAAGTAGTCTCGCAAATTATCATTTTCTTGTACTTCTGAGTTTCAATTAATTTTAAGTATTGTCAACGGAATAAACAGCATCGGTATGTTCTCTAGTAAACAAGATTTAGATCAGCTAACAATCATTGCATCCTTCTCGCTCTTAATGCCATATAATCATTTGGTATTATATGTAAACCCTTATCAATGCTAATTGGCAAGCGTTTCGTGTTAAAGCTCCGTAGTTTGTTATGCAACATACGCACATGCGTGTATATACGTAACTTTGACGTCCATCACGAGAAAATCGGATTACGTTTACATCCATATACATATGTGCCGCACATTTTCCTTTAAATTTTTTATTTTCGCTGTTTTTCTCTCTTCCAGTTTTGACTGAGATTAGCACAATATTTTAATTTCCAAAGTAATATACTTGGATAATCGGACTTTCAATTAATTTTCCGTCAAGACCGAATTTAAATGAGACGCCTAATTTGCCAAAATCAATAAAGTTTTAACCTTAAATATTAATATAGTTTGAATGTAACATGCAGTTAATTCTGCATTTAAGTCTTTTATCAAACTTTAACTAAGACATTATCGATTATGCATTCAGTCAGAAAATTGCCAAGTATGAAAAAGCAGAACATTTTCCGAATATTTTGTATATTCAGATGATGCATAGTGTCCAATTCTTCAGATTCTTCTTTGCATAATATTAATACGTGAGCCGGAAGTATGTATTCTTTCTTGAAGTTGTTTTGATTATGTTAAAATTATACAACCGAACTGACGCACGTCTGGTCTCTTGTTATTATTTATACTAATGATTGTTATCTATTTAATTAATTAACGTTTTTATCCTTTCAAATCTTTGACAACGGTATTATTTACTTGTTTATTTTTTAAAATAGATTAATTGAATAAGGATCACTATCTATTTTACGAGTTTCTATCTATGACGTAATTTTGCCGAAATCAATGTGTTTACATTGATGTCTGTTATGGACGAGAAGTCAAACGCATTTCTGAATTTCCATTTCTCAAGATCCTTTTTAGAACAGCCAATTGACAATTAGTTGTGACCGATTTAAAGAGGATGTCCTCACGAATAACAGATATAATGTCGAGGTCATTTAGTCAAACTGTCACAGCTTTGTCTTCTTTTTTGTATTTTTCTTTTTCTCTTTTCATTATCTATTTTGCAGTTTAATTTTAACTACGATCTATTCTATCGCGATTCTAATTCTATCGCGAGATTAATGCAGCAAGATTGTATTTTCTGTTACGTTACAGAAATAAATCGCGCGTTTAGTAAAACGTTTCTTTCACGAAAATCTGCAAGGTCTTGCTGTTACTTACAAAGTTGTACCGAAATATTTTGCATAATTACAATCACCAAAATAAAGAAATTATTTATACTCTTGTGACTAATTTACTTATGTAATGTTTTGTGATATGAAAATCGAGATGTTAATATTGGTGGAAGTCTCTAAGTATCATGAAAGTTAAATAAAAGAGCGCATATAGGATTTTCACAAAAATATGAAGCTGCTAGAAATCTCCAATATTTTCTCGCAAAATTATGTTTTCTAAATTATAACATTTTCATGAAAATAATTCAAGCGTTTTGATCAAACTGCATGGATATTGCATATATTGTTCTCAACTTTTTCTCGATCTTTTCTGCAATGTTATTAAAGTATGGAGAAAAATTCGAAAGATTTGGGATCTCAAGGTCTGCTTTGATTTTCGCATATCGGCCAATCGAGTTTTGTGGAGCTGCACACGATAAAACATGTGTGACACAGCCGATATAGATGGACAAATTGCTAGGGACATCGATATCGCCTAGGACAGGAGTTCGTTCTATTGGAGTCTGGCCAAGGTTATGGTTTCGAAAATGAGATAATGGTAAAGGATGGGAAAAAAAGAAGATTGTGGGGAAAATAAAAATCGCGAGGAGGATCATCGAGATTTGATAGTTGCTAAATGACTTTTTAGCGATGACGAAAACGGGTCAGGGATTGAATGAAGGCATTAAATTTCGCTCAGGGTCGATGACGAAGGCTAACGTTTTATCGCGGGGTTTACTTTATGATCTTGCATGCAACGCCGCGTTACTAATCTCTGCCGCATCATGGAATACGGAGATGGCGGTTGGAATTGGGGCAACGCGCAAAAGAGGTTTAAAGTTGAAAGCCTTCGTTGAAAAAAAGAATAAATGAAGATGTCATTCGTATAGATCAAATACACGATACGTTCTAAGAATGAACATATACATATATATATATATATATATATACACACACACAGGAAGTCCCGAAAGTTTTTGCCAATCGCTTTTGTATAGATAAAACAAACTAAACTGAGTCGAAAAGTTCTCTACTATTTTGCAATTTTCGCAATAGTTAACAAGATATTAATTATTAAAAATTGCCAAATATTGATCTTGAATAATTTTTTACTCAAATATTATCAACTTTACAGAAAAACTGCAAGAGAGACAAAAATCATTTATTTTCTTCTCATAAAGTTCTGAGAATTTTCTCAGAATTTTTTTAGAATTTTTTAATACCATATTTTCTCATGTTGATAAAAATAAGAAAATGCAGTACTAAAAAGTTGATAAAAAATTTTGAAAAAATTCTTAGAGTTCTATGAGAAGAAAATAAATGATTTTTGTCTCTTGCAGTTCTGTAAAGTTGATGGTATTTGAATAAAAAATTATTCAAGATCAATATTTGGCAACTTTTAGTTAATATCTTATTGACTATTGCGAAAATCGCAAAATAATAGAGGACTTTTCGATTCAGTTTAGTCCGCTCTATCTACACAAAAACGATTGGCAAAAACTTTCGGGATACCCTGTATATATATATATATATATATATATCTTAATTAAGATGTGAGTTGTATGTGATATATATATATATATATATCTTAATATTATGCACTATACAAACTCACATCGAAAGAATGATTTTGCTGAAATTTCTATAAATTTATTTTAGTTAGCTATAGATCTAAAAATATTTTTATAATATTTGGATTATAATAAATCAAAAATAATTATATAAAACACTTAAACAACTAGTTAGAATAGTAAAGCCCTTAAAGTTTTATGTAATTATTTTTATGGCATAATTATTTTCAGATTTATCTATACTGAAAAAAGTCCTTAATTTTAATAAATTATTTGTTTGAATAATATCCACCAACTAAATATATATTTATTAAATATAAGATATATATATATATATATATATAATATATATAAAGATATATTTATTTGATACAAAAACTATTAATTTGATTTAACAATCATTTTTTTATTGAGTAAATATGTATTTATTCACGCAATAAAGAAATGATTGTAAGTAAACGTTTAGTTGGCACTATTCAAATAAATATTTATTAAAATTTAGTACACACACATTTTTATAGTGTAGCTAAATTTTTACTTCAGCAAAATCGTCCCTTCCATATATGAAATGTAGATAAATACGAATTTTGTATTTGTGAAAAAGACTATATATAAATACACAATATATAGCGAACAGAAAATTTCTTGTGAACGATAGGTTATTTTATAATCATCTAATGAAAATATTTGATTAGGAAGATTACAGAAAATAATCATCTTCTCGTCATTTTCCGTCTCTGATGCTTTCGTTATTGCTTGATCGTTATTGCTTGATATATCTCATTTATTTACTTTAACATGTTATTTTGTCATTACTTCGAAGCTTTGCATCATAAAAGGAGGTCATCAAAGTTTCGTTAGGGGCAGTTGAAAAAATTGGACCATCAAGCTCTTCCATTAAATATGTGTACGACGTTCTTTCGTTCATTCAGTCGTTGACTTCTTCCCTTCATCGTCGTTATTTGCGTTTTATTACGAATCTCTTCACCTATCTCATTTCTAATAATGTGGTTGACAGCTTTTATGCACGACGCGCTTTTCGTATAGAATTAAAGCCACAATATGGACCCCATACGTATATCGATTTTCTATTTATAGGATATAATTTAATCATCTTTATATATAATTATTTGCTCGTTATGGAATACCAAAATTGATCTCTTCGGCTAATTACAGATACATACGAAATGATAAAAAAAATGATTATATTGTCTCTGAGGAACTGCAAAGAAATAAAATAAGAGTGAACAAAAGATACACAATTTATATAAAAAATCATAATACAATAAAATAATTATTCTTTCAATCTTTGTTTGATGCTATTATTTCTATAATATTTATATATAAAGTCATTTACTATCAGAAAAGAAAGAAAATATGTTTTATTATCGATTTTACTGAAATTAATATACTTTTGCGAAATATACATTGAGGTATTATGAAAAAGATATGCATACATATTCGATACAGATTCGAAATGCAATGTTAATTATAGCGATATACAATTTCGTAACAAAACTCAACATCGATTGATTAATTAATGACGTTAGTTCTGTACTATTAATAATTTCCAGCACTGCTGTTAAATTAATATACAAAGTTTTTCGAAGGGATACTTCATTTTTAGAATGCTATCCATGTATGTCCCATACATACGCCTACGGAGTTGATGAGAGCTTCTTTCGTGGCGATGGCGGTGGCGCGATTTAACACCCTTGCTAATGACGATCGGCGTTGTTCACCGAGGGTAAACCCGGGGTGCGAAGTTACGCCCCATTTCGCCTCCTCTCTTTCTGTCTCTTTCCCTCTCGCCATGTTCCTCATTTACAAATCCTTCGACCATCAACGACATCATCCGTCCTGTTTACGTTACTCCTCCGATTTCTTCGAAGAAAAATAGTCAAGATTTATCTATGCGCTTTCTACGATCAATATTTACGTCAATTGAACAACCGAAATTATTAGACTGTTCGCGTGCGAAAAGTCATACAGCTAGAAAACGTTTAATACATAATTAAAAATACGAACGATCATTTTATTTTGTATTATTACAATACTAAAGATTCAATTAAATAAAAGATTTAAATGCAATCAAAATATAAAAATTTCGTGAATTAATTAAATATCTAAATTAAGTATATTTCCACTTATATTTGGGAAAATATTATTGATTTTTAGCTTTTCCTCGCGTTTCTAATTCCGCACAAATTCCTCATAACATCCGATTTTGCATGCAATCAATCGTGGGACACAATTGAATCGAATACATTGTATACTGTACGGTGATCTACGTGAGCTAATGACAAGTCAATGCTTGCGGCAGTCTGTAGAATTGTTAATGCAACGTAAACGAATTTCGCTGTAGATTGAGTGCATTAATAAGCTTTCAGAGCTATCGATTACAGCGGCCGATCGATCGTCGTCAGTTTCCCACTAACAGAAGCGCGTATTTCTTGTCCTGTACCGCTCTTGCGAATTCAGCGAATTCCTGCTCTTCGATCCGAGAAACATCATCGTGCCATGGATGACAGCCTCGGGGATGTTGTTCGGCCAATAATTCACTTGGGTTATCAATTACGATGAAAATATAGTTCTTTATAGCGCACTTAATTGGGGACACAATAACATTACTAGACACTATTTTGAGGTGTCCAAAAACAGATTTAATGATATTTAATATGCGATTGTCTACTAAAATGAAGACAATGGCTCGCGAAAATTATATAATAATTAGAAGATATATTGTCTTAAAAAATATAGTAACCGACACAATGTATCTCTTGAAATGGAAAGAAAAAAATGTTAACGTATATAGCAATTTACAAAATTTTCCGAGTTAATTAATATGATATTCAGTTTGTGATTGTTGCTAAATGAATTTATTGTCAAAGATCTTCGTCGGAATCGTGAAATCTTTCGTAGGGTGTGATGGATTGTTGAAACGTTTCATAATCCTTCTTTTCCTCTTTCTTCGCCAACAACTTTCTTCGTTCCAACGTGAGATATATTAATAACGGGCAATACGCCACATTCACGATGCCCACGATTCGCATAACCCACGGGAATCCAATGGCTTTAACCATTTCGCCGCCTGTGATGGGTCCTTAAAAAAAGCGATTTACGCAGTATATATTTTCTATAATATATTCGAGTTTCTTTTTAAATAAATAAATTGTCTCAATAAGAATTGGCGTCTATCAAGGGCGAATTTCTATCACTTTATATTTCTCTTTAAAATTATTTTCTTTTGTTCTACATATACAATCAAGCATAATTTTTCGATTGGAATATCTTACCTAAGGAGTAAGCTAAACTGACAGCCACTTGTTGGATCGAATAAACGGGTCCATAATTGCCATTTCGATCTACTAAGCTGGCTAGTAATGGTACTAGGGCTGCATCCGCGACACCGATGCCCAGACCCATTCCTAGATGAGGGAATATCAACTGCGACATTGTGTTCGCCAATGGGATTAGAATAGTGCTAACGCCGATCACGAACATAGCCAGGATCGCCACTTTGCTGCGCCCGTAACGATACGCTATTACGCCGAAGAAGTTGGTCCCGATTAAATAGCCCACGCTGTCTGGTATAAATACTGTACCTAGTTGCCATTTCTGCAAAGATTATTAATCAAAATAGTGCTTTTCCGTATTTTAACAAAATTAGAATTGCAAAATTATTTGCAGATCGTTATTTAAATAATTCAATTAGGTTTCTAATTTTTTATGCTTAGTTCATCAACATTGATCAATGTTAACTGTAATTTAATAGAATTTTGATTGTTATATGTATATTGTCTGATTAATTGTGATAATGATTATATGAATAGTACAAATAATGAGTTTATGAAATTGTCCAAAACTTGCCATTGATATTTTTTTTGTTTTGAAATAAGATCTCTTTGTTACAAACCTTAGGTTTTATGTGAGTCCGAAGCCAAATCGGCAAGCAAGGCTCTAGTATTGCCATCGGCGAAGTTGAGCACCAAATTGCACCGGAGATAATGAGAATGTGTGGATTAGATAATAAATGTAACCAAGTAGGTTGCTGCTTGCTTGTCTGATATATATGAAAAAATAAAATTTACAATTTTCTTTAATATATACAAACAGGCAGAACACTTTAAAATACGGGAAATTTATTATTATTTTAAGTCTTTAGAATAATATAATTCTTGCAATACTATTGACAGTTAAAATTTATTAAAAAATGACATGAAATTATATAGCAGACTCTAAACTTACTTTTTAAAAAACGATTCCTTGAAAAAGAATATCTATATCTAACCATATATATTTCGAATAATAAACTTTGCTCTACGCATTTATATTTTATTTGTAAATATAATTTAATATTATCTTAAAAAACATACTAAAATACATTTTAAAATAAATGAATGTCACATATACCTCGATGTTTGTTTGAACATCTAATGTTAAAATTTGCAGACCTGAGTGAAAATAATATATTTTGATATTTTATTATTTTTGTGCGCTTTCGACAATTACAATTACAAAAAAAAATTACTTACAAATTAGTATAACAATAAGACTGGACACCAATAGAAATGGTGCCATTTTTCCTTCGAGATCATAGAGCACGGAACCGATCGGATAGCCTAAAAGAACACCTAGAGCGATGCTACCAAGAACGAAACCCATGATTTTAGATCTTTCGTCTTCCTCCGAATATTGAGAGGCGACCAGTGACATGCCGGAAACTGCTATACACGCTGAAGCTATACCTTGAATACTCCGGGCCAAGAATAATATCTCGTATGTTTGTCCAAAAGCGAATACTACGACAACAATGAAAACTTGAGTTTATAGAAGTTCCTTTGAACTTTATTTGAAGTCTTTAACTTCAGGCACTAAATTAATGGTAGTTTCGTAAGAGTAAAGTACGGTAGTTTTGTAAAAACAAATTTAAATTTGACAAAATAATCGAAAATTTTTTTCGGTTAATCTGAATTCAACTTGTAACAATATTTAACTGATAGTCAACTTTTTACTTCATTTTATAATAAAACAACATTTTGTCTAAAATCATGAAATAAGACTTGAATCAGGGATAAACGTGGAATTTCATTCGTTGGAAAAGCACAGATACGGATGAAAACTCGTCTGTAACTTACGTAGAGCAGCCAGCAAGAGGCTGAGATTTCCCAGGAACAGAGGTCTAGCATAGCCTAGAGTACCGGTGAGAATGCCCACGGCGGGATTCAAAATTAATTGGACCAGAGCCTTTGAGCTTAGCAATAATCCCACTCGACCGTTTTCATCCTCTTCGACGCTTGAAGTTGTATTCGCGTCGAGCGTGCACAGGTAATCGGGGATAATCGGCACTGAAACATGTCCGAATCAGTGAATTGTTTAGTCCATAATTTGTCCTCTTCGTCTTTCTCGTGGGTTAGTTGTAATTACCGACTACCGTCAACAGGACATTATCCAGGAAGAGGCTGAGATAGACCACTACGATGGTGACCATGCGACTGTTTTTCAAATCACTTAATCTCATCCTTGCTCATTGATCTCGGTTTAAAGTAAAATAAAATTGAATACACTGATACAAGTCACTATATCCACAAAGAATTTAGTGAAAACTTTAGGGATTTATCTTTAATAAAAGTTCGAAAGCAATTTTTTTTAATTCTAGATAATTAATATAATTAGTAATTAATGAATTTTTAAATAGATAATATTATTCAAGTATGAAAGTAAAATATAAAATAAAATTTTTTTAATATTCAGCATTTGAATCTCCAAAATAAATTTTAAGAAAAGAAAGAAATATGAAATGTAAATTATAGATAAGTTCTTTTATTTAGAAGTATACTGTTCTGGGCGATCTACATTTCTCAATTTATTTACTCAAAACGAATCTCTTTTGAATTCCAAAAATTGCACGTTTCTCTTTTTTCTGTCTCTCTTTGTTTCTCTCTCCTCCTTCCCCTCTCTCTCTCTCTCTCTCTCTCTCTCTCTCTCTCTCTCTCTTTTCGTCGACTTGATAAGCACGTAAATCAAATAGTTCGAGAATTTTTCTTAATTTTTCTTTTTTTTTGTTACTTAAAAGGCCGTTCTAAACGTGACTGGAAAGCGAATGAGTTTCGTGCGGGCTTTTATAGCCACTGGAGCTCGTCCTTGCGCAGAAGCTTTTTCATGGGGGGCAACGTGAAGGTTGGTCTGGATAGCGCCGTTTCACGAGCCGATGCACTTTTCGATTTATCTCCATTATAGCGACTTATCGGCCGTCGCCAGCTGCTCTGATTTTCGCGGTTTTCATGATAGTCTTATGATGTGGAAATAAACCTTAGCATATGGTATAGGAAAACGTCGGCGACGAGGATGACGAAGGAGCTGCGCACGTTTGATAGAATTTTCGGAGGATTGCGTATCGTGTATCTTCTTTTTTTAGATATGAGCTACGTATGCAATTGGTTAAAATTAAAGATTTGACAAACCGAAAATTTTATTACTATTGCGTTTTCGATCGATGTCAAACTTGAGTTATTAAGCAACTATCATGATTAAATAATTTTCA
>Ga0157364_1005337_pt1 | contig 13066 bp, 4 predicted proteins | sample AttsexASBM2_FD_111476 | JGI IMG/M metagenome (GOLD analysis project Ga0157364, IMG submission 111476) | Fungus gardens microbial communities from leaf cutter ant in Ribeirão Preto, State of São Paulo, Brazil - Atta sexdens ASBM2 | ecosystem: Host-associated > Fungi > Mycelium > Unclassified ... | reverse complement strand
CTAAAATTGACTCTGAATTTTACGGAGAATGGCGTTAGAAATAAATTTTCCATTAATTCCGAGATATTCCGAGATTTCGTATCGACAATACGATTTGTAGCTTAAAATACTGATTTATTGTGCTGCATAATAAGGTTATTTCGCGTCAGTATTATTATGTCTATCTTACGTTGCTTGAAAAGAACCGTTGTCGACAAATTACTGGTTGAAATCTGGCATTAGCAAAACGCGCTAATTTCCGATAAGTAGGATACCCGGTGCATTTTTTTGCTTATTGTTTTTTAGTTTTTTTTTATATCGTAAAATCTTTCTACGAATATATTGTAGGATTTTCATTTACTGATTAACTTATAGTTACAATTAACCTGATGATAATATAAAAATTGTATTTTTTTATCTGTAATTAATCACGAAACTGATAGTTTTGTAGTGAATAACTTTTAAAACCACTATAAACCATTAGTTTAAATTACCATAGCTAGAAAAACAATTTTTTACATTATCATTAAGTTAAGTTTAAAGCCTGAGACATAATTGAAAAAGACAGGCAAGTTTATTATTTCCTGTTTCTTACTATGCTTTTCAATTGTATCTCTAACTATACACACACATATCTTCTCAATAGTCGAAAATATTAGGTGTGGAAAAAAGTTCGTGGCGTTTTTCCCGTTAGATGGCATTAAAAAAATGCGATGAACTTTTTCCCACATCTAATATATCTTGTATCATCTCACCTCTCATCGATTTTCTCATCAAGGCAGATGTTGAAAATTTTGTGTTGTACGAGCTGTATTTGAATGTCGTTACTTCGTTAATGTCTTAAACATTTAATCATGTGCGAAAGTATTTGCGCTCGCTCAAACGTTATACTGGCTCGTTAATTCGTTATTTATTCATGAACACATTGCACGATTTCATTCGACTGCAGTATTTTGTGCATCGATCGTAAACAGTCGCATATTCAGGGACTACGCTTCAAAGCCGACAGCATATTATCTGATGCATCAGAACGTGTTTGCGAACTGAACTTACAAAACGCCGCATGAATTTCCATGAGAATGCGAACTTGAAAGGCATCAACGAAGGAATGTCATAACAATTGTTTTAAGCAGTAAAATAACTTTGTAGTACATTTGTCTCTTAACTTTGCTACCGAAATACGGATATGAAAGACTTCTTGTAGCTACGTATGTGAAGAATCTTAATGTTTGCATTTCGTACGTATTCAGTATTTGATCGATTTTGATAATGATTTTGATAATTTTGGAATAGCTCTATTTCAATAACGAATGTATTTTATCTCTTACAAATAACCATGTCTATTATTATCTTTTTTTCTATAAATATATTCTTTAATTTTATTGATGTAAAAATTTTCATTTATTTTTAGATATTAAAGATGCAATAGTTGATTAATCTAATTTAATTTTCATTGACAAAATTTATATAAAAACTGGAAAGGATTTTTTTTTTTTTTTTTTTTCCAATGAGTGTTAGGGTGGCTTTTTTATTTTTTTTTTTTTTTAATAATTTATATAAAATTTTGTAATGTTTTTTTTTTTTTTTTTTTTCCCAAGGAGTGTTAGGGTAGCCTTCTCATACTTGCGTATTATATTTATTATACAAGTAATATATTATCTAGCAAGAGTGATATTCAGTTGTGCAATTTAGAACTGATCCTAAAAGTCATTTTAAATATATTTTGTTGTATAAAAATATTACGAACAATGTCTTGTGTCATTACGATAAAACTAATTACAATTTGTTACAAAATTGCAATTTGTTTACAAAGTGGAAATTAAACATCTTTTAGATGTTATAGTTTTTTCAATTTTAATTAAATTAGAATAAAATTAAAATTCTAGAGTCTTGTAATTGCCAGAATCTTGTAATGACAGAATCAATGTCTGAATTGAGAACGATTTCCACTAAATCGTTAACATCGCAAAAGTTAGTTTCATAAAAAAATGTAGAATTGTTTAATAAGAGGATTAGTAAAAAGTTGAGCTGGTCTCCGAGGAATTTGCTTCTCTACTTATTGTTAGCATGCATACTTGTGGATAAGATACAGAAGCGACGAAGGAATGATCATTACTCAACAAATTAATGATGAAACAGATGATATTCGGCTGACAATAACCATTCAAGTGTTACAAAGTCGCGCGATCTTTGTTGAATGCGGCATTGTATTTTTCACTACGCTCTATTAAACGTACGATCAATTGTTTGAAAAGACGAACATGTACAAGGTGTATGCAAGCGAGGCCCTCACAGCAGATAATTTCTTGCTGTTGGGTCTGTGCAATCTGCAGGAAACGTCAAAACCTCTTATCAGTCCCGCAAGTGACTGGAAATAGCTTTTTCGAATGAATTACGCGGAAATCAACAAGTCAATATTGCACCTGTGTTGCAAAAACATGTCATCGTTATTGCATTAAAAATTCCGAAAAGCACTTTAAATTTAATCATTACGTAGAAAGAAAGTTATATTGAGATTTAACTGTAGATAAACGCAATATTTATTGATTTATAAAAATATGAAAATCATTTTTTTTATCATTATACAATGTATAATCTTATGATTATAAACGAAACACGAATGAGCGAAAATTTACTTAAATTACAATTTCGAAGAAATTATTTAAGTCCTTTATAAATAAAATTTGCAGAAAATATAATAGCAATTTTGGTTCTAAATTATTGTTCGCCAAAACTACTTAAATGATAAGCAGCAATTTCTAATAGATACGAGCGAAAGAGAATTGTTAATATTTTTCACTAAGAGTATTCCTAACATATATTCATTTGCTCGACGTGATGACACTGTGACGTCGTATGCATTATCGTGAAACCTTATAGCGATTTAATTCCCCGCGCTATGAATTCTTGAAGAAGTTCCGCGAAATGCATGGAGAAAAAATTATCAAATCTGTAAAATTAGCACATTGTCTTAATATAAAAAAAATAGTGACAGTTCCAGTAGCACTTTTCATAATTTTACAGTTTCTTACACAAATAAAAAAGAGTTTCCCATTTTTTGTATTAAAAAAAAAACAAAAATTAGTACATCATATTTTCAGTTTTTTTTTTTTAATATAAAAAATGCGGAATTTTTTTATTTTTATATAGAACTATAGAACTATGAAGAATGTTACTGGATCTGTCATTATTTTTTTACATTAAAAGAATAACATGCTAATCGCTAATCCCATAGATCTACGTAAAGTGAAAATAGTTTGAAAAATGTTTCGTGGTAATTTCCTAGTCTTACATTCTTTAATTCGATAATCAAAATTTAATTTATCAAAATGTGATCTTCTTGAATTCATTATATACTATTCTGTAAATGAGATATTTATTAACTCTTTTGAGAAAAAAATATCTCTTTTATTGGTTATTAATGTTTTTTTTTTTAAGATTTTGCAATGTCTTTTTATGCAGAAACGTTGACTTGTTGATTTTTCTATCGAAAAATTTTCATTTGAATTCTATCGAAAAATTGTTCTATATTACGAAATTAATTTAAAATTTTTGAAATCAATTTTTATATTTGGATATTAAAATATTCTATAAATATAGTTTCTTTTACTAATATATACTTTTTATTATTACGATTACGAAAGAAACAGTTCAAGATATTGTTAATATTATTTAATAAATTAATGTGACATGATTCTTAGAATACTCGGTGTATCTTACCTAACTCTTAATTCTTTAATAGCTTGATGACGAACGAAAAACTCTAACAGCGTACAGATAGCGAATGATCATATCGGCATTACGTGCAAATAAAATATGATAAGATCCCGAAGACCTTCCCTTTTTTCGTATTTACTTGGGAGCGTACTCGTAACTGCATCATTGAATCGATGTTATATGTCATATGATAACTTTATCGGAAAAATCAATCCTCAAACACGTAATTTTTCTGATTTGAGTTAAGTAAATATAATAATATACCTATACCTACATGTATTTTTTTTAGTTGAAATATGATGGAAAGGATTAGAATTCTTTGTTATTAAAACTTGATATAAACAAATTTTCAATAGATATTTGAGTTTTCAGTGTCGTCACGAACCAAGTACAAGTTCAATTACCTTGATATTTGTTTGGACGATTTTTTTCTCCTCGGTATGTAAATGATTCGAAAATAGCAACATGCAAATAGTGTCCATTCATCGGTGTTCGTTGGCGTTATTTGAGGAGACAGAAAGAAGGGAGAAACCAGCGTAAAAGGTATAGATGAAAAGAAGAAATCTTATTCTATATCGAAGAAGGGAAGACCGTTCGCCAATTTGCGTTTCTCACGCGGATCGTGAACTTGCTTAGCTTCGTTCGACGTAAATAACTCATCAATATTTCACAGTGCAAAATTTTTATATTTTTACTTACGAAATCGCAAAAGGTCGACTTTTTATTCTTTAGACATTAAAAAGCTAAGAGATAAATAATAGTAAAGTCGTAAAAATTTGAGTTTTTGCTATATTTTAGGAAAGCAATATTAGATTACTAAACTAATATTAAATAAATATTAAAGCACTATTATAATAAATTACTTGCGATAACTTCTTTAAATTGCTACTAAGTCTATCATGAGACAAAAGAAATTTAATGCATTTTTCTCAAAATCGAATTTTCCTTACTAATTCTTCGTTTGATATTCGCGTTTGATATTCATTACGAATTTAACTGAAAAGAAGCTAAGAGGGACCGCGTTTCTTTGTTGCACAGAATACCAGTACAGTGTCTCGCTTTAACTCTCTTTAGGATATATCTTTCGTAAAGATCGTGTTTAGTACAACTTGCAGGTAGTGACACCTTTTCTCATGGAAATGGTTCTGGAGCCAAGGTCCAAGACCACCGGGTTTTTCTAATCGCAATTCAAGTCGATGTATGGACGGATCAGGAATGAAATTTTCAAAAGAATTCTTACCAAGATTTATCGAAAATATTATATAGTTTCAAGTAGAGAAATCTTTCCTTACCGTTTATTTATTGAATGAATTGCAAATTTTAGTTTAAGAAAATTTGCGATGACAACAGTTTTTTATCGCAATCTCAGTTTGAATAAAACTGTTGTCTCGAAGATATGAATAACATTGCTTTTGCGGAATTTATTCATTCTAATAAATTTTCATTAAAATCCTGATTTGTCTGTATTTTTTTGATGATGAATATGCTACATTACGAAAATTATCATGAAAATTTCTACGACAATTACAAGTAAAATAAATTCAAATATCAATGTGTTTTTACCTTAATATTAAGTTAGTTTTATATTTTATTATTTTTTACAAGATATTTTCTTTGTATTGTGAGTTTTTCGCTTAAAAAATTGTAAACATTTTATTATAATTTCTCTACAAGTAATATTAAATATTTTTAGTAAGAGTAGTAGTATCAAGCTTCAAGAAATAAATCGAAAGATATGAAAAAAACAACTAAATCAATGTAAGTCAACACAAGATCTTCGTGTGATTAAATTCATATTTAAAATTCAGTTACAGAACATTTCGATCCCATGAATTGGATCTTCTTCAGTGTACGTCAAATGCAATAGTAGTGGGTTGACATAAATAGTTAAAACCAGGATATCGTTACATTATGTTGCTCAATATAAATTCATAAAAAACAAAATCTGTGACATCTCATTGTATACTCAAATTTTATATTTAAAATGTTTATCTAAAATTATCAGTTTGTAAAATGAAATTAATCCGAAATATTTGAAACAAATATAGATGTATGTAGACTTACATTGAACTTCATTTAATGCGATGCATCATTGTACAAAAAATTCTTATATATTATATTAGTACAATATACAATAATTATATTAGTACAAAAAAATTATTATATGATGTGAACTAGTGAAAGAGTGAGATTAAATATTATCTTATTGGTTTTGGATAAAGATCTTGAAACAATAAAATTTACATTTAAATGACTAACATAATTTATTAATTGCACTTTATACAACCAATTCACAGAAAGTCTTATCTTCGTTCATAACCATTAATGCTTAATATGTTGCTTTAAAACACAATTTTTTCCATTCAAAGAGAATCTCTCTGCAGCATTATTTATTCGCACTAATTAATTATACAAAATAAAATCATTACGCGTTGAAAGATCAAGAATCATCTCGGATAAGGAAAAATTGTTCTTCCGATTCTCAACTTTATTTCAAGAATCATTTTGTATGTCCGTACATTTAGATTTGAGAAAGAACGTATGCAGATTTTAGGTTTCTAGAACGTTACTTGCGTATTCTCGCGAGTGTTATAATTGGCCATGGGAAGAGACGGAAATATATAAGCGTGGTCCACGCGAAGTTTATTGACAATAATATTTCATCACTCGAGCGAGTCTTTATTAGTCGCTGGCTGATTTTCGAAGGTACATTTACCGCAATCAGAACATATGTCTCCTCATATGCTGACGTATACACGCGTGTAGGTATGAACGAGTATGATAAGCCACGTTCGATTAACGGGTATTGTCAAAATCTGACTCATCACGAGACTCGCGTCAACTCACACCTCATCGCAACTTTCATCCAAATCAATTATAATTAATAGTCGTGTCAAGACTTCAGTGCCATTCTTAATTATGCCTTAAAGATGCTGAATGATCAAAAATTGAGATGAATGTAATTCAAAGCGTTATTCGCATTCTTAAAATTTGGAAAGAAAGTAAAAAAATTATTCTGAAGTAATAACATGAAAAACTGTAATGTAATAATGAACATTAATTAGAAAATCATATCAAATATGGAAATGATTTAAAATTAATGCGACTAATACACGGAACAGTTTTTTTTCTTTGAATTATTCTGTTTCGTAATAATTTATCCTATCCTGTTTTATCATATTCATATTCGATATGCAAAACTGTTAGGATTATAAAAAAGTATGTAAATTTATAAACTTGCAAATATATTATGTTATTAACGTATATAATATTATAATTTGAATATCTGTATATAATATAATAAATCAAAATAAATAATTATTATTTATTAAATATTAACGGTGGAATAATATATATATATATATATATATATATATACAATGCATATGTTTACTGATTTTCTTCAAATTCATATAACTAACAATCATCTTTTATATTTTCGTAATAGCTGTTAAATTAATTGTATTTTAATATTCTTGTAACAATTACTATATTTAATTTACTATATTTAGAAATAGAATTATTATATTTACATTGTTTTATATTTATCACAAAATTTCTTTAGATGAATATGATGAATATGATGAAAACTTTTCGTATAATGTGTGTGAAATAATGCTGACTTCAAACTTACTTTGTTCTCAAATGATAAATGCAATAAGCAATATAAAAGACACTTAGAAACATAATTCTGTTTATGACATTAGGAAATTGATCGAAATCAGCGTTACTAATAGATCTTATTCGTTGCAGACGGTGCAGCATGGTTTCCCGAACAAGCCAACCGCTCTCGCCTGGGATCCGAGTCTGCGGCTGATGATCATTGGCACGGCATCCGGCGCCATCAAGGTGTATCCTTTTGCTTTTCTTACCTCCTCGCCTCTTCGCTTTCTTCCCGTTTGGTATTTATAATCTGGTCTCGAGGCGCAACCGCCAGGACTCAATGACGCGCGTATCGATCTATTAATCCTCTGAGAGGATGCGTTCCTTGGAAAGAGAAAAAGTACAAGTTCGAATAGCCTAAATTATTTGTTGTAAATTAACATTTATTACATTATCATTAAAGAGATTTTTATAAAACGCTTAATACTTTAGCATCACTTGATTTTATTTAAACGAACGCTTTGAATCTTTAGTCACAATTCACCAAACATAAAATAAATATTCTTTATAAAATGGAAAGCTATTACTGTCATAAATATCAGGTCGGTTGTAAATACTTGTTATGACTTTTTTATTGCCACAATAGGAAAATCTGTTTCGTGGTGCCGCGAGCGATTGCTTAACAAAGACTTCATAAATCACTTGCGGTATGTTTTATAAACTTGCACTGTGCTTGGAGCAGGGCATTATTGAAGAAATATTAAATCACATTTAGAATTCACGATGGTGTTCGCGTGTAATAATCTCGCATTATATGAATGCATTTATTTCTAATTGAAGAATTCAATGCAGCGGTCTTTCTAACTTACTTTCTTTAACGGCTTCGGGAAAATCGATCTAAGCTTATATTTCTCAATTCTAATTTTACAATTTCTTCGAGAATCGAGTAGACAACTGTCTGTCGCACTAAAATTCATCGATTAAGAGAAACACAACCGTTTTGCATAATAATTAAGAGATATCGATTGTTCAAAATGCACATGCAGCATTCGTTCGATCGAAACGTTTGACTTCGAAAGACTGCTGACTAATTTTATTACGTGTTTATTTGCGAGGATATGATATTTCGTAATCATTTTGCGTTAAGAAGGTCACTAACTGTCGGCCAGTGAAAGATTGAAGTTTTCAGCAATTTATAATATTAAGGTCAGCGCGAATTTGATTCTGTAATAACACTTTGTTAATCTTGATTCTCGATCTTGTTAACGCTTATTTAATTTACGTATATGCAGAAATTATCTCAACAAACCTGTATCAGTTAGGAATCGCGTCTATGGTAACAGTTTGAGATCATTGCTAATTTAAAATTTTTCAAAATAACATCTGTAAATAGAAATGGAACAAACATTTGTATTGTTTATCTAGATTCTAGATTTTTTTACATCAAATGATAAATTTAAATTGTTTTTTTCTAAAGATACGCAATTTTTGTTTTTATATAAAGATAGAAAGACGCAATTTAAATCGTAATTTGACATGAATACTCTCGTTAAATTTAGATCTGTTTATTTTTATCTATCACAATTTTTACATCGGAAAATTTTATGTTTTAAAAGAAAACTATATTTATAATAATTTATAAATAATTTAAGCTTTATTTTTTACGATAGCCTTTTTGTCGACAATACATTATATGTTATAAATTTATACGCTATATTATAAGTTTATACTTATATTTTAGAATATTTTCTAAAAATGTATGCAATATTGGAACAGTATGTACACAATCGAAAGTTGATTACAATTTAATGTAACAAGATAAAAAAAGCTACATAAAGAAAACTATATGTGATCCGAGAATTATCCTGTCGATTCGCGGAAAATTACGCGCTTTTAACTTCATAGATGTTATTAAACGGGATGTTAGATCGTAGTGAAATAATCAACACGTCAGCGAGTCTGCAATTTAATGCTAGTTTAATACCGTAACCACACACACATCGTCGGCAGATGCTTTCAAGGACTACGTAATCACCAGATAATCATTATTTCGCAATAGATATACGTATAGACGATTATCTGTGCGACACACCTAGTCTTCGCTTCAGTGAAACCATCGGCCGAGTGTACTAGTTTTCCAAGCGCTGGTTCAACTATATTTGAACTTAATCACAAACTTCTTGAACTCTTCCCGTAACTTGAAGTAGCTCAAACGATGATACTTTATCTAGTTTCCGTTTTTAGATTCAACAACTTTCTACAAACCAATAGATACGTGTCGTTATAATGCGCTCGAATAGATAAAATTTATCTTTAAAAAATGGATATTGAAATTATTTTAGTTAGAAAAAGCAAATTGTGTTTGTAAATTACTATTGCGATCGCAGAAAATATTAATAGAAAATAAAAAATAGGTTGATATCTTATGTCAAATGTACCGCGCTCAATTTTTAAGTTAAATAAAAAATCTTTATTATATATATATAATAAATATGTACAAAGATTAGAATTTAAAAAATGATTTGATACACATTTTATTGAATCGTGCAGATTTATTGTCTCTATTTAAATTTTCTATATTTTTAAAAATATTTCATCTCCAAAATAAATAGGTTACGCAAATCTGTTATTTTGTCAATAAAGATATATTTAACCGATCTTATTTAAAAATTAGAGAAAATTTATATAAATTTAATCTTTTTGACTTTAATATATGTACATTAATTTCTTTAAGCTTTTAAAGAGATTCGTATTATTATTGAATCTTCTACGATCTTTAAGTGGATAAAAAAATAAAAAAATAAAATTCAGGTTAATCTCCTTCAGAATCATTCAAAGTAATTTGCGATTGCGCAACTGTCCATTATAGCTTAATGGCATAATTATTTGGCATCGTTCTTCGCGGAATTTACTATAGAATTTGCAAAGTATGCGCTTATATATGTATTCAACAGCTGTTTCTTCAAATGATGATCCTCGCTGTCAACATGTTAAATCGGTCATTTGCAAATCCGAGTTCCGAGAGTCTATTCTCTCGGGCGCATGAGGCATGTTTCTGTGTCAGTGTGTCACATATTTATACAATATTATATAACCCCTTCTTTTGTGGAATTCCTTGACTCAAACATCAGTTTCGGAAGGCCAGGCGTAGAGTTCTATGGACAACATTCCGTTGAAAGCGGTGAGAATGCCGTCACGAAGATCGTCGCGCTGCCCAATGAGGTAAGATTTGATGCATTAATTATGATTGTATTTACATTAAATAAAGTAATTTTCAAAATCGATTTCTTATCGCATTATTCTATGAACTATTTTTTGTACATTAAGAATTAAACAATTTATTGATGCTGACTGAAAAATTTAAATTTTTCAAATTTGTGTAAGGATTTTAGATATAAGGATTTTATTGAAAACTTTACTGATTAATTTTCATTGCATTTTTTTTATCGTTTATATGATTATGTTGTGTATCATATATTGTGTACTTTTCTTATATATTTATATTTTTAAATTATTCTTTCCGCGATTTACGTAGAAAAGTGCTAACTCGCGATAGTTCTGTTAAAATTGCACGCATCGTACCGACAGTAATGCGACACCATGTTCCGCTTATATGATTGCCAGCGGGTTGCATAATCCCGTGCGACACCGTACAATGTGCTCACGCACGCGTGTACTGATAAATAATACGGGTGCAACGACATCACGGTGCGTCGCAATTAATGTGAAATGCAATTAAAACCATAACGTAAAATGTGGGAAAAAGACTTTCTTTGCACTTTCGAATGGTCATTTATCCGTTAGCAGACATGTGTCTTGCAATGTTTAGCAAATGTAGTGATGATGTTAGTGAAATTATCTTAATACGTCTCTAATCGAACATTTTTAAAGACATGTTTAAGAAGCTTGTTATGATAATTAAAAATAATGATACCTACATTGAAATATTTCATATGGATTTATTATAATTTTGCACAATTTGTCTCGAGTTGATAATTTACTTCCAATATACTATAATTTTTTATAATATTCGAATTAGTGTATTAATAATTAAATCGCATTTTTAGTTTTTACAATCGCACAACGGCATAAGCACAGACATTCGTTATCACGATAAGCGTTTCCAAGTAAATTTTGAAACCGATAAGATAGCAGCTGTGATACTAATCTAAAATATTACTTTTTATTTAATTTTAAATTTGATTTTTTATTTATTTTGACCTTTTTTCATAACTAACTGTTTTTGGATACAATAACTAAAAATTTTTGTGCTAAATAGAAGAGATGCTTATAAAAGAAACAAATAATCTCAAGTTTGTGACAATTTATTAATTTTTAGAAAAAATATAGTGAAAAAATATTTTTAGAAAAATATGAAAAATGTGAAAAAATATACATAAATTGCAATATCATAAGATCAAATAAAATACACAATTTAATTAAAATATTTGATTAGTGCATTTTTTAATTAAATTTTGATTGAATAGATAGATATTTATTATAAAAAATTGGAAAAAGGATATTTTAGTATCTGAATTTAATTATTATATATATTTTAAATCAAAGTCTTCATTTTTCACAGACTTTTCGATATTTTAGTATTTAATCTATTAAATACTATGCTTGGCGAGAAAGGTAAATTATGTTTACTATTTACTTAATGATGAAAAACAATTCATTCTTCTAACTACGAAATGTCTACGGATTTTATTTTCTTTTTCCAAAGAATTTTTTGATAATTATAAACAAACCTGAAAACGAAGTCTAAATTTCTTTGATGTTGCATTTGATGTGCATTGTCGCTTTGTGTATTGCGCGCAACAGTTGCAAAATAGAAAAGGTACGAGAGTTGTTGAGAAGTTGTGAGAAATCATGAAATTATGCGAGTATTTTCTCCGCGTAATAATAGAGATAGGAGAGGGGCCAGTAGCCGCTGTTGATCTTATTGCGAGGCATTTTATTACTTCCGCCATATCAGAAACACACGTTGGTTTTCGAAGATAAAAATTGTTGTTAAAACTTTCTGTTGAATAAAATATTAAATAAAATATTTAAAAATATGTATGAAAAAAATAGTAATGGTAGAAAGGAACATCTCTTAAAAAAAATGTTCGTAGGAGTTAAATGAAAAATACTTCTAAGAATGCTTTGTTCTATGAAATATATACTTTATTCCGATTAACATTCTATGATCAGTTTTTTATACTTTGCAGGGTCGCGTGGTGTCCTTGTGTGACGACAATTCATTACATTTATGGGAGATTAACAGAAGTTCCGTGGTGGAAACGAAGACATTGTCGTTGGAAGGAAAATTGAAAAAGATTTCCGCAATGTGTCTCGAATCTAGTGGGGAACATCTCTTGTTAGGAACGGAAGGAGGCAACATCTATTTGCTGAACTTGAAAACTTTCGTTACCCCGGAGAATATTATCTATCAAGATGTTGTGATGCAGAAGTAAATAATTAGATTAAATTATTTATCATAATCTAATTAAATTTTTATCTTCTATATTTTGATATAAATGCCAACAAAATTATGGAAATTACTTCGTCGTTTATCATCAATCTTATAAAGAAGATTTTATTGTCGCAATTTTATAGGATAAATCAAAATTTGATCAATCTGATTCTCTCTAAAACAGTCGAAGTATTAGGTGTACAAAAAAGTTCTGAGCTTTTTTTGTAAAATTCAATCTTTATTCGTATGTAATCGTACGGAAATGGCTTGCTGCGTAACGCCAAGCTGTTCTGCAAGCTCCTTTTCAGT